>JGI24503J29689_10024414_pt1 | contig 21772 bp, 12 predicted proteins | sample BioPla3RNA2_FD_29689 | JGI IMG/M metagenome (IMG submission 29689)
TTTGGACAGAAAGACGATACAAGTACGGGAGCTGTGTTGTATCCGGATAATAAACATGACAATCAGGTGCTGTCAGTACGTCTTTATCCAAATCCTGTTCGAGATAATTTATATATAAATATACTCGAAAATAATCAAGGCATGCGTCTGTCAATTTATGATTTTACCGGTAAAACTGTCCATTCTGAACAGTTTGAGGGATCTTTTAAGCACATCGACCTGTCTTTTTTGACTACCGGAATTTATTATTTAACAATCAATAATAATCAATCTACTGCTACACTTAAATTTATGAAGCAGTAAAACAATTGATCTGGTTTATTAACTTTTATTTATTTATTAATTTTCAATTATTATGAGAATAAAAAATTTACTTTTTACTGTACTTGCAATACTATTTGCAGCAAATGCTTTAGCATTGGATCATGGATCTTTAATTGTAAAAGACACCCCTTTGTACGAACAGCGAGATGGTGCAGTTGCCGGTGAGCCTGTTGCAGGACAGACTTTGAGTTTTAAAGTTGTGACTATTGACGGGAAAACTTGGTCATGGACAGATCTTAGTGGTGTCGAAATTATGAATCAAGGCTTTTCATCTCAACTCAGGTGGTGGAAAGGCACCAATAAAGACACTGATAAGACAGAAAATAACCTGACAGGACGTATTTCCGGTACACAACAAACTTACGGAACGACTACAAATGTTCCGGCTATTAATCCTTGTATAGTTACGATTTTTCAGCATGTTTCAGGTGGTGAGTGGGTATTTCGTGAAACCGATGATTTCTCTTACGATTACACCAAAGCGAACAGTGCAGATGAAGCAGATGAGGCAGCTCCCGTTATCAATACAGCAGCAATAGAAGAGCAAACAGCAACTTCGGTGACCCTGTCTCTTTCAGTTACGGAATCATCCAATGATTATTTCTATTATATCACCGATGAGGAAAATGGATATCAAGAAGTTGCTTTTGTTGACAATCCAAATATTAAAATTTTAGAGGAAACAGACTATAATCTTACAATCGTAGCAGTTGATTTCTCTGGAAATGTAAGTGAGGCAAAATCAATACAAATTACAGGTGAAAAATTTGAATGTAATAATTTGTTGGATACTAAAACTTTATATAGAAAAGATGGAGAAAATCCTTACTTTGCTCCCGGATGGACACCTAATGATAATTACAGCTTCAGCATTGAAGATAATGAAGTTTCTATCAATTTGAATGATGCAACTTTTGATATGTGGCAGGCTCAATTTCCGATATTTGTGGAAACTCCGGTAGCACTTGAAGCCGGTGAAAAATATTCTTTGATAATAGATGTTGCAACCAACAAGAATTTACCATTTTATGCGAAATTTTTTGATGGAAATGATGAGGTCTTTATGGAGATTCCTAAAGTAACCGTAAATACTCCCGGAACTGCCCTGTCCAACTTAGACATTGTATGTCCGGCAGGATTGACTCAAATATCCAAAATTTTATTTGACTTTGGTGGAAATGCGGCTGCAACAGAAATGACAATTTCTAATATCTCCATCTGTGGAAAAAGCATAGAAGCTGGAGTAGGGAATGTAGTCGAATCAGACGCTATCCAAATCAACCAATCCAATGCTTACATCCAAGTAACTTCAACACATGCGATTAAAAATGCCGTTTTATATGCCATTACCGGTCAATCGCAAGCAGTGAGTTTGAAAGATAATCGATTGCAAACATCCCATTTGAATCAAGGAATTTATCTTTTATCAATAGAAGATATCAGTGGTTATAAACGTGCATTTAAGTTTATCATTAAGTAAATTTTTCTAATAACATGCATACAAGAAATTGTTATTCTTGTGTGCATGTTATCAGTTGAATCATCACATAAATATGTTATTCAACATGTATATTTATATTTTACTGATAATCAGCCTAATAAAAACAAGTTTGTTGTATAGTCATGAAATAAATATCAACTGCTTGTGAGTTTTTGTGAGATGAAAAAAATAGTGGAAACTAACAGATTTTTATACATTTGTCATTATCATTGTCAGGCACTTGTAGCAATAAAAAATTAAAATATTTATGAGGAAAATCTTTGTTTTAAATATGCTCATCTTTTTTGTTGGTTCTATCTTTTCTCAACAGTTAAGCATATCCGGCAATGTAGTAGATGAGAATAAAGATGCCGTAATAGGAGCTTCTGTTCTGATTCAAGGAACGGGGCAAGGGACTATTACAGATTATGATGGAAATTTTAGCATTACAGCTTCTATTGGACAATCTTTAGAAATTTCCTACCTTGGTTTTGATACCTATATACATAAACTTTCTCAGGGTGATGCACGATTGAGCATTACTTTAAAAAGTAGTGCATACATGCTGCAGGAAGTTGTTGCCATTGGTTATGGCACCATGAAAAAGAGTGATCTGACCGGGGCTATATCTTCTGTAAAAGCCGATCAGCTTCAGAGAACACCGGCTGCCGGCTTGGATCAAGCATTACAAGGGCGTGTGTCGGGTGTAACGGTGAATGCTAATACCGGTCAGCCCGGTGCAGCAGCGACGGTACGAATCAGAGGTATCGGATCTGTGATTGGAGGTAGTGACCCCATCTATGTCGTAGATGGAATGATTACCGGTGATATTTCTTTTTTAAGCCCTAACGATATTCAATCAACAGAGATATTGAAAGATGCTTCAGCTACCGCTATATATGGCTCAAGGGGTGCGAATGGTGTCATCATTGTAACCACCAAAAGCGGCTCAACTTCAAAAGCTCAAGCCAACATCAGTTTTGATGCCTATTGGGGAGTGCAAAATCGCTGGAAAAAATTAGATTTAATGAGCAGTCATGATATGGCGTTTATGAAACTCCGCATAGATGGTATGAAAAATGGTGCCGAACAGGTAGCTTATTATCTGTCTAAAGGTTTTAATCAATGGATGTCCGTGTTTAATACCGGGGCATCGCCCTATTATCCCGTTGTTAAAACTGATGCAAATCCGAATGGATTTGACTATGGTGCAGTCAATACCGATTGGCAAGACGAAGTGTTTAATTCAAATGCTTTTATATCAAACTATAATCTTTCTATTGATAAAGGTAATGAGCAAGGGAAATATGCTTTTAGTGCGAATTACTTTAATCAAGAAGGTACCATTATAGGTTCAGATTATGAACGGTTGACATTGCGCTTTAATTCAGAGTTTCAAGTACGAAAATGGTTAACTGTGGGCGAGCATCTTTCGTTTATGACTTCTCGTGGACGCAATGCCATGAATAACAGTTCCAGTCCGGGTGCTTCTGTTATTTCTGCCGCCTTGGCAATGGCACCTTGGGATCCTACACATTATCCCGATGGAGCAGTAAATAGAGCAGGCAAAGATTTAAGCGGACAGATAGCTGCATCTTCAAACTTTAAAAATGTTACTAATCCGTTTTCTATGGTTGAAAATAGCCATCCCATAAACAATAGAGAACGTTGGGTTGGAGATTTATATGCTGAGATACAACCTATTAAGGATTTAATTTTACGATCAGCCATCAATTTAGATTTATCCTTGGTGCGTGACAGATTATTTAAGGAGAAATACGAATATTCTTCATACGACAAAGCCGATAAAAACTTTGTTTCAAGCTCGATGTCGCGCTATGCTACGCTGCAACATGAAACTACACTAACTTATAATAAGAAATTCGATGATCACAGTTTATCTGCCATGATAGGTGAAACCATTGAAGAGTATAATTATTATTCTATTGGTGGTGCTGGTGCAAGCATTCTGAATCCTACGCAATATAATTGGTATTTAAATAACACAACTGAAGATCAAACTAAATCAAGTGATGGTGTCTCTCGACAAAGACGTAATTCATTTTTGAGCAGGTTGCATTATACTTACCGTGATTTATACATGCTTACCGTAAACTTTAGAGCAGATGGTACTAATAAGTTCCCGGAAAATACTTGGGGATATTTTCCTTCGGCAGCATTTGCGTGGAGGTTAAGTGAAGAATCTTTTATGAAGCAATTTGAAAATATGGATATGCTGAAATTAAGAGTAGGCTGGGGACGGGTAGGGAACGAATCCATTCCCAATAATGCATTTGATTTGACTATGGGTAGTTCCGAGACCGTATTCTATGGTTATCCTTTTGGGGTTACGCAAGATTTACAAACGGGTGCTGCCGTTCTTACTTTTGTGAATCGTAACGGGAAGTGGGAAACCAACGAACAATTAAATATTGGGGTAGATTTTAGTTTTTGGAATGCTAAATTGTCCGGAAATTTAGATGTCTTCAGGCGAGATACCAAAGATGCACATTTATATGTAAATGCTCCTGCTCATGCAGGAAATCGCTATTCTTTGATAAAAAATGTGGGTGTTATAAGAAATCAAGGTGTTGAAATCAGCTTGGAACATCAAAACAAGATCGGACAGATCGATTATAATGTTGGGGGTAATGTATCTTTTATACAAAATAATTTGGTTGCACTAAATGGCGGTTCTCCCATCTATGGAGATAAAACCAAAACTGATTTGGGTTTACCGGTGAATACTTTTTGGGGATATATTTACGAAGGAGTATATGCCTCAGATGCTGAAGCACTTGCACATTTGACAAGTTTTACGAGTGAAACAATTGGCGTTCACGCCGGTGATGCCCGTTATAAAGATATTTCCGGTCCTGATGGTACTCCTGATGGCAAAATTGATGATTTTGATAAAACCAATATCGGAAATCCATTTCCCTGGCTTACTTATGGTTTGAATTTCAGTGCCGAATACAAAGGCTTCGATTTACAATTATTCTTACAGGGTGTATATGGTAATGAAATATATAATGCCTTAAGATATAGAACAGAAGGTGTTGGAGATGATGCTACGTTAAGCGCAGACATGAAAAATGCCTGGATAGGCTATACCGATGCCGTACGCAATGCCATGATAAATAGAGGAGTAAATTGGATGGATTTAGAAAACAGACAAGGAACCATACCCAATCCAGCAGGTGCTCCTACTAATACAGAAGTCAATTCACGCTTTGTTGAAAGTGGGGCTTATCTTCGGATTAAAAACGTACAATTAGGCTATACTTTACCAAAGGAAATTACTGAAAAGGTTCAGATAGAAAGGGTTCGTTTTTATGTTACTGCCAATAACTTGTTGACTATCACTTCTTATGGTGGATATGACCCTGAGGTAGGTGGCGGAGTGGATTATGGTAATTATCCACAAAGCAGAACGATGATGTTGGGTGTTAATGTTAATTTTTAATGAGATAAAAATGACAAAAAAACATATGAACAAATTAAAAAATATAGCGTTGGGGTTGTTTTCTCTGATGTTGGGAACAGCTTGTACAGAGTGGTTGAACGAACCTCAACCCGGCGTTACTGGTTTGGAAGATTATTTTACAAGTGCGGAGGCAGCTATCCAAAATGTTACAGGATGTTACGTGCCTTTGCAATGGGAATATAATTCTACCTATTATCCCGAGTGGTTTATCGGTGATGTGGTGAGTGATGACGCCCTAAAAGGTGGTCAGAATACCAATGATATGGCAGTGGTTTATGACATGGAGAATTGGAAAACTGCTACTAATAATACTTTCTTATTAGATTTTTATCGTGGCAATTTCCAGGGTGTAGGGCGTTGTAATTTGGCATTGGACTACATTCCGGCAATGGATATAGATACTGCTCTTACCGTATCATTGAAAAACAGGCTGATAGGAGAAGTTAAATTCCTTAGAGCATATTATTATTTCCGTTTAGTAAGAGTGTTTGGCGGAGTTCCTAAAATAGATTTTGTGGTGGATTCGGATTCTAAATGGAAGCAGCCTAAAGCAAGTGTTGATGATATTTATAAATTAATTTTATCAGATTTAGAAGATGCACAAGCTCTATTATGGAAAAAAAGTGAATATGATTCCAAAGATTTAGGCAGGGTAACCAAAGGTGCAGCTCAAGCCATGTTGCTGAAAGTAAATCTATATCGAAAAAACTTTGCGGAAGCTGTCGCTTGGGGAGATTCAATTATTTCTTCGGGAGAATATGATTTGAATCCTGAATATAAAGATAATTTTACTTTAGATGGGGAAAATGGTATAGAGTCAGTTTTTGAAATTCAATACACAGAAGATCCTACCAGCGATTACGGACAAGGCAATGGATTTACGAGAGGTACTTTTTCTGTTATCTTAACACGTTCACGCTCACAATTATTAGGTGGCGGATGGGGTTTCAATAAACCTACGCAAAACTTATATGATGAATATGAGCCTGGAGATATCAGACGTGATGTAACTATTCTAAATCCTCCGGATGATATGATAGAAAATCCTTCCCAGGAAATCTATCTTGGCAATCGGTTCTTGAATAGAAAATATGCAATATACAATGATGATTTGACTTACTATAATTTGACACACCCGACACGTGGTCCTATTAATAACAAGCAAATTCGATATGCCGATGTCTTGTTGATGTATGCAGAAGCTTGTATGGAAGAAGGGCTAACTGGCGAAGCTACAACATATCTCAACAAAGTTAGGGATAGAGTTAATTTGCCTTTATATCCAACTTACAGTTTTAAAATCAACGGAACTGACATCAATACGCCTACACTTAAACAAGCGATTCGTCATGAACGCCGTATGGAATTGGCAATGGAGGGGCACCGTTGGTTTGATCTGTGCCGCTGGGGAATAGCTAAAGAAACGATGGATGCCTATAAAGCCACTGAAACCCCCGAAGCTCAAGAGCATATGGCTGCCTTTATAGAGGGTAAACATGAACTTTTCCCTATCCCAAGCGAGGAGATAGTATTAAATCCTATGGATCAAAACAAACAATATTAACAATCAAAACAAATAATTTTTTTTACAAACTTTCAATTAATCAATTATTTAAATTTTACAGGTATGAGAATAAATAAATTTTTTATGATGATGTTAGCAGCTTCTTTTTTATTGGTTGCTTGTGAAAAAGAAGATCAGGCTGTTACAGATCTTACTTTGGATAAGACAGAATTAAAATTAGGTGTTGGTGAAACCGGCACTTTGGTGGCTACTGTTACGCCTAAAGATGCTGCAGAAGTAGTTTGGGAATCGACCAATACTGATGTTGCTACTGTTAAAGACGGTGTTGTAACAGCAGTAGCTGAGGGTTCTGCTATCATTGCAGCAAGTGCAGGCATTAAAACAGCTTCGTGTATGGTAACTGTCGTGAAAGGTTCAACTAACGGTGAAAACGGAGAAGGTAATGGTAATAATGATGGTGATTTACATCCTTCTTTACAAGGAAGTGAATATTTCATTATTCAAATGGATGGTATTTCTGCAGGTAAAATTCAATCAAAAATTGTTGCTGATTTTCGTCCTGATGACAATGTAAAGCACCTTTATATATGGGACGATACTTATTCTGCCGGTGCAACAACAGGTCTTAATTTCTACGGGGAAGCTGAGGGTTGGTTGTCTTTAACCGTAACAAATGTTGGTTGGTCAGGATTTGGATATTTTGTTGAAGATCTTGCAGAATTTAATAAACTTTCAGCCGTAATGGCAGCACCTCAGGATTATTACTTACATATTGCAGTGAAAACTACAGACCAGGCTGCTCATCTTATTGGCTTGGACGGTACTGCCGGTAATCCTAAAGTTGCATTAGGAGGTAATTTCACAGATAATGGCGTTACTTATAGCTCTTATACAGCATTGACACGTGATGGCGAATGGAATGAAATAGAAATTCCTATGTCTTATTTTACTGATAAAGGTTTAAGCTATGGCTCTAATAATACCGAAGGCAAAAATCTCTTCTGGGGATTGAGTGGAGGCTTGTCCGGTACGAATTTACAACTTGACGCAGTATTTATTTACAAAAAATAAATAGGCTTTTAGTCTGCTCGAACTTGGTTGTTCGAGCAGATGCAATTTATTTAAACATAATTAATTGTTCACAATATGAAGTTTCATACAATCTTACTCCTTTTTTTCACATTAATTTCTTCTTCTTGTAGTAAAGAAACTGATGTCATCATGCTATTAAACAAGAATATAGCCCATCTCGAAATCAATAAAACCCTTTTCTTAGAAGTAACTACAAATATACCTACTAATCAAGAAGTCCAATGGCAATCAACCAATGAGGAGATTGTGAAAGTCACAAAAGGAATTGTTACAGCAGTAGGTGAGGGGAAAGCAGAAATTATTGCTTCAATAGGAAATAGCTCTGCAATATGTGTGGTATTTGTGACTCAGGAAGGAGGAGTTTATTACGGTGAGTATGAGTTGGTTTGGTCTGATGAATTTGAAGGCAACACCCTTGACACTGAAACCTGGAATATAGAACAAGGCGGCGGAGGCTGGGGAAATCAGGAAAAACAACATTACACAGACAGAGCTGATAATTTAAGAGTAGAAGATGGATATTTAATTATAGAAGCTAAAAAAGAGGATTATGAAAGAAATAATTATACTTCTGCACGTATCACTACAAAAAACAAACAAGATTTTCTATACGGTAAAATAGAAGCGAGAATCAGCTTACCAAAAGGGGGTGGAACATGGCCTGCATTCTGGATGATGGGCTATGGCAACTGGCCCTTTTGTGGTGAAATTGATATTATGGAACATATTGGAAATAGCCCTAATAAAATCATTCACGCTTTACATACGCAGGATAAAAATGGCATGAAGGGTACTAATTGGTATAATCAACAGACTATAAGCGATATAGAAGAAAATTTCCATGTATATGGTATTGAATGGTTACAAAATTATCAATTCGGACGCGATGCCATCAGATTTTACATAGATGATAAAGTGAGTACAACTCAATTCCAAGCTCAAAGTGAAGAAAATTTGGCTTCCTGGCCATTTGCTAAAAATTTCTATATAATCATGAATTTGGCTTTAGGAGGAACTATGGGTGGTAGTATTAATGATAATATCTTTAATGACCCCATCAATAATCCTGTGTTGATGAAAGTAGATTGGGTTAGGGTATATCAAAAGAAATTATAACAAAAATGAAAAAATTTTTTTGTAAAATATTGATTTTTACATTAATATTCGGCTTTTTGTATTCTTGTGAGCAGAATGAGATAGAGTCGGTATCCTTAGATAAGACTATTGCTGAAATCAATGTTGGAGAGAGTATCATATTACAACTTACTATCTTGCCGGAAAGTACTATTGAATCTATCGAATGGAGTTCATCCGATACATCCGTTGCTGCTGTTGTAAAAGGAATTGTAACCGGTATTGCAGAAGGTTCTGCAACTATATCGGCTTCTGCTGGCAACAAATCAGCTTCATGCTTGGTATTTGTATATGATGATGGAAGTCATAACTTGTACCCCGGTGAAAATGTAGATAAGGCTCTTCGTTTATTGCCTAAAAGTGAGAAAAGAGGAGTGTCCTTTAGTTTTTCTTTGCAAGAAGATGTGACATTATTATCACCTGCTACTTCGTGGTCATACAATTGGGGACCGGCACCTGCCGATGTGATAAATACAGTATTTAAGGAAAATCAAATGGACTTTTTTCCTATGGCATGGAATGGAGGGTATAGTCCGGATAAAATCAGAGCATATAAAGCCGAAAATCCACATTGTGAATATATTTTAGGATTTAATGAGCCGAATTTAACCGATCAGTGTAATTATACACCTGCACAAGCAGCAGAATTTTGGCCAGGATTAAAAGCACTTGCTGATGAGCTGAATATGAAACTTATATCTCCTGCAATGAATTACGGAACTTTGGCAGGTTATAGCGACCCTATCAAATGGTTGGATGAGTTTTTCAGTTTAATTCCCTTATCCGATGTAGATGGAATTGCTATTCATTGCTATATGTCGAATGCTGGTGGCGTAAAATCATATATCAATATGTTTAAAAAATATGGTAAGCCAATTTGGATGACTGAATTTTGCGCCTGGGATGGGGGAGTATCCCCTACATCTCAAATGAATTATATGTGCGAAATTATCAACTATATGGAAGCCGATCCGGATATTGTAAGATATGCGTGGTTTATTCCGAGAGCCTCCGGAAATATTGATACCTATCCGTATATGCAATTGCTTACCAAAACTCAACCTTTTCAATTAAGTGCATTAGGCAGGGTATTCGTTGGTTTGTCTTCTCAAGATAAATTGACATGGCAATCAACAGAAAATCATATTCTTGCTCAAACTTACAGTAGTATTTCCACAGTAGAAAGTCTTACGGGTGGTAATTTTGTTTCCGGACCTCATTTACGTCCAACCACCGATACTTCAGGAGATTTGGAATTATGTGATTTTTATAATAACAACTGGGTTGAATATCAAATAGAAAACAAAGAAAATATTAATGCTATACGCTTGAGGTATTCAAATTTTGCCACTTCCGAATGTGAGATTTGGGTGGATGGAGTGTTGTCCAAAACGGTAGAATTAACTTCTACTACCGATCCCTCTATTTGGAATACTAAAGAAGATAGTCTGAATATTCCGTCAGGTAAGCATACGGTGAGAATTAAAGTAACTCGTGGCAATATTTGTTTAAACTGGATAAAATTTAATTAATAACTTAGATTCAATCAATAAAATGTATCTCAATATAAATAAAAGCATATTAGTAATTATTATTTTAACAATGGTAAGTGCCGGAATATTAAATGCACAAGGCAATTATCAGTTGGTTTGGGAAGATAATTTTGACGGAAATACTTTAAATACAAAAGATCATTGGACTATCGAAGTTATGGGCGATGGAGGAAATGCCGAATATCAATGGTACCAAACTCAAAATATAGCTGTAGGAAAAGATGCAGAAAGTGGTGAAAACTGTCTTATTATTACCATTAAGAAAGAAAAATCTAATAATAGAGAGTTTACTTCAGGCAGATTGAAATCAGCCGGAAAAGTCAGGTTTAAATATGGGAAAATAGAAGCCCGTATTAAACTTCCTAAAACGGCTAATGGTTTGTGGCCTGCATTCTGGATGATGGGTGATGATTATGCACAAGTCGGATGGCCTAAATCCGGTGAAATAGATATTTTAGAGACAGGTAATGCTGAAGGAATAAAAAATGGCACACAAGACAGATTTTTTAACGGACATTTTCATTGGGGAGAAAGTTGGAATAATGGTGCTTATCCCAATTGGGGAAAGGAAAAAACAAATGATTATAGCATTCAGGATGGAGAATTCCATTTATTCAGTATGATTTGGGATAAGAATTCTATTAAAATGTATTTAGATATGGATAAATATCCTGAAAGAGAACCTTATTTAGAAATGAGCATAGCAGGAAAAGATGAACCGGGAAATGTAGGACGCTATTTTCATAAGCCTTATTTTATTTTATTTAATTGTGCCGTAGGTGGGCATTTTACCGGAATCACAGGTTCAGCAAATTATAATAAAATAACCGCACTTAACGCAGAGAATAATTTTGAAGAAAAAATGTATGTTGATTATGTCAGGGTGTATCAAAAAGGTGATGAGGGTGAAGAATATTATGGACCAAAATTAAAAACAGGACTAATAGAAACTCTAACAACATATTTCAAAATACATCCTAACCCTACTACCAATAGGGTAGTTATAGAAGGAAATTTTGTGCCGAAGAAAATCTCGGTATTTGACCCTACAGGTTCTAAAGTAATGGAAGTATATAATACAATGACAATTGATATGTCATCTCTACCTTCGGCTAATTATGTATTACAAATTGAAATTAATGACAATGAGTTTGAGACTCATAAAGTGATAAAGATGAAATAAAAATTGTGCTTTCTCAGCATTGGCATAGACTGTATTCATCAATTAATTTAATAATCATGCGACATTCCTTTCTTTATTTAGTTATTTGGTTTTGCTTATTTGTTTCATTGGTAATCAATGCTCAAAGTATTCAATATGATAATAATACAATAAAGATAAATCTAACTAAAACTCAATCCTTGAATGCTGAATCAGGTAAGCAACAAATCCTAACTGATCGAGCTTATGTTATTCAACGGGCGAAAGGTAGATTTGGAAATTATCAAACCATTGCTGAAACATCTTTTTCGATTTTTGAAGATAAAAGTATTAGTGGAAGCCCGTATGATTATTATTACAAGATAATTGATTCAAAGGATAATTCAGAACAAATTATTGCATTGGACATCGAGCTTTTTGGACCAAATTTTTATTTGTACAGTCCGGAAGATAATATGACGGCTATCAGAAATGAAATTAACAGCATTCATGATAATATGTTACACCAGGAATTTAGTAGCAATCGATATGCGTTTAATTTCAAACCCGGCAATTATACCGGAGCCGGTGTCTTAAACATAGCATATTACACCCATATAGGGGGTTTAGGTAAACTTCCAACAGACGTGAAATTATCGAATGTACATACACCGGCGCCACTTCCAAACAATAATGCTACTTGTACATTTTGGAGATCTATGGAAAATGCTATGGTTTCAGGTCGCTCTGATGGTGATATGTATAATTGGTTTCAGTGGGCAGTATCTCAGGCAGCACCTCTGAGAAGAGTATATTCAGAGAAAAGAGCCCATTACCAGTGGTGGTATGATGGTTGGTGCAGCGGTGGTTTTACTGGTGATTGTTATTTTGCAGATAGAGCAGGTTCGTGGTCACAGCAACAATGGTATTTCCGAAATTCATTTGTCAACTTAGGATCCAAAGATTACAGCAAAGGTGGATGGAACCTCTGTTATCAAGGTATGGAATTCGGACCGACAGTGAATATGGCAGATCATACCGACAACTGGAATAGTTCAGGTGGTGCTTGGAACAATGTGAGCAATGTGGATAAAACTCCTATTATTCGCGAAAAACCTTTCCTTTTTATTGGAGATGACGGAAGGTACAAAATCTTTAAACCCACATTGAGATACGATTCCAAAGGCATTTCCTGGAGTACCAGTGATATGGGTGAGGGTGAAACTCTGGATTTATTAGATGATTTTTATGTGGTTAAGCCGGGAACCAGCGCAGAAACCATGAACGAGCAGTTAGCTTCCGGCAAACATCTCTTTATTACTCCCGGCATGTACGAACTCTCCGAACCACTGTATATTACCCGTCCGAATACGATTGTGTTGGGCACCGGGTATGCCACCTTGATTCCGTCAGCCGCCAACCCCACTTCGGCGATCGTAATTGACGATGTGGACGGTGTTACGGTTGCCGGGTTTTTGTTGGATGCACATTATAGTTCAAGAACTTTGGTACAGGTTGGTCATACTAACTCATTAAAAAATCATAGTGCCAATCCAACCCTTTTAGCTGATTTATTTTTCCGCGTAGGTGGATTTAGAAGTGAAAATGTACATGTTGATGTTGCTTTAGAAATAAACAGCAGTGATGTAATCGGTGATCATTTCTGGATTTGGCGTGCTGATCATGGTTCTGGAGTGGGATGGTTTAAAAATACAGCTAAAAACGGCTTGGTGGTTAATGGACATTATGTAACCATCTACGGATTATTTAACGAACATTTCCAAGAATACCAAACTTTATGGAATGGAGAAAAGGGTAGGTTATATTTTTTACAGTGTGAATCTCCGTATGATCCGCAAAAACAATCGGATTATATGAGTCACAATGGAACCGTAAAAGGATATGCCGCTTATAAAGTAGCTGATCATGTTCAATACCATGAAGCCTCCATGTTGGGTATTTACGATGTGTTTGTTAATACCAATGGAGCAGAAATTGCCATTGATAACTCAATCGAAACTCCAAATTCGTCAGGAGTAACTATTCACAATGCCTGTAATGTGAATATTTCAACTTTGGGAGGAATTAATTATGTGATTAATGGTCAGGTATCCAGTACTTTTAATAAGAATATTGCTAATAGATTTTATATTGTTGATTATGCCGGAACAGAAACTCCGATATCATGGGAACGACCAGAGGAAGGTTTTGGAACATCAGTAGTAAATCATCCATCAATAGCATCTGATTTTTTTATTTTTAATCCAGAATCACACAAGGTATTTCTACCTCATGTAGAGAAGATGGATAAGGTTCAGTTATTTGATTTAACTGGTAAATTATTGTTCAGTCAGTTTGGAGATAAGACTATCGATGTTGACAAGATGATGTCTGGTGTATATGTTATTTGTTTAACTACTGCAACCAATGTTTTGTCTAAGAAAATTTTAATACATTAGTTAAATTATAAAAAACTGATGATGAAAGATAATTCAAAAAAAATGTTCCCAGTTTTAATATTGACTTTGTCTATATTAATGAGTGCTTGTACTACTGATAAATCATTTTGTTATGTGGATGGTCCTGATATAATACAACCTAATGGTGAAAAATTGCTTATTAAAGGTACCAATGTGGGTAATTGGTTGAATCCAGAAGGTTATATGTTTGGTTTCAAAAAGATAAATTCTGCTCGCTTTATCAATGAGATGTTGTGTCAATTAGTTGGACCAGATTTTACAGCAGAATTTTGGAAGACATTCAAAGATAATTACATCACTCAGGAGGATATAAAGTTTATAAAAAGCACAGGAAGCAATACTGTCCGTTTTCCGTTTCATTATAAGCTGTTTACCGATGAGGATTATATGGGATTAACCGTTAATCAAGACGGTTTTGAACGTACCGATTCATTGGTGAAATGGTGTAAACAGGAAGGATTATATGTTATTTTAGATATGCATGATGCACCCGGTGGTCAAACTGGCGATAATATTGACGACAGCTACGGATATCCCTGGCTTTTTGAAAGTGAAAAGAGCCAACAACTGTTTTGTGACATCTGGCAAAAGATAGCCGCCTATTATAAAGACGAACCAACCATATTGGCTTATGATCTTTTGAATGAGCCGATTGCGCCATATTTCAAAAATGTAGAGGAGTTGAATGCCAAGCTCGAAGATATCTATAAGATGGCAACGGCTGCTATCCGCAAGGTGGATAAGAATCACATAATTATGCTTGGTGGGGCACAATGGAACAGCAATTTCAAACCTTTCAGCGACTGGACTTTTGATGATAATCTGATGTATTCCTGCCATCGTTACGGGGGTGAACCTACTGCCGATGCCATACGTGGCTTTATCGACTTCCGGGATAAAACGAATTTACCCATGTATATGGGTGAAATCGGACACAATACCAACGAATGGATGTCAGCCTTTTGTAAGACCATGGAAGAGAACAATATCGGCTGGACATTCTGGCCATACAAAAAGATTGATGGCTCTTCGTTTGTAGGTATCAAACGTCCTGAAAACTGGGAAGTGATAGTAGATTTTGCCGAGGGACCGCGCACAACATACAAAGAAATCAGAGAAGTACGTCCCGATCAGCAACAGTCTAAGAGGATTCTGGAAGATTTTCTGGAAGCATGTAAATTTCAAAACAACCAAATTAATCAGGAGTATATTGATGCTTTATTTTAAAGAGAAATGAACAAGCTATAAATCATTAATTTATGAAGATACTAACGAACTTATTAATCTTTATTCTGCTTCCTTGTATTATCAGTTCTACCACCCACGCACAAATAGTGAATGTGGGTAGTGGTAGTTATACGAATACATTTCCCGGTACCGATGAAGCAGGTCGTAACGGCTATCCATCAGGTACTCCACAATTGAGTGGAAATGCTTTGGGCAAGCCCGTGCCAACCAACGACTGGTGGTCGAAACTCATTAAAGAAAATTTTGCGGATAATCTTTTCAGCTATCCTTTTACATTGAAAACGGTAAATTCAGGATTAGTTGTAAGTTATATTCCTCGTGGTGTAATTGATGATTTGTTGCCAATAACGGTTGGTCTTTCCGGACTTTCAACTTCTAAGGTAACTGTCAGTGATTATTCCGATTGGACAGTCAGCATGAATTGGAATGATGGTACTCATAATCTGACTGCTACTGCCGGAATAGCCATGCCCTTTTTGTATTTCACAAAAGCCTCATCTGATGTGGTTGAGATAAAAGTAACATCAGGCACAGTAACTGTCAGCAACGAAATGTTGGTAATCAATAATGCTAAAAACGGAGCAAGTTTTGCCGTTTATGCACCGGCAGGTAGTACGTGGACGCAAAATTCTGGAGTCTATACTTCTTCTTTAAATGGAAAAAACTATTGGTCATTGGCAATACTACCACTTTCAGGAAATGTATCATCAATTGCCAATGAGTATAAAAAGTATGCTTATGTATTTCCTGCCAATACTACGGCAACTTATGTTTATGATGAAAACACATCGACAGTTAGAACAGATTTCAATGTAGCTGCTGATGTTAAAGAAGGAACTAATACACAACTATTGCTTGGATTGCTGCCACATCAGTGGGGGCATTTGGCTGCTAATTCTCCCCAACCGGATAAATACACCTATCCATCTATTCGGGGAACTATTAAAACATTGGAGGGAAACAGTTTTGCAGTTGAGCATAAATTTAGCGGAATTTTACCCACACTGCCCTATGTTAATAATTATAGCGAAGGTTTTAATCCTGCTATATTGAATGATAAAATTGCTGCCATAGAAAACGATCAGTTGGCTACTTGGACGGATTCCTATAATGAAGGACAGGTCATGAACCGGTTGATTCAAACTGCCCGAATAGCTTATGAAACAAACAATACGGAAGCTTTTAACAAAATGTTCGAAACCGTTAAAGAACGACTGGAAGACTGGCTGACAGCATCTTCAGGTGAAAAAGCATTCCTGTTTTATTACAATGCAACTTGGTCGGCTCTATTAGGATATCCTGCTGGTCATGGTCAAGATACCAACCTGAACGATCATCATTTCCATTGGGGCTATTTCATCCATGCTGCTGCTTTTGTCGAACAATTTGAACCGGGATGGGCTAGCCGTTTTGGTGATATGGTAAACCTGTTGGTGCGTGATGCGGCTTCTACTAATCGAAATGATACAATGTTCCCTTACCTGCGTAATTTCAGCCCTTATGCCGGACACTGCTGGGCAAACGGATTTGCAACATTTCCGCAAGGTGCTGATCAGGAATCAACCTCTGAAAGTATGCAGTTCAACTCTTCCTTGATTCATTGGGGGGCAGTTACAGGAAATAAAGCTATCCGAGATTTGGGCATCTACCTTTATACCACAGAACAAACAGCCATTGAGGAATACTGGTTTGACGTAAATAAACGTACTTTCCCGGCTACCCAGCAATACAGTCTCGTTTCGAGAATCTGGGGTAATGATTTGGATAATGGTACTTTTTGGACTAATGATATTGCAGCATCTTATGGTATTGAATTATATCCTATTCACGGAGGGTCCTTATATTTGGCTCATAATTTTGAATATTTGCAAAAATTGTGGAATGAAATTAAACAGAATACCGGCATCATGAATAATCAGGCAAATGACAATTTATGGCACGATATCATGTGGCAATTAGCTGCTTTTGTGGATTCCGAAGAAGCTATTCGTTTATATGATTCCTATCCTAATCGTTCATTGAAGTTTGGTGTTTCGGAAGCACAGACCTACTATTGGCTGCATGCCATGAATGCATTAGGACAAGTTGAAGCCAGTATTACCGCCGATTATCCTATTGCTGCGGTATTTGTAAAAGATAATATCAAAACCTATACAGCTCATAATTATACAGCACAAGATTTAACTGTACATTATTCGGATGGTTATAGCATGACTGTACCAGCAAGACAGATGAAGACAAGTGCTGATGTGAGTGTTTCAGGAACTTTGAATAGTAGTTTCAATGAAGCTGGTGTGGGAGGAAGTGTGCAGTTGACAGTCAATGTACAAGATGGGACTGCAGATAAAGTTGAATTTATGGATGGTTCCATATCAATTGGCATGGTGGATGCTCCGCCCTATCTTATACAAGCTTCTGGACTGAACATCGGTATGCATAGTTTCTATGCCCGCATTTACCAAGGCGAACAGTTTACTACTACCAATTATGTAAGAGTTAAAGTGGGAGAAACATTGGCTTTTGAAGATATCAATTGGGTAGTTCCGGGTATAATTGAAGCTGGTAAGTATGATGTGTACGAAGGTGGAATAGGGCAGAGTATCACTTATTTCGATACTTCTTTGGACAACAAAGGTGATTATAGAAAAGATGAATATGTGGATGTGGGAATGAGTGCCTCCGAAGGAGCTACCATTGGATGGATAGATGCTGGCGAGTGGACATCTTATTCTATTGATGTGGCTGAAACAGGTATCTATTCAATCGATTTTCGATATGCTTCAGGTAATCCGGCAGGTGGAGGACCATTTCATCTAAAGATAGATGAAAACCGTGTTACAGGTGATATAAAGTTGAATTCTACCGGAGGATGGGATAGTTGGAATACACAAACCATAGCCAATATACCGCTGATAGCCGGCAAACATAAATTGAAAGTATATTTTTCCTTTGGGGAGTTTAACTTGGGAAAAATGACGTTTGTTCGTACTGGTGATTTGGCATATAGTTATCCTAAAGCAAATGCAGGAGAGAATATTAAAGTCTTGTTGCCTAATACTTCTGCGCAATTGGATGGAACGGGCAGTATTGAATCCGGAAACAATGTATTAAACTATCTGTGGACACAGGTATATGGTCCTTCGATTGTCACATTTTCAAACGCAACCATAGCCAATCCTGCTATTCAAAATCTTAAAGAAGGAATTTATAAGTTTAATTTGCAGGTTTCCAATGCTAATGATCTAACGGATCAGGACCAAGTATATGTTGTGGTTAGCTCTTCAGGCAATATGCCTCCTACAGTATCTTTGACGAGTCCTGCTATTCATACTGTGTTTACTCAAGGGAATCCAATACAGATTACCGCAAGTGCTTCTGATTTTGATGGTAGCATTGATAGAGTAGAGTTTTATGCCAATGAAAATTTAATCTCTACTATCAATCAAGCACCTTATAGCTATAATTGGAATCCTGCTATAGGTGAGTATATCTTAACCGCTAAAGCATATGACAATGATGGTGCTTCAACTGTTTCTAATGCTGTGCAAATGCAAGTTGTTGGCTCTATGAAATGTACTACTCAAGATACACAGGCATCTCAGGGTAGTTTTACAGATGGATATATCATTTCTTTTGAAACCGTTGGTAACTCTGTTGTCATAACCGCAGAATTGTTAGACAATAAACCGGGAGTAGTCGCTTACTTGTGGAAAGAAAATCCCTTCTCGGAAATGGATATGAGTCGATTGGGAGATAAAAAATTCACAGCTACTTTGAATGGAATGACGAACGGACAAACTATCCGTTATGCCTGTAAATTTGCTTTTGCAGGAGGTATGGCAGTAACAAAATATATTGAATATACGGTTGGTGATAATTGTGATATAACTGTTTTGGAAGAAGCACTGGCATCCGATGTGATTATTTACCCAAGCATGGTGAAGGAAAAAATATTTATAGAAACTGCCGGATATGTACGTATCACTATTTATGATATGTATGGGAAGCTTGTTTACAGCCATAATGCATCCTCTTCTTTTGAGGTAGATTTGTCAACTTGGAACTCCGGAATATATTTAATACGAACAGAACAGAATAACCAAATTTTCAAATATAAAATCATTAAACAATAACTTTCTATCTATTAATCAATTAAACTTTCAGAATATGAAGACAATTTCAGAACAAAGTTCTTTATGGAGAACAATTATTTTTCAATGGATGGTGCTTGTTGCCTTGTTGGGAATGAGTACAGCGACAATTAAGGCTGAGCAGTATTGCTCAAGTGAAATAAGATCAAACAATGACAAAGTTGCTTATATTACATGTCAATCTTTAGGTGGAGATCAATATGAATTCACTTTTCAGGCTGATGAAGCTATTGTGAGTTGGAATAAGACTGGCTCGAATTTTTATGCAAATGTCAATGGTGTGGGAGGAACCCAGGTATCCAATGTTCTTGTTGCAAGTGAAGACAACAAAACGCTGACTTGGACCGTTGAATCAAACCCAAAGCCTAATTTTTATGTGGGTGATTTTTTTGTAAATTTTTCTGATGGAGAACATAAATTTACGATTCCGACAGATGCTGATTTCTCTGCTGTTTGCGGAGAACCAGAAGAAGACGAAGAAGCTCCAACTGATTTTACCGCATCCAAAGGTACTGTTAGCTTTAACAGCGTGGAACTGCTATTAGAGGCTGTTGATAATTCTGGCAAAGTAAATTTTGAAATTACATATGGAGCTATTACCAAAAATGTGAACAACGTTAGTTCAGGTACTGAAAAATCTTATATTGTTACAGGTTTAGATGAACAAGCTGAATATACTTTTTCTATTGTTTGTAAAGATGCTGCAGGCAATGAAGCAGCTAACAGCCCATTGCAAGTAATTGCCACCACGACTGAAAATACCAATACCGAATGTGCCGGTACTTCCACGGAAGCTTCTGATGGCAGTTTTACAGACGGATACACCTATAGCTTTTCAACTACGGGTACAGATGTTACTGTAGAATTTGAATTATTGGATAATAAAGACGGTGTAGTTGCCTATGCATGGACTTATAATCCTAATTTTGCAGAAACAGCTATGACCAATATCGGTGGTAAAAAATTCTCCAAAACTTTCACCGATCAAACCTTGAATAGTACCTTTAAAGTAGCTTGTAAATTTGCTTATGCGGGAGGAATGTCTGTTACCAAGACTTATGAGTACACCGTAGGTGCGAATTGCTCGGACGAAGAGCCTGAAGAAGATATTATTGCACCTACCGACTTTACATTAGACAAAGGCGCGGTGCTTTCCACCAGCGTAGAATTAAAATTGCAGGCTTCGGATAATTCAGGCTTGGTTCTTTATACGATTGCTTATGGAGAAAATACTGAAAATACCAGTGCTACTTCAGGCGCTCTTAAATCTTATACAGTAAAAGATTTAAGTCCTAATACAGAATATACATTTACGGTTACCGTCAAAGATGCTGCCGGCAACGAAGCAGCCAACAGTCCTTTGCAATTGGTGGTTTCAACTACAGCCGGTATTACAACAGCGGCTCCAACTCCTACCGTGGATTCCGATAAGGTAATATCTGTATTTAGTGATGCTTATACTAATATTACGGGTGTTAATTTTAATCCGGGGCTGGGGGCAGTCTACAGTTACCTCCATAGTTCAAATAGAAGATAATGACACCTATAAAATGTCTAATCTGAATTATCAGGGCATTGATTTTAATCAGGATCTGGATCTCGCTGCTATGACTCATTTACATGTAGATGTGTGGACAGAGGATGAAACGGAATTTAGGGTGTATTTAATTAGTAAAACAGCACCTACTGAAAAATTTGTAGCATTAACTTCTTTCGATTTGGGAGCATGGAAAAGCTTTGATCTCGATTTAACGCTTTACACCGCACAAGGGATGATCTTGGATAAAGTTTTCCAATTTAAGTTTGAAGGTTCTGGGAATTTAGGATCAACTCCTAAAACTGTTTACTTAGATAATCTGTATTTCTACGATGATTTGGGTACAAACACTTCGGGATTAAATTCCGGTAGGGTAGAACTCAAATCTACTCTAATTGGGAATATCTTGACTATCAGAGCTGAAAAGAACTTGAAGCAGATTAGTATTTATAGCTTGACCGGCAGTAAGATGATTACTGAAAATGTAGAGCAAAAAGAATCATCAATTCATGTTAATAGTTTAGTCAGGGGAATTTATTTAGTTGAAATAGAACTTTCAAATGGAGAGAAGCTCGTACAAAAAATCATTAAAGAATAGATTAATTTGAGTAATCTCATTT
>JGI24503J29689_10006812_pt1 | contig 21296 bp, 23 predicted proteins | sample BioPla3RNA2_FD_29689 | JGI IMG/M metagenome (IMG submission 29689)
ATTTTTTGTCCCTGCAGCTACTTTTGAGGAGGCTGCATAATGGTACTTACAAAGAATACTATAATAGATACAGATATAGAAGAGATTATTTCTGAAAAGTTAGATTGGAATTATTTTGCTGGAAAATATATTTTAGTTACTGGTGCAAATGGAATGATTCCTAGCTATATTGTTTATACATTATTAGGACTTAATGAAATCATTCTAAAAAATAATCCATTAAAAGTTTTTGGTCTAGTTCGAAATAGAGAGAAAGCGGAATCAAAATTTCAGAAGCTTTTAGATAGAAAAGATTTTTGCTTAATTGTAGAAGATATTTCAAAGTTTAAAGAATTTAATGAAAGATTTGATATTATAATTCATGCAGCAAGTCAGGCAAGTCCAAAATACTATGGAATAGATCCTGTAGGAACATTAAAAGCAAATACAATAGGAACAATGAATCTTTTGGAACTTGCACGCAAGAACAATACTGAGAGATTTTTGTTTGTAAGTTCTGGAGAAGTTTATGGTGTTCTTGATGGACTTGTAACTAATATCAATGAAAACTATACCGGGAATGTAGATTGTACTAATGTTCGTTCCTGTTATGCGGAATCAAAAAGAATGGGGGAAACAATGTGTGTTTCCTATGCACATCAATATGGAATACATACAAATATGATTCGTCTAGCTCATACATATGGTCCAGGCTGTGCTTTGGACGATGGAAGAGTTTTTGCCGATTTTACAAAGAATATTCTGAATAATGAAAATATAAAAATTAATTCTGATGGTTCTGCTTTACGTTGCTTCATGTATGTAACAGATATGATAAAAGGACTTTTTTATGTACTTTTAAAAGGTGAGAATTGTAACGCATATAATGTTTCGTCAATGAAAGAGACTTCTATAAGAGATTTAGCAAATATGCTTTGTAGTTTGTATCCAGAAAAAGGATTACATGCTGAGTTTTTGGAAACTAAGGATGATAATTCTTATATAAGATCGAAATCACAAAGAATTCTATTTGATAATTCAAAACTAACTGCTCTTGGATGGAAAGAATCTATTCTTATAGAAATAGGCTTTAAAAGAATGATAGATAGTTATCTGAAATAAAATATGAAATATTTACAAACAAATAATAAATCAATAAAAGATATTGCAGCTACTTTCTTCAATCAAGCATGGAGACTCATTTCAGGTCCACTAATGCTTTTGCTGATTCCTCTGTACTTGACTGAAGAACAGCAAGGGTATTGGTATTTGTTTGGAAGTGTTGCTGCACTCAGCACATTTGCGGATTTAGGATTTTCAAATATTATTTTACAATTCAGTGCACACGAATACGCATCATTAAAAAATGGAAATGAAGGTTTATTAGAAGGACAACCTGAAAATATAAAAAAAATGGGAAGCTTTCTTAGATTTGTAATTGGCTGGCTTTCTGCAATATGTTCTATTGTCTACCCAATTATTTTTATTGTTGGTATCTATTTTCTTGTAAGAGATAAAGTTTTATCCATATATATTGTTCCCTGGATAATATATTCCATTGGTTCGCTAATAAACTTTTTTAATAATTCAGTTCTTTCATTCATTGAAGGGATGGATCAAATATCAAAAATCCAAAACTCACGTTTAATAGTCGCAGTAATTAACAGTGTTGTTGTTATTTCAAGCTTGCTATTACATTTAAATATTTATGCACTGGCTTTTGGAATGATATTAAGTGCTTCTTTTATGTTTATAACAGTATTTCAAATATTTGGGAAAATACTAAAGCAACTTTGGAAAGAATCAGCAGATTATTCATATCCATGGAAAAAGGAAATACTTCCTCTGTTTAAAAAATATGTTTTATCTTTTGCAAGTGGATATTTTTTGTTCCAGATATATACACCGCTTATGCATTACTTTCATGGACCAATTTATAGTGGAAAAATTGGTATTTCGATGAGTCTTGTAACTGCTATGTTTACTTTTTCCACAATTTTTGTATATACAATTACACCTCGCATAAATATGTTGATTGAAAAAAAAGACTGGAATGAGCTTGATAGAATTTTTAATAAACGTTTAATACTCAGTGGAATTGCTTATTTATTTATTGCATGCTGTTTCTTTGTATTTATAAAAGTATTTTCTGAAATAACATTGATTAATAAAATTGTTAGCAGATTCTTACCATGGCAAGGTTTGGTAATACTTATTTCAGCTTATTTTATACAAGTATTCATTAATTCCTGGGCGGTGTACTTGAGAGGTCACAAAATTGAGCCATATTGGTATACAGGTATTGTTTCGGCAGTATGGGTATTGGTGATCACTATCCTTATTGGAAAATTTTTGTCACCAGATTACTTTTTCTTGGGTTTACTTTCTTCATATGTTTGGGGAACCCCTTGGTCATATATAATTTATAGAAATTGGAGGAAAAAATTACATGTCTGACTTACAGCAACCATTATTAAGCATTTGTATACCTACGTATAACCGTAGTCAGTATTTGAAAAAAACTCTTGACTCGATTATTTGTCAGGAGGAATTTAGTCCGGATAATGTTGAAATTGTTATTTCAGATAATTGCTCAACAGATGACACTGAAATAGTTTGTAAAGAGTATACAGAACAATATGAAAATATAAAATATTTCAGAAATAATGAGAATATAAGAGATAGAAACTTTCCACTTGTTCTTAGTAAAGGTTCTGGAGTTTTGCTAAAACTTTGTAATGATACACTTATATTTAATCAGAATGCATTGAAAGAATTATTAGATCTCGTTAGAAATAATCAAAAAGAAAGAACTGCCATTTTTACAAGTAACAATAATCAATATCCTGATAAAATAAAAGTAAGCTCTTTAGAAGAGTTCTTATACAAAATCAGTTTTAATATAACATGGATAGGTGGATTTTCTATTTGGAAAGATGACTTTTATACTTTTGGGAATACTAATGAGGGGTGTGAAGAAAGTTTATGGCAAGTTCCTTGTTTGTTAAAATATGTAAATAAAAAGAAAAATGCGGTTGTGTATAATCGAAGTTTATTTACAACACAGATTGTAGAAAAGAAAAATATTTCATATGGGCTCTACAAAGTTTTTTATACAAACTATTTGGGATTTGTAAAAAAATATATAAATAATGGTGTTTCGCAAACTTGCATTGACTGGCTAGAAAAAGATTTATTATTCAATTTCTTTCCTTATTGGATGGTTCAATATAAACTTCAAAACAATCAATTAGAATATTCTAAGTCAGAAGATTTGATAAAATGTATTAAATCTTCTTATAAGTCAAAGTCATATTATAAACAATTTTTAATAATCTATAGTTTTTGTTTTTTTAAGATATTTGTAAAAAAAATACTTCATAGGTATTAAAGGAAAGCAAAATAAAATGTTTCCATTTTCGTATATAAAATTTCATATGTTCAAAAAAAAATATCGTAAATTAAATTCTCATAATTTTACACAAATTATGAATTATTGCGATTTATCAAAGGTTGTTGTTGGTAAAAAAACTTACGGCGAAATTCATGTTACAGACTTTAGTCCTGCTGATACAAAACTTTATATTGGTAGCTATTGTTCTATTGCACCAAATGTACGGTTTTTACTTGGAGGAGAACATCAGTTATATAGTATAAGTACTTATCCTTTTAAGGTTTTGACTTTTGGGGAATCACGAGAAGCTGGCAGTAAAGGGGATATTGTTGTAAAAGATGATGTTTGGATAGGAGATGGGGCAATTATCTGTAGTGGAGTAAATATTGGCCAGGGTGCCGTTATTGCTGCAGGTGCAGTTGTAACAAAAGATGTTGAGCCGTATGCAATTGTAGGTGGAAATCCTGCAAAACTTATAAAATGCAGATTTTGTAAAGAACTAATAGACGAATTGAAGAAAATGAATATTACTGATTTGTTTGATAAGATAAATTCAACAGATTTTAATCTTATTTATAAAGAATTAGATATTAACACTTTAAAAGTTATTAAGGAGAAATATAATGTCTGAGAATTTTGCATTTACAATCTGCACTGTTAGTTATATTGGATTAGCAAAAGTATTAGAAAAATCAATAACAAAATATAATAGTGATATAGATTTTTATATTTTTCTTATTGATGAAAATAATGATAATAAGACAATTCCTTCAAATTGTTATTTTATAAAAGATATGAATTTATTTTCAAATAAACAATGGGTGGAATTATCATTTAAATATACAGTCACAGAATTTTGTACTTGTTTAAAACCTTATATTTTCAATTGGATTTTTCAAAACAAAAACTATAACTATGGTTGTTATTTTGATCCAGACTTATTCTTCTATGATTCTACTGATTGCATCTTTAAAATATTAAAAAAATATTTGATTTGTCTGACACCACATTTTGTAACTTTTCCAGAAAATGAACAGTCAAGGAAGTTTGAGGATGAAATTAGATCTGCAGGATTATACAATTTAGGTTTTTTGGGATTACAAAAACATTCGAAGACAACTAAAATGCTTGAATGGTGGGGGCATAATCTTATTGATAAAGGTTTTGATGATCCAAGAAAATTTCAATTTACAGATCAAAAATGGATGGATTTTACATCTATTTTTTTCGACACTTCTGAATTATATATAACAAAAAATTTAGGATGGAATGTAGCTCCATGGAATTATTTTGAAAGAAAAGTTTTCATAAAAAACAATGAAATTATGATTCAGAATAGAAATGGGGTTGAAAGTGATAAATTGTTGTTTGCGCACTATTCAGGATATGATTATAAAAAACTATTAAATCACGAGACAATACAAAAGAATAGAGGCCATGAACAAGATTATGATGATGTTCAAATAATCTTAGATAAATATGAAAAAGCTCTATTACAAGATAAAGAAGAATTTTTATCATATTTAAATGTAAATTATACATATGGTTTATATTCAAATGGAACTAACATAGAAAAGGCCCATAGAACCTTGTTTAAATCTTTATTGATAAATAATTTTAGTAAAATGTTGGATAATCCGTTTGATAGTGAAGGTATTTTCTTTAAGACTTTAAAACAAAAAAAACTTATATCAAAAAAATCCAATGTAAATACAATGATCAATATTCAAAAAGAGGATAAAAAATATGTAATGAATAAGCTAAGAAAAATAAATCTATTAATGAAAATTATATTCAACTTAATTGGTTATGATAAGTATCTTATTTTGTTAAGATTTTTAAGACGTTACTCGGCTATAGAAAATCATACATTTTTATTAGACAATAACTTTATAAGTTGGGAATAATTTAATGGATGAAGTAGTTAAAATTAAGCCATCTGTAATAGTTATTCTTTTTATATGTATATTCTCCTATTTTATAAATATACGTGTTGGTCTAACTATATTTTTGTTTTTAATTTGTTTTTATAATGTATTAATTAAAAAAGAGGATATTTTTAAGCCTAGTAACTATTTCAAGGCTTGGTATTTTTATTATTTTGGCTTTGGAAATATTTGTTATCATATAAGAGCTTCTTTTGGATTGGTTGAAAAATTTAGTGAAAAAATTCAAAATGAAGGATTAATTATAGCAGTTATTTTTATTTTCCTGTTACATTTACTTCTAAATAATACAAAAAATAAAAAAATCATTACGCAAAAAAATGTAAATATCATTTTTATTAAATTCAATTTACCATTAATTTTAATTTTCGTAATTATCCAGTCTTTCTTAATGTTTCTTTTTTGGTACAAACTTGGGGGAATACCACTTTTTATTACTGGATATCATGATTCAAAAAAAGCATCTCTAGGTGCAGGGTTGGGATATTTTGAGTATTTGATTACATTTTTACAATATCCTTTTCTAATGTGTATCATGGCATATTATTGTAAAACTAAAAAAGATAAATTACTAAAATTTTTTTGTTTTTTTGTTTATTTTATAATTTTGCCACTTTTGAATGACAGCAGATCCTCATTGTTAAATAACATAATCATGGTTTTTATTCTTTTTAGTTGGAATAAAAGGAGAATACCATTTAAATTTCTTATAATTAGTGGCATCGCCTTAGTTTTTTTGGCTACTGTTTGGGGAATTTTTAGAAGTGGTAATGTGGCATCTGGATCTATTATTCTTTTACTTGAGATAGCAGTAGAATACGATAATTACCTTGATGTATTAAATATTTTTCCATCATTATTTGATTATACTTTAGGTAGAACTTATATCGCTTGTATTACACTATTAATTCCACGTTTTTTAATGCCAAATAAAAATGATTATATGACAGGCGGTGAGTATTTTAAATACATTAAACATCATGATCATATTAGAGTTGGAGAACGATTTACATTCCCAGGGGAATGTTATATGAATTTTAGTTTTATTGGAATTATACTTGGTTTATTTCTCGTATTGATTATTTTAAAATATGCTGATTCTTTATATATAAAGAGAAACAACTTTATTTATCAATCATTTTCATATTTTTTTATGGGGTTTACAGTTAGTCTTTTAGCTGGTGATACTGCAAGTGCATTTTCTGCTTCATTTATTTCTCTTATTGTTTTAATAATTATTGTTTATTTGTTAAGTCAGCTTATTGTTAAAAGGAGTACTTGTAATGATATTACTTGAAACGACTTTCTTAAGTTATAAAGGGTCTGGTATATGTACTGTTATAGAAAACTTAATAAATGCTTTTAATGAACAAAAAATCGAATATAAAACTATATCTTATTTCGATTCTTTTAGTATAAAAAAACAATATTCATGGTTTTCTTATTTTAATTTTTGTTTACAAAAAAGAATTAAACAATTAAAAAAAGACGATATTTTTTTATGCCCAGCAAATTTAGGGGGATTTTATTATTACACAAAAAAGAAATGCAGAAGTATATTTATAATTCATGATTTATTTGAATTTTCTACAGAAAATAAGTTAAAAAATAAAATTAATTACATACGTTTAAAAAATGTATTGCAAAATGTGAATACAATAATCACAGTTAGTGAAGTAAGTAAAAAAAACATTTTAAGAAAATTACCTTATGTGAAAGAAAAAGTTGTAGTTTTATACCCGTTTTTTATTAAAAACCTTAAAAAAAGAAATTTAAATAAAATTGAATTAAAGAATTATTTTACTTCATGGGATGGTACATTTGACAATTTTATTCTTGTAAATGGATCTGGTCAAAAAAGAAAAAATACGGAATTTATAATTCAATACGCTAATAAAATATATAAAGACTTTAATTTAAAAATTGTTATGTTTGGAAGAGATTTTAACAAGAATGGATATGCCGAACTTAATGCTGCAATTCATAATAATAGATGTGAAGATAAAATCTTGCATTTAGGTTCCGTTTCTGAGGAACAATTAAATGCTTTATATACAGAAACAAAATGTTTTATCTTTCCATCTATAGATGAAGGGTTTGGTTTACCTCCCCTTGAAGCATTATCATGTAATGGAAAAGTATTATGTTCCAATATTCCAATATTTAAAGAAGTTTTGTATCCATGTACAGATTTATTTGATTTTAATTACGAATCTTTTTTTACTATGCTAAATAAAGTATTAAATACTGATGAAAATCTATATTATGATTTAAGGAAATTAATACTGGAAAAATTTACATATGAAACTTTTATAAACAAAATAAAGGAAATAATACAATAATGCAAATTATAATTATAGGATGTCGTTCATTAGATCGTGTAGGTGGTATTGAGAGTTATATGTTAGATTTATGTTCTTGCCTAGCTGAAAGAGGACACGAAATTATTTTATATGCTGGTGCTGCGGAAGATTCTATTAAAACAATTAATGGATTTACTGTAAAAAATATAAAAGTAACTTCAAATAAATATTTAAATAAACTATTAATCGGCTTAAAATCGACAAAAAGAGCTATGAAAGAATATCCAAATGCAGATATTTATCATTTTAATGCTAATGTTGCAGGTTTCTTTAGCTTTATCCCAATTCTAAAACATAAAAATGTTGTTTTTCAAGGACATGGTTTTGAATGGAAACGAGCTAAATGGAATCCTTTGGTAAGATTTTGTAATAAGATTCTTGATAATTTTGTTCTTTCTATTAATAAAAATATATTAATGTGTTCTCAGGAACAAGTAGATTATGTAAACTCACATTTTAAGGACAAAAATGTTATGTTTGCACCAGGTGGTGTTCATTATCCGCCTACATTATAAATTTCAAATATAGGAATTAATATGCAAAATAATTATATTTTATTTCTTGGCCGTATTGTCCCAGAAAAACGACTTGATTTATTATTAATGGCATTTACTCAATTGGAAGATTATATTTCACAAGATTTATATATTGCCGGTCCTATTGAAGATGAATCCATTGTAACAACTTACCGAAATAATAGGAGAATACATTTCCTTGGTTCTAAGTTTGGTAAAGAAAAAGCTGACTTGCTACGAAATGCATTTCTTTATGTTTTGCCATCAGACTTAGAAGGATTGTCAATTGCATTACTTGAAGCGATGAGTTACGGCAATTTATGTCTCGTGAGTGATATTGATGCAAATAAAGAAGGTTTAGATGATTGTGGTATATATTTCAAAGCTGGGGATTTAGATGATTTGAAAACTAAATTAAAAGACATTTGTTTGAATCCTTCTGCTTATAATTTATATAAAACAAAGGCTGTCGAAAGAATAAAAAACTATTTCGAATGGCATATCATATCTGATAAAATCATTTCATATTATGAAGCTGTTGTTAATAAAAACAACAGCAAGGAGCTTTAATTATGGATGCATCCATTATAGTAACTTATCGTTGTCCTATGAGATGTAAAATGTGTAACATCTGGGAAAACCCAACAAAATTAGAAGAAGAATTAAAACCTGAGGAATACAAAAAACTACCTCAATGCAATGCAATAAATGTAACAGGAGGAGAACCTTTTGTTCGTGAAGATTTAGAAGAGATTATCAAAATTCTCCGGACAAAAACAAAACGTATTGTAATTTCTTCTAGTGGATATTTTGAAGATAGAATTATACAATTGTTTGAAAAATATCCAGATTTAGGAATACGTATAAGTATAGAAGGGCTTTCTCAGAAAAATGATGAATTGAGAGGACGTGCAGGTGGTTTTGATAAAGGATTGAGAACTCTTTTAAGATTACAGGAAATGGGAATAAAAGATATTGGCTTTGGTATTACAGTAAGTAACAACAACTCAGCTGATATGCTCAGTCTTTATGCCCTTGCAAAACAATTAAAGTTACAATTTGCAACAGCGGCTTTTCATAATTCTTTTTATTTTCATAAATATGATAATAAAATTACAAACCTTGAAGAAGTTGAAGGTAACTTCAGAAAATTAATTGATAAACTTCTGAAAGAAAAGCATCCTAAGTCATGGGCACGTGCATATTTTAATTATGGCTTAATTAATTACATACGTGGCAATAAGCGTCTTTTGCCATGTGAGGCAGGAACTGAAAACTTCTTTATTGATCCTTTTGGACGGGTTCTTCCTTGTAACGGTATGGAAGAAAATAAGTGGTTTGACACGTTTGGAAACATTAAAGATGTCAATAGTTTTGATGAGCTTTGGAATACAGAAAAAGCAAAAGAAATTCGAGAACATGTAAGACATTGTCCAAAAAACTGCTGGATGATAGGTACAGCTTCACCTGTAATTAAAAAATATCCCAAAGAACCAATGAAATGGATATTAAAAAATAAATTACGTTCAATGCAAGGAAAAGCTGCATGCTTAAAATTTTGTGATGAATTAAATTGTGAGAGTTGTAAAAAAGAGGAATAAAAAATGAAAATACTGATATATGGTCGTTTTTCAAGTCATCATTTTGCTATTCGAAATGTAATAACCAGTATTTGCAAAGGTCTTAATGAAACCGTTGATTTTTCGAAACATGAAGTAATTGTTTTATCAAACACTGTAAACAAATCTGCATTTGCAGAAATGAAAAATCTTAAGATTGATACAGTAGATATTGATCCAGACAATGCAATGAAAAATCAATTATTTACTTTGTTAAAGCTTCCCAAATATATAAGGAATAATAAAATAGACTTGGTTATTTTCCCACAAATTACTTTTTACTATTGGAAAAAGTGTAAAACTATCTTTTATCTGCATGACTTAATTGAATTTTCAGTAAAAAATCAAAAATCATTATCACTTAAGCTTAGAAAGTTTTTTTATAAACGTGCTGCAAAAATAAGTGATAAAATTATTACTGTTTCTGAATATTCGAAAAAAGATATTCACAAATTATTGAAATATCCTAATGAAAAGATTTGTGTTTTATATGATGGCCGCGATGAAAATCTCATTCCTCAAAATAAGCAAGAATCATTTACTGTTATTCAAAATAAATTCCCAGATTTAAGTGATATGAAACAATTTCTCTTATATGTTGGATATTTAGCACATCCTCAAAAGAATTTATTATTTGTATTAAAGAATATAAGTGAAATTCTTAAACAACGTGATTTATATTTTGTTTTGGTTGGTCCTAATGGAAAAGATTCTCAACTAATTCATGAGGAAATTGAAAAACAAAATTCACTACTCGATAAGAAACGAATTTTTTCTGTAGGAACAGTTTCAAAAGATTTGTTACCAAAATTATATTCATCTGCGGAAGCTTTTATTTTTGTTTCACAATATGAAGGTTTTGGTATGCCAGTTCTAGAGGCTATGTCGTGCGGTTGTCCTGTTATTACTTCAAATGTTTCATCTTTGCCGGAAGTTGCTTGTGGATGTGCAGAACTAATTGAACCACATGATAATAATTCATTTGTTGTAAAATTAAATAAAATACTAGATGAAGGTCGTAAAGAATATAATTATTATAAAGAACCTTTAACTAAGTTTACTTGGAAAAAACATATTGAAGGACTTAATGAAATAATTAATGGACTTCAAAAAGAAATCGATTAACATAGTATAATTATAAAAGAGTTGAATTATGACAATTACACCTATAATTCTTAGTGGCGGGGCTGGAACCCGTTTATGGCCTCTTTCCTGGGGCGACCATCCAAAACAGTTTTTACCGCTCGTTAGTGAGCGCACAATGATTCAGGAAACTTTGCTTCGTCTTAAGGGACTCGAACTTGGCAGTCCTGTTATTTCCTGCGGCGAAGGTCATCGCTTTATGGTTGCCCAGCAGATTGGTGAAGTTAGTGACAAAAAACCGACAATTATTCTTGAACCAATGGCAAAGAATACTGCTCCTGCAATTGCTGCTGCCTGCTGTGCCGCTATGAAACAGGATAAAGATGCAATTGTTGTTGTTTTACCAAGTGACCATGTAATCGCTGATGTGGAAACTTTCCAGAAAGCTGTGATGACTGCAGCAGAGAATGCTGAAAAAGGGAATTTAGTAACATTTGGAATTGTACCAACTTTCCCTGCAACTGGATATGGTTATGTAAAAGCAAGTGGTAAAGAAGAAAATGGTGCATATACACTTGAGAAATTTGTAGAAAAACCTGCGCTTGAAACTGCAAAGGAATATTTAGCTAGCGGTGAATATGCATGGAATAGTGGAATGTTTGTATTTAAAGCAGCAACATTTATCGATGAACTTAAGACGTATAATCCAGAAATGGCAAGACTTTCCATTCAAGCATTTGAAAATGCTAATGATAGTGATTCTGACTTTGTCCGTCTTGATAAAGAAGCTTTCAATCAGATAAAAGGCGATTCTATTGACTATGCAGTAATGGAAAAAACAAAGGTTGGAAAGATTGTTAAGCTCAATGCAGGTTGGGATGATGTAGGTTCTTGGACAGCTCTTTATGATATCAGCAAAAAAGATGAAAAGAAGAATGTTATCAAAGGTGATGTAATTGCTCTTGATACAACAGCTTCTTATATTCGTGGTGGAAAACGTACAATTGCAACAATTGGTCTTGATAATATCGTAGTGGTTGATAGTGATGATTCTTTATTAATTGCTGCAAAAGGTAAGATTCAAGATGTTAAAAAGGTTGCAGAACAGATTAAGGCTCGAGGTTAGCAATATCTATGGAACCGATTTTATTGAAACCAACATTAAAAACTCTTATCTGGGGTACAGAACAGTGGGGGATTAGTGCTCATCCTAATGGAGATGATGAAGTTCTTAATGATTCATATAAAGGTAAAACATTATCTCAGTTATGGGAAGAAAAACCAGAATTATTTGGTAATGTGGGTGGGAACAGATTTCCGCTGCTCACAAAAATAATTGATGCAAAAACAGATTTGAGTATTCAGGTTCATCCAAATGATGAATATGCTAGCAAAAATGAAAATGGGTCATTGGGCAAGACTGAGTGCTGGTATATAATGGATGCAGTTCCTGAGGCGACTATTGTTATAGGTCATAATGCTAAAAATCACGATGAAGTGAAATCCATGATAGAAAATAAACAATGGAATGATTTTATTCGCGAAATTCCAGTACATAAGGGAGATTTTTTCTTTATTGAACCTGGAACGGTACATGCGATTAAAGGTGGTACTGTAATACTTGAGAGTCAGCAATCTAGTGATATTACGTATCGTGTTTATGATTATGACAGATTGCAGGATGGTAAACCTCGTCCATTACATGTAAAACAGAGCATTGATGTCATTACAGCTCCTTTTGAACAAAAAAATTCTCCATTAAATGAAAATAAGTTTATTGGAAATAATATAAAACAGCTTGTTAGTTGTGATTTATTTACCGTATGGCATGGTATTGTTGATGGTGAACTTGAAGTAGAACAAAATCAACCATTTTTATTGTGTTCAGTAATAGAAGGTGATTGCGTTTTGGATGGAAAAATATTTTCAAAGGGATCGCACTTTATTTTACCTAAGAGCTATGGATTTGCAAGATTCAATGGGAAAGCAGAATTAATTTTCAGTTCGATATAAATCAAGATATAGTGCTAGAATTCTAAGGAGTTTTTCCCAGAATTATGGCGGTGAAAATCTATCTGAGATAATTGTCTTTGCTTTCTATGGATCCCATTGAAATTGAAAACCTTCATTATTCAAATACCTGGATAAATAGGATTATCATAGTAGTTCTATGCAAAATTTTTGTGATAGATATTTTAAAAAATTGTGGTTTAATTGATATAAATAAGAGAAAGAAAGGGAGTAAAAAAATGAAAGGAATTATTTTGGCCGGTGGCTCTGGAACTCGACTTTATCCAATCACAAAAGCGGTTTCTAAACAAATACTTCCAGTTTACGATAAACCAATGATTTATTATCCATTGAGTTGTCTTATGCTTGCTGGAATTCGTGAAGTTTTGATTATTTCAACACCTCGCGACTTACCGATTTTTAAGGAACTTTTTAATGATGGTTCATGGCTTGGTATGCATTTTGAATATGCTGTTCAAGATAAACCTCGTGGACTTGCAGATGCATTCATTGTAGGTAAAGATTTTATTGATAATGATGATGTTGCACTTGTTCTTGGTGATAACATTTTTTATGGTCAGAGTTTTACTGCTACACTTAAATCTGCAGCAAGGAAGATTTCTGAACAGAAAGGTGCCGTAATTTTTGGTTACTATGTTGCTGATCCTACTGCGTACGGTGTTGTTGAATTCGATAAAGAAGGTAATGCTCTCGGAATTGAAGAAAAACCTACAAATCCTAAATCAAATTACGCTGTTCCAGGTTTATATTTCTATGATAATTCTGTTGTAGATATTGCTACAAATGTAAAACCTAGTGCTCGTGGTGAGATTGAGATTACAGCAGTTAATAATGAGTACTTAGCAAGAAAACAACTTAAAGTTGAACTTCTTGGGCGAGGTATGGCTTGGCTTGATACTGGTACTTACGAAGGCCTTCAGGAAGCAGGAAACTTTGTTGCAACTATTCAGAAGCGTCAGGGGTTCTATGTTGCTTGTTTGGAAGAAATTGCTTACAACAACAAATGGATTACTAAAGAGCAACTTTTAAAAATGGCTAGAGGATATAAAACGGAATACGGTCGTTATCTTGAATTTATTGCAAATATGTAGGAACTAAATTATGGCATTCGATTTTAAGAAGTGTAATATTGAAGGATTATATGAAATCCAACCAAGGATTTTTGGTGATAACCGTGGATATTTTTTAGAAACATATTCTGAGAAGGATTTCTTTGAAGCTGGGCTTACTATGAAATTTGTTCAGGATAATCAGAGTAAGTCTACAAAGAACGTTTTGCGTGGGCTCCACTTTCAGACGAAGCATCCACAGGGAAAATTGGTGCGTGCATTGGAAGGAAAAGTTTACGATGTTGCAGTAGACCTCCGTCTTGGCAGTGCAACTTTTGGTAAGTATTACGGCGTTATTCTTGATAGTGAAAAACAGAATATGTTCTATATTCCAGAAGGCTTTGCCCACGGATTTTGCGTTTTAACAGAAACTGCAACTTTTGCTTATAAATGTACAGACTTCTATCACCCAGAAGATGAAGGCGGCTTGATGTGGAATGACCCAGTTGTAGGAATCGACTGGGAATCTATTCTTCCAGGAATTACACAAAATGCAAACCTTAGCGAAAAGGATAAAAAACATGCTCCATTTAGTCTTGAAAAAAAGTATTTTGACCTTAGCGCTAAATGGATTGGAGAATAATTATGGGAAACAGAAAACTTAAGAATATTTTAATCACCGGTGGTGCAGGCTTTATCGGCTGTAACTTCATCCATTATCTCTTTGGTCTTTCAAACAGTGGTACTGACCTTTTTGGCGATGCAAACTTCACAGGAAATGTTGTAAACGTTGACTGCCTCACATATGCAGGAAACCTTGAATCACTCAAAGACGTAGAAGAAAAATTCGGTGGCAAACGTTATTTCTTTGAAAAAGTAGATATTACAGACCGTGCTGAAATTGAACGAATTTTCAAGCAGTATGATATTGACACTGTAATTCACTTTGCTGCAGAAAGTCATGTTGACCGTTCTATTCTTGGGCCTGAAGCTTTTATGAAGACAAATGTAATGGGAACTTACACTTTGCTTGATGTTGCCCGCAATTACTGGAAGTGTTCTCTGGACAATATTCGTGATGATGTTCTTTTCCATCATATCTCAACTGATGAAGTATATGGTTCTCTTGGTGAAACAGGCTACTTCCTTGAAACAACACCTTATGATCCACGTTCTCCATATTCTTCTTCAAAGGCTTCTTCTGACCACATTGTAATGGCTTACTATCACACATATGGACTTCCAATTACTTTGTCTAACTGTACAAATAACTATGGTCCTTTCCAGTTTCCAGAAAAGCTTCTTCCACTTATGATTTCTAACATCAAAAACGGAAAGAATCTTCCTGTATATGGTAAGGGTGATAACATTCGTGACTGGATTTATGTAGAAGACCATAACCGCGGTGTTTGGGAAATTGTAAATAAATCTCCTGCCGGCGAAAAATGGAACCTTGGTGGCGAAAACGAATGGCAGAATATTAAGCTTTTGAATGAAGTAATTGATTTAACTTCTAAAGAAATAGGTAAGTCTGCAGAAGATGTTCGTGCAACTATTACTTATGTAAAAGACCGTCCTGGTCACGATAAGCGTTATGCCATCGACTGTACAAAAGCAAAGACTCAGCTTGGTTGGGAAAGAAAAATGACTTTTGAACAGGGACTTTTGGCAACAATTAAATGGTATTTGAATCACGAAGAATGGATGAACCATATTCTTTCTGGAGATTACAAAAACTGGGTTGCAAAAAACTATACAGAACAGGGTAGATAAAGATGATTTGGGTAATCGGTTATAAGGGGATGCTTGGCAGTGAAATCTGTCGGCAACTCGCTGAAAGTAATATTCAATTTGTAAGAACTGATATTGATGTAGATATAACAGACTTTAAAGCTTTATTGGAGTTTGCGAGAGTCTGGTCAGTAAAATGGATTATTAACTGTGCAGCTTATACTGCTGTTGATAAAGCTGAATCTGATGTTGAATTAGCAAAAAAACTTAATGAAGATGGTCCAGCAAATATTGCTAGAGTAGCAGATATGATGGGAGCCAGATTAATTCATATATCTACTGATTATGTTTTTGATGGGACTGGGGACAATCCAAGAACAGAAGATATGCCTGTTGCTCCAATCGGTGTTTATGGTGTAACAAAAGCTGCAGGTGAAAAAGCAGTTATGGATAATTGTAAGGATTATTTCATTCTTCGTACTGCTTGGCTTTATGGTTGGGCAGGGAAAAACTTTGTTTATACCATGATTCGAGCAATGAATACTCATGATGCAGTTAAAGTTGTAAATGATCAGAAAGGTACACCAACTTTTGCAGGGGATCTTGCTAAAGTTATTCTTGAAATCATTAGTAGAGGAAGCATGACTCCGTATGGAATCTATCATGTAACAGATATTGGTGAAATTACTTGGTGGGATTTTACTAATGAAATCAAAAAGCAGGGGATTGAAACTGGTTGGATTAATGAAACAGGAAAGAATTGTGTAGTGAATCCTTGTACAACAGATGAATATCCAACACCTGCAAAAAGACCTGCTTATTCTGTTTTAAGTAAAGATAAGATTCAGACGGCTTTGGGTATTACTCTTCCTGATTGGAAGAAAAGCTTAAATGAATTTCTTAAAAACCCTTTATTTGATAAAACAAGAATTGAATAGATGAATCTTCTACGAACAGAACTAATCGGAAAGTTTCAAGATAGTTGTCGCATAAAAATATAACATTATGCGGATTTTTTTGCAGAATTTAATACTTCAATTTCAGATATTTTGTATTGTCGGATTTTTGAAGACCAGCGTAGCGGATTTCTTTCACGGGCTTTACAAATTACCTGGTTGCGGTTTTTGAACATTTCAAAATGTAGTCCCATTCTTTTTTGCATTGGCGTTATGAACTGAAGACCTGAATGCTTGTGTTCAAAATTGTACCAGTGGATAAAATCGGCAAACCACTTTCTTGCGTGTTCTATGTTTTCAAAATGATGTGGGTATCCGCACTTGTATTTGAGCGTCTTGAAGAAGGATTCGATGTAAGGATTGTCGTCACTTACTCTCGGTCTTGAAAAACTTGGAACTATTCCCAGCTGATAATAAAGAGCAACCAGGGTAACTCCCTTCATTGGATTTCCGTTGTCAGAATGAACAAAATCCGGATGTGCATTTTCCTTGCGGCAGAACACAGAGATGATGTAACACCTAAATCTCTGTATGACGATGTGAATGTCACAGGAGCAGAAAACGTCTGCAATGCATGTTCTGAATTAGGTATTAAAAAGATTATTTTTACCAGTTCTGTTGCTGTGTATGGTTTTGCCCCTAAGGGTACCAGTGAAAATGGAAAAATCAACTACTTTAATGATTACGGCAGAACTAAGTGGCTGGCAGAAGAAAAATACAGGGAACAATGTTGTCGAAATTGATCCAGCATACTTCCGACCTGCTGAAGTTGAACTTCTCATCGGAGATCCAACTAAGGCAAAAGAAAAGATTGGCTGGGAGCCAAAGGTAAAACTTCCACAACTTGTAAAAATGATGGTGAAGTCTGACTTAAAAGATGCTGAAAAAGAAATGTACTTAAAAAATGGTGGCTATGAGGTAAAAAATTATTATGAATAAAATATTTCTTGCAGGACATCGAGGGCTTGTAGGTTCTGCTGTGTTAAAGCGGCTTCAACAAAGCAAAAACTATGAAATTATTACGAAAACTCATGCAGAACTCGATTTAACTCGACAAGCTGATGTAGAAGCTTTTTTTGAACAAGAAAAGTTTGATCAAGTATATCTATGTGCTGCAAAAGTTGGTGGAATAGGTGCAAACTCTACCTATCCAGCTGACTTTATCTATCAAAATCTCGCAATTGCACTCAATGTGATTCATGCAAGTTATAAAACAGGTGTACAAAAACTTATGAACCTTGGCTCATCTTGTATTTATCCAAAAATGGCACCTCAACCATTAAAAGAAGAATATCTACTTACTGGTCAACTAGAAGTTACCAATGAAGCATACGCACTTGCAAAAATTGCAGCAATTCGCCTTTGTAAACATTATAACGAACAATATGGCACAAATTTTTTATCTGTAATGCCTACCAATCTCTATGGACCTGGTGATAATTATGATTTATTTACTAGCCATGTCTTGCCTGCAATGATACGAAAATTTCACGAAGCTAAAATTTCTGGCTCTGATACAGTTATTTTATGGGGTGATGGAAGTCCTTTCCGAGAATTTTTATTTAATGAAGACCTTGCAGATGCTCTTGTTTTTCTTATGGAACATTTTAATGCATCAGATTTAGGTGAATTTATAAATCTCGGTACTGGAAGCGAATTGCGGATAAAAGAATTAGCTGTACTTATTTCAAAGGTTGTCTATGAAGATAGTCCAAGTCGAACTTGCTCTATTGAATGGGATACGACAAAACCAAATGGAACACCTCGAAAACTCCTCGATGTTTCAAAGCTTACATCTCTTGGATGGAAGGCTAACACTTCTTTAGAAGATGGCTTAAGTATTGCATATAAAGATTTTTTAAAAAAAAATTTTATTGATTCTGGAGAAACAAAGTGACTTGTCTCATCTTATGTGGAGGTGCTGGATCCAGACTTTGGCCTCTTTCACGCAATGCCTATCCTAAGCAATTTGTAAAATTCCTCCATGATACATCTTTATTTGAAAAAACAATTAATAGAAACAAAGAACTTTGCGATAATTTTTTAATTGTTACAAATGAAAAGCAATCTGAACTTGCAATTGAACAAGTAAAGAGTGCTGGACTTTCTTTAGAAAATACTTCTTTTATTTTAGAACCAATTGGAAGAAATACTGCTCCTGCAATTGCTCTTGCTTGTATGGCTCTTGATCCAAAAGAACTTGTGCTAGTAGTACCTTCAGACCATGAAATAAACAATGAAAAAAAATACTATGAATCCTGTGAAAAAGCATCACTTCTAGCACAAAATGACTATCTTGTAACCTTTGGTCTAAAGCCAACATATCCTGAAACTGGGTATGGTTATATAGAAGTTGATAGCGACCAAGTTTTGGATATACAAGATGCTTGTGAAGTTATTTCTTTTAGAGAAAAACCTGATACGAAAACAGCAGAACGTTTTATTCAAAAAGGAAACTTTTTTTGGAACTCTGGAATGTTTTTATTTTCTGCAGAAAAATATTTAGAAGAACTTAAAACTCATGCACCAGACATTTTTATAGCTTGTGAAAAAACATTTCACAATGCAAAACAGAATATACAAAACTCACTTAAAATAATTGAGCCTAAAGTATCAGATATGGAAAAAATACCTGCAAATTCAATTGACTATGCAGTAATGGAAAAAAGTAAAAAAGTCGCTTGTATCAAATCGAATTTTTCTTGGAATGATTTAGGTAGCTTTGATTCACTGTATGAAGTTTTAGAAAAAGACAAAAATGGAAACACGTTTGATAAAAATCTCATACAATACAATACAAAAAATAATTTGGTTGTTTCAACTCATAAAACAATTGCACTTGTCGATGTAGAAGATCTTATAATCGTTGAAACAGAAGATGCATTATTGATCACAAAACGAGGTAAAAGTCAAAACGTAAAAGAGATAGTTGAAAGTTTAAAAATCGGAAATGAATTGAAACAAAAATTATTATAAGTGATGGACAAAGCTTGAAACTTTTACACATTATCACCAATACAGAACTCGGTGGTGCTCAGCGCGTTTGCATAGACCTAGCCAACAGTGCAATGAAAGAAGGTTTTAAGGTTGCAGTTGCAAGTGCTCAGGGAGGATATTTATGGGAAAGCCTTCCAGAAGGGATTTTACAATATCCTATACCGACCTTAGTAAAACCTATCAATCCGATAAAAGATATAAGAGCTTATACTTCTATAAAAAAAATTATACAAAAATTCGAACCAGCAATAATTCATCTTCATTCGAGTAAGGTTGGTATTTTAGGACGTCTTGCCTCCATTGGTTCAAAAGCTAAAATTATTTATACCATACATGGCTTTGATTCTATACGCTTGCAACACCGAAAATTTTTACCCTTGGAAAGAATTTTTCAAAAGCTCACAGATTATATAGTGCCTGTTTCAAAATATGATTATGAAAATTTAATAAACGAAAAAATCACAAAAAATCTTATTACAATTCCAAATGGAGTTGTAAAACCCAAAGAAAAAAAATATCTTCCAAACAATGAAAGATTTAAAGATAAAAAAATTATACTCACTATAGCTCGTATTAGTCCTCCAAAACGGCTTGATATATTTATTTCTGTTGCAGGTCTGGAAGGGTATAATAAAAGTTCAGTACTAAAACATCCGAAAATATAATTAAAGGAGCAAAAGGATGAAACGGTATGACAAAGAATTTAAAGAGCAAGCGCTGATCTTGTCTGATGAAATTGGAGTAAAAAAAACTTCGGAACAATTGGGAGTTTTGTATTGTACACTTGCAGAGTGGAGAAAACAAAGAACAAGAAAAACCATAATAAGACCAAAAGATACGAAAGAATCTAATGATGAGGTAACGAGATTAATTAAAGAAAATGCTGAATTAAAAAAAGCAAACTCTATATTGAAGGATGCACTCGGTTTTTTCGTCGAAGACCGGAAGAGATAAAAACGAGCGGACGGTTTATGTATATTTATGTGCGTGCACAAGAAAAAACATACTCCGTTCGCCAAATGTGTTTTGCTCTTTCGGTCACAGAATGCGGATATTATAAATGGAAAAGAAATCGCCTTCGCCCAAAAGCATGGCAAATTCTTTTGGCAGAAATGCACAAAATACTTAGAGAACATCCAGATAATGAAAACTATGGAGTAGAAAGAATGATGATAGCATTAAAACATAAAGGAATAATACGATCCTATTCAACGGTAAAACGAGCAATGCAGAAGGGAAATTTATTGCATGAGAGCCGAAGAAGCCCTGATGGGCTCACAAAAGCTGATAAAAAAGCAGAACGCCCAGAAAATCTTATAAAGCAAGACTTTAGCGCATCTGAGCCAAATGAAAAATGGTTAACCGATATAACACAGGTGCCATGCAATGATGCCACACTTTATATAGCACCTGTGCTTGATTGTTATAGAGGCGAAATAGTTAGTCTTTCAATGGATACGAACATGAAAAAAGAACTTTGCATTAAAGCAATCGACGAGGCAGCTGCGAGGCGAAAACCTGGTGCTGGAGTTATTGTACACAGTGATGCAGGCAGTCAGTTCACTAGTCGAGAATATAAAAAAAGGCTCGGAGCACTTCATGCTGTACAAAGTATGAGTAACGTTGATAAATG
>JGI24503J29689_10001344_pt1 | contig 20944 bp, 12 predicted proteins | sample BioPla3RNA2_FD_29689 | JGI IMG/M metagenome (IMG submission 29689)
AATATTGATATTAAAAAGCAATTTGGAACAGCGGAAACACAGATTAATCAATATAAACAACAATATATTGATATCTTGGATACCTTGGAAAGATACAATATTAATACGGTCTTTTTCCAAGTTCGTCCTGCCAATGATGCTTTTTATCGTTCAGAATATAATGCGTGGAGTATGTTCTTATTAGGCGATGGCCGCGATCCGGGTTGGGATCCACTTGAGTGGATGATTGAAGAAACCCATAAACGAGGAATGGAGTTCCATGCTTGGTTAAATCCATATCGGGTTAGTGCCAGTACAATGACACCTAATCCTGATCAAACTGTTGAAGAAATGAAATGGTCCTATATTCAGTATCGTCAACAACAAGTGGAGGGTCAAAATATTAAAAACCCACTCTATCGAAAAGTTACTGAAGGATCTCCTGAATATAAGGAATTGATGGAACAATTTGTTTATGGACTGAGAGAAAATAAAATATTCTTAAATCCAGCTAAACAAACAACCATTGATTTTATTACTGATACTGTTGAAGAAATAATGGTTAAATATGAAGTGGATGGAATTCATTTTGATGACTACTTCTATCCATCTGGTGGTATTGAAACCGCAATCGAAAATAAAGACTATGCTCAATATGGAGCAGGTATGACCCTTAATGAATGGCGTCGCAGCAACGTTGACCGAATGGTAAAAGCAGTTCATGATGCGGTTAAGGAATTTAATAACTCGGGAGTTCGCAGTCGAAAAGTTCGCTTTGGCATTAGTCCAGCAGCAGTTTGGGCTTCAGGTCGCCCTGATGCAGGTTCGCGCTATATGCCAGGGGGAATGGATGTCCCAGGTGTCAACTACAGTAGTTACTTTGATCTACATGCAGACACAAGAAAATGGGTATTAGAAGAATGGATTGACTATATCCTTCCTCAATGCTATATGGACTTTTCTTATGAAGGTGATTACCGAGCCGTTGTAAATTGGTGGGCAAATACCGTCAGTCAAACAAATGTAAAACTTTATATCGGTCTTGCGCCATACCGTTATGCCGGCGATAGTCCATGGAAAGACCCAGAGATTATTCAAGATCAATTACTATATAATAGTCGTAATCAAAATATCAGTGGAGCGGTTTTATTCTCATATAAAAACTTACCACATCAACCAGGCAATAATGTCCTAAATGCAGCAAACTATTATGTGCGTCAACTATGGTCTAGAAAAGCATTGACACCAATCTATGCTGGCGATCAAGCTTTACCAGTTGCTTCAACTGAAATTTCTGGTTCTCGCACTAGCTATGGACATCAAGTATTCTTTGATGAAAAAGAAAATGCCCTTGGATATGTATTGTATCGCTATGGCATTGATGAAACAGTAACTGACAGTAGTGATAAGATTTATAAAGTATTCAATCAAACTACTGGAAGTAAACGCCATCGAATTGATGTGGAAGATACCAATGATTACAAATATGTGTTAAAAATCGTTGACAAAAGTGGAGCCTTCCAAGGTTCTCAAAACGTTTATTTGACTACCGACTTCCCACAAAATCAAGCGCCTGTTATTAGTAATTTAGTGATTTTTGGTGGAAATAATCAGTTGCCACTTTTCACAAAAGTGCCAATCACTTTTGAGGTAAGGGATAATGAAAGTGAAAGTGTGCAAGTAACTCTTGAAATTTATGAAGGTACAAGACGTCACTTGAATGTCACCCTCACTCCAAAGAACGGCAACCAATACGAATATATGTGGGAAACCTTACCGATTGAAGTATCGGGATTGATTGCTAGAGTTACGGCCTTTGACGGATCTGATCAAACAGTTCTCGAAAGTGCACCATTTGATATTGTGATTGCTCGCCATGAAAAACCAACTGGTTATAAAATTAAAGTTGAAGATAACAAAGTAATTATTACTAATGCTACCGGCTTAGAATTTAGTTTTGATGGTAAAAATTATTTTGATGAAACCGAATTTGATGCTCCTGATACTAAAGAATTTGATCTTTACATTAGAGTTAAAAAGTCAGGTGATTTGGAAGCATCACTTCCTGTTATAGAAAAAGTAAAAGTATCAAGTGGTGGTTCCGGCAGTAGCTGTCAGTTTGGCTCAACCGCCCTCACAGTCTTTTCGACATTAAGCTTAGCAGCTATCTTCCTATTATTAAGAAAAAGAGGTTAGTAAATGATTAAGTTAAAAAAATACCAAAGTGATGAGTTTGTTACATATTATGATTCAGATGAAGTGGTTACACTTCCCGAACTTTATGAAAAACGACCAAATGATGTAAGAGGTGTTTGGGTATCAAATGTTGCTAATATCGATACACCGATTATGAAGGAAAAAACAGAATATCAAGAATACTTACAAAAGATGATGGAAAACATTGCTTCATATAACATCAATACCGTTGTCTTTCAAGTTCGTCCGGCTAATGATGCTTATTACCCTTCTAAATTAAATCCTTACTCTCGTTTTATTACTGGAGTAGAAGGAAAGGACCCAGGATTTGATGTCTTAGATTATGTCATCAATTTAGCAAAAAAATATAACATTAAAATCCATGCATGGATCAATCCTTATCGAGTAAGTGTTCGTTCTTTAACTAATGACAACCTTACAGTTGAAGAGTATTTGGCTACCCTTGATGATTTAAACTTTGCGAAAAGAAATCCACATTTAACAATTCAAGATTCTTCTGGCAAGTTAATATTACGACCAGCAGCCCCTGAAGTTATTGACTTTGTGGCTCAAACTATTATGGAAATTGTGGAAAACTATGATGTAGAAGCGGTTCATATTGATGATTATTTCTATCCATATGCTAAAATTGATGAAGCTTTGGAGCAAGAAGATTATGATAAATATGCCCTTCCAAATGAGAGTTTTGCTGATTTCAGACGTCGAAATGTTGACAACATGATTAAGCGAATTTATGATGATTTAAAAGAATTTTTTGTCAAAACAGGCAGGAAAGTATTGTTTGGTATAAGTCCATTTAGTGTCTACCGAACTAATAAAAAATATAAAGAAACTGGATGGGAAAAAGGATCACGCCATAGTGGTGGGGCTCTTGAGTGCTATACCGATTTATATTCAGACATCTATAAATGGATGAAAGAAGGATGGATCGACTATGTCGTTCCTCAAGCTTACTTCCCATTTGAACGAAAAGATATCACTTATCATGATATTGTTCGCTGGTGGAGTGAAATTTCTAAGACAACTAATACAACCTTATACATTGGCCAAGGGCTTTATCAAATGGGAGCTAAAGATAAGCCAGAATGGTCCAGCCCAAATGAGATTGCCAATCAATTAAAATACAATCAAAACTTTGATAACATCGAAGGAACAATCTTTTTTACCTACCATGATTTAGTTAAATCGGATAATGAAATTAAAAATCAAGCTTTAGAAACGATAAGAGACTTGTGGAAATAAGAAAAATGCTTAAGGGTGACGACCATCCTTAAGCATTTTTACTGTCATCTTTGAAATACCATTTTTTTCTCTATTTCCATTTATTATATTTAATACCATATTATAGGTAAAAATGGCCTGTTTTTGGCTGTCCAATTAATGGAATTGGCAAATTTGGTGTTATATTCTGCTTGAAAAAAAACGTTTTCTATTATATAATATATTAGTATTATAGGATAGCCCTTTTTTATAATAATGAGGTGAATTTATGTATCAAATTATTCCCTATGTAAAAGAGAAAGTATACCTTGATGGTAAAATCAAAATATCAGAGATCAAAACCTTCTTTTGTGACCCTCTTTTACTAGAAATAGCTTCTGAAGTTCAAAAGATCTTTCCTCAAATTACCCTAATAAATGATTTAGAAAAAGCAGATATCATCATAAGTTTAGAAGCATTTGCGAAAGAAGAGTACAAGATCGAAATTGATAATAATAAAATTTTGATTAAAGCGGGTTTTCTTAACGGATGCTTTTATGCATTAATGACCTTAAAGCAAATTATTGCTCAAGTAGATGATGAAGTGTATAACTTAGTTATTCACGACTTTCCATCACTCGCAATTCGGGGCTTTATGATGGATATCTCACGTAACAAGGTTCCTAAACTCGAAACGCTAAAAGCGTTTGTCGATAAGATGGCGGAACTTAAGTACAACCACTTTGAACTATATGTTGAAGGCTTTTCCTTTGAATATCGTAGCTTTAAAAACTATTTAGAAGAAGAAGGATATATTACCGTTGAAGAGTATATTGAACTAGAAAAATATTGTGCGAGTAAAATGATTGATCTTGTTCCAAATCAAAATGGACTTGGCCATATGACTGATTGGTTACAACATGATGAGTTTAAAGATTTGGCTGAAAGTCCAGATGGTTTCTTTATTTGGGGAGCTCATCGAGCACCAAGTACTCTTAATGTCACTGATGAGAGAAGTATCAAACATGTCAAGCGCATGTATGATGATATGTTACCTTACAGTAATTCACCTTATTTTAATATGAACTTTGACGAACCGTATGAACTAGGTGAAGGTAAAAGTAAAGAATATTGTGAGAAACACGGAAAAGAAAAGGCGTTTATTGATTATTTAAATACACTATATCAACATGTAAAGCAATACGAAAAAACTGGTTTGATCTGGGGTGACTTTTTGCTAAAGCATCCTCAAACCTTAAAACAACTTCCTGAAGATTTAATCTTCATTGATTGGGGTTATCACAAATCTTATCCGTTTGATGAGCATCTTAAGATGTTAGCCGAACTTAAGATTCCTTTTATGGCGGCACCGGGAACAAGTACCTGGTCATCAATTACTGGAAAGATTGATGATATGATGATGACTGTTAAAAACAGTACCACGCACACAAAATTAAATCACGGATTAGGAGTCTTAATGACTGACTGGGGCGATATGGGCCATCTTCAATATCTGCCTGTTAGTTATCCAGGTTTAGTTTATGCGGCTAGCGGTATGTGGGGGGAACTCCCAGCAACCGAAAAAGAAGTAATTGCCTATCTTGATCAGGCAATCTTTCAAGATGAAGCACAGATAATAGGACGTTTATTATTTGAATTGGGTCGTTATGACCGCTTAGAAGGTATCTATCGTGATTATGGAACTAAAACTTTCTCGGTAATCTTATGGGCCGATTTGACCCAAAATGAATCGGATCCACTTAATGCCTTTATCGATAAGATGAAATCAAATCTTATTGATGAAAATCACTATACAAAGCTAGTAGAACACTCAGATCATTGGGAACAAGAATTAGCGGAAGCCCAACCAAAGTGTGCTGATGCTGAGTTGATTTTAAAGGAAATTAAGTATAGTATTCGCTTACTAAGGTTACTATGGAAAGCCAATCGTGCCTTTGATCAATCACTTGATCAAGATCGTCGAGAAACCTTCATTGACGAATCAATTAAAGGTTTAGCTGAGCATCGTGACCTTCATTTGGCGGCTTGGGATGCTAGAAATAAACATGGAGGATTTGATAAGAGTTATGGCCGTTTAGCCAACCTTATCAAAGTTTTAGAGAAATGGCGTCAACAATAATCGGTTGGCTGCCAATGCCATTAACATTAAAAGATACATTGATAGCTGGAAAGAAAAGGCCAAGTTGCCAATCTTTTTTAGCCAACTACGAAGAGGTGAAAGTATGAAAAAATTATATTCTGCGATAATTTTGATGGCGATACTTGCGGTTGTAACAAGCTTTTTTCCAAAAGAAGTAAAAGCAACAACTTCATCGTATCGTCAAAATCCATATGCATATAAAACATTGTCTAATACTAGCGATGAAATTTTGCCATATGAGGATTATCTTCAAGCTTATACTCAAGCGTTTCCAAACAAAGAAGTTGTTATTAATGCTTGGGATTTAGAAGGCCACAATGTTACCGTAAATGAAGATGAAGATAATGTTAAATTATCTGATTTAAAAATAGTGGAACACGATGGTCAAAAAGGTTTATTTACTCCTGAAAGAGGAACTGTTAATTGGTCCTTTGAAGTTGAAGAAGAAGGATATTATCATATTGTTTTAAAATATTATCCAACAACCGAACAAGGAAAGAGTTCTTCAATCGAACGAAGTCTTCAAATAAAAAATGAAATTCCTTTTGTTGGTGCTGATACATTTGTTTTCTATCGTGTTTGGGGAAATCGTGACAACGAAATCGCCCGCGACGTTAACGATAATGATATTAAGCCAAAGCAAGTTGAAAAACCAGCTTGGCAAGAAGTATATCTAGTTGATGATATGGGTTATATTAGTGATCCTTACTTATTCTATTTTGAAAAAGGAACTAATACCATTAGCTTTCAAGCCATTAAAGAACCTTTAGTAATTGACACTATTAAATTGGTTCCAAAATTAGATATCATTGATTATAACGAATATAAAACAGTGGTGGCTGGAAAAGAAAATAAAGCTCCAGAAAAAACTCAAATTAGAATCGAAGCAGAAAATGCAGTATACAAATCTTCTCCAACCCTTTATCCAATAAGTGACCGTGCAAGTATGTTAACCGAACCTTATGATGCATCAAAGATTCGTTTAAATACCATTGGCGGTACTAACTGGAAGATCCCTGGTGATAAGATTACTTGGGAATTTGATGTTGACCATGCCGGCTATTACAATATTTCAATGCGTGCCAAACAAAATCAAGTGCGCGGAATGTATTCGAGCCGAAAAGTTTATATTGATGGTGAAATCTTATTTGAAGAATTAAATGACACTAACTTCAGATATAACAATAGATGGCAAAACGTTACTTTAGGTAATGAAGATGGTGCCTTTCTATTCTACTTTGAACCAGGTTCTCACACCATCACAATGGAAGTTACTCTAGGTAAGTATGGGACTTTAATTCAACAAACTGAAGCAGTTATTGATGAATTAGGATCACTTTATCGTGACATTATTCGCTTTACTAGTGTTAACCCTGACCCGGGTCGTGACTATCAACTTACTAGACAAATCCCTAACCTATTAGAACGTTTTGAAAAAGCAAGTGCAGAGTTAAAGTTTATCTCTAGTGAGATAGCTCGTATCTCTGGTGGTAAGAGTGATAAGACTGGTGTTATTGACAGTGTAGTTGTTCAATTAGATGACTTAATTAAAAAACACCGTTCAATCCCAACTCGTTTACTCCAATTAAACAATAATATTTCTTCTCTAGGTAACTTATTGATTCTATTACGAGAATTACCATTAACTATTGACTATATCTTGATCCATACTCCAGATGTTAAATTGCCACGCGCTAATGAAAACTTCTTTGAAAGAATATGGAATGGTATTGTTCAATTCTGGAATTCATTCTTCAATGACTATTCAGCAATCTCTAAAACAGTAGGTGCTGAAGAACGAACTAGTATTGAAGTTTGGATGACAATGGGACGTGACCAAGCCAACGTGCTTCGTCAACTCATTGACGAAAGTTTTACCCCTGATACAAATATTGGGGTTGACTTAAAACTCGTAAGTGGTGATGTTCTCTTAAGAGCAACCTTAGCTGGTATTGGACCAGACGTTGCTATTAACGTTGATAGTACCTTACCGGTAAACTATGCACTACGTAAAGCTGTTTATGATATTAGTCAGTTCCCTGACTATCATGATTTTGTTGGAACTTATCTTCCATATGAAGAAAAGCAGTTCCATCCTAGTGCTTTAGAACCGTTTACTTTTAATGGTGGTGTTTATGCATTACCGGAAAAACAAACATTCTTAATGATGTATGTTCGTGATGACATTGTTGCTGATCTAGGACTTAAAGTTCCAAAGACATGGCTAGAAATCATTGAGATTATTCCTGACTTACAAGCTAATCAATTACAGTTCTACCTACCAGTAAACGAAGCTGGAGCATCAGCATTGAACCCAATCTTTGTTTCTATGCTCTATCAAAATGGTGGAGAACTATATATAAACGATGGTAAAGAAACTGGTTTATTAAGTAAAGAAGCAATGGACACGTTTGAATTCTGGACTGAATTCTATACCCTCTATTCCTTCCCTAAATCAGCTAACTTTATTAACCGTTTCCGTACTGGTGAAATGCCAATGGGTATTGCTTATTATGAAGCATATAACACGTTAAGTGTTTTCGCTCCTGAGTTACGTGGTAAATGGTCATTCCACCCAATCCCTGGAACTGAGAGAGTTGATGAACATGGTAATGTATATATCGATAATACTGCTACTACCATTGGTTCAGGTGTTGTTATGTTAAGACAACCAGCAGAAAAATCTGAACAAGTACGTAATGATTCATGGGAATTTATGAAGTGGTGGACAAGTACTGAAACTCAAGTTCAATTTGGACGTGAGATGGAAGGTATCTTAGGCCCAGCCGCTCGTCATAATACCGCAAATAAATTAGCTCTTGAACAATTAGCTTGGCCAGCCAAAGACCAAAGAGCGTTGATTGAACAACAATATAACATTAAATCAATTCCGCAAGTTGCTGGTAGTTATATTGTTGGACGTGAAGTAGAAAATGCTTTCCGTCGTGTTATCAATGATTTGGCCAATGCACGCGAAACCCTTTATGAATACTCGCTTTCAATTAATCGTGAAATTGATCGTAAACGTAAAGAGTTCGACTTACCACTAGCTTAAGGAGGAGTTTGATTCAAAATGCAACGAAATAAAAAGAAAAAACTAACTAAAGAAGAAAAAATCGCCCTCCGCGCGGCTATAAAAGCCAAGAAAGCTCAGTGGCGAGAAGAAGATAAGTTATTTGATCAAGAAACAAGAGAACGGCTTGAAGATATTAAAAAAGAGCTTGCTGAAAGCAAACTTGTAAAAGCCGAATTTCTTAAAAAGTTAAAAGAAGATCCAAAAAATCAAGAACTTAAGGAAGAGTATATTGAGTTCAATAAAAAGCATGAACGTATTCTTCAACGTTATCGAATCGAGAAAAACCGTCTTTCACTAGGTTATAAATTAGACCGCTTTAGTAAAAGAGGTGGAAGACTTCGAAGAGAGTTATATATCAACCGCCAATACTATTATTTAGTGGCACCATATACATTCTTATTCTTAGTTTTCACGGTTATTCCGGTTATAATGTCACTTATCATTAGTTTTACCTACTTCAACTTGTTGGAATTACCACGCTTTGTTGCTTGGGAAAACTATATGAGATTGTTTATTGATGACAAGATATTTGTTATCGCAGTTCGAAACACATTAATCTTAGCGGTTATTACTGGACCAATATCATATATTGCTGCCTTCGTCTTTGCCTGGCTAATTAATGAATTGCGTCCAAAGTTAAGAGCCTTTATGACTCTTATCTTCTATGCCCCATCAATTTCTGGGAACGTGTATCTAGTTTGGAAGTTAATCTTCTCTAGTGACATCTATGGGTATGCAAATGCCTTTCTCATAAAATGGGGGTTCATTAATGAACCAATAACCTGGCTGCAGGAGCCTAAGTATATCCTAGCAATCGTTATTGTTGTTCAATTATGGCTCTCACTTGGGGTAAGCTTCCTGGCCTTCATTGCCGGATTGCAAAATGTTAATAGGGAACTTTATGAAGCGGGTGCCGTTGACGGTATCAAAAATAGATGGCAAGAACTATGGTATATTACTTTACCACAAATGAAATCACAATTAATGTTCGGGGCCGTTATGCAAATTACATCGAGTTTATCGATTGCGGAAGTTACGACCAATATTGCTGGGTTCCCGTCAATCGAGTATTCAGCCCATACGATAATCAACCACTTGACGGACTATGGTACGCTGCGACTTGAGATGGGTTACGCTTCGGCGATTGCGACGATCCTATTCATTGTTATGATTGTGGCTAACGTTCTTGTTCGTAAAATTCTTAGAAGGGTAGGTAATTAATTATGGCAAAAGAAGCTATTAGAGTTGATGATGATCAACTGGCTGGTGCCCCCCTTTCGAAAGAGGAACAGAGGATTATTAAGCGCCAACAGCGCAAACTAAGAAAGTTTAATATTGTTGATGAAAGCCAATTAAAAGGCTTATCAAAATTTATTTATAATTACAAGAAAAAGCGTCGTATTAAAAGACGTAAACGAGTTAGTCGAAGCTTTGCTGGTGACATGGGGCTCTTCTTGGTATTACTTCTCTTTGGAGCCTTTAGTGCTTACCCATTAATTTACTCGATTACTGCTGCTTTTAAACCGCTTAATGAATTGTTCCTTTATCCTCCGCGACTCTTTCCACAACAATATGTTATGGATAACTTTATTGACCTAGCGAGTTTAATGGAACAATCCTGGGTGCCATTCTCTCGATATTTCTTTAACACCATCTTTATTACCTTAACGGGAACAGTTGGACACGTTATTATCGCGTCAATGGCAGCTTATCCACTTGCTAAGCATAATTTCTTAGGTAAAAAATTAATATTCTCATTAGTTGTTTACTCGTTGATGTTTGCTCCACAGGTAACAGCAACCCCAAGTTATATTATGTTTAGTACTTTAGGGCTAATTGATAGTCAATGGGCAATTATCTTACCAGCCTTTGCCTATACTTTAGGACTCTACTTGATGAAACAATTTATGGATACGATTCCAATGGAACTCATTGAATCGGCCAAGATAGATGGTGCCAGTGAATTTAAGATATATTGGAAGGTTATCATGCCGATTGTTAAACCGGCTTGGTTGACCTTAATTATCTTGTTATTCCAACGCTTATGGAATACGGATGGTGGTGTTTACATTTATAGTGAACAATTAAAACCGGTTAGTTATGCGCTACATCAAATTATTGCTCAAGGTGTTGCTCGAGCAGGTACAGCTTCGGCGGTACTCTTAATTATGATGGTTGTGCCAATTACCGTCTTCATCCTATCTCAAAGCCAAATTATCGAAACGATGGCCCATTCTGGTATGAAGTAGGAGGTAACAAAAGATGAAATACAAAAAATATTTAATATTATTGGTTGTATCATTTGCTTTGGTTATCTTTACTTCAACAACCAAAGTAAGTGCCGCAAGTTATAATTATGACTATTGGCATAACATTGTCTATTCATCAGAAGGTTTATCTCATAAAGACACTTTCTATGATCAAGACATTCTTAATCCTAATGGAACAACACCAGTTGATGCTAATGGAAACCCATTGGTGAAGTTCAACACTTTAGAAGATATGGCAGTTTACGGCGAAAGAATTTATGTTCTCGACGCCAAGACCAGAGACAGCAAAACTTTAACCTTTGGTGGTGTCTCTACAAGTGTTGATGGTGCTAGTACTGTTTATGTCTTAGATAAATCATTTAACTATGTCGGCCAACAATCAGTTTTTGCCATCACAAAAAGTGCTAAAGCGCAGTTAGAACGCTTCTACACTTATTTTGATGAAGAAAAGGGCGAAACAGTTCGCGTTTATGAAACTGAAAATGCCAAAAATAATTATCAAGATCGCGTCTATATCCCTTATCCTGATGGATTTACGCCTAAAACAAAATCGGGATTAGATCTTGCGGAAAATACAGCTGTTATCTTAAGAAATGCAAGAGGTATTACGGTAACTAAAGATGCTTTATATATTGCCGATACCGGCCATTACCGCATTTTTAAATTAGATAAAGATACTTATACTGTAACTGGTGTATACCTTACACCAAATGATGAAACTTTCAGAAATCCATGGGTGTTCTCAGAAGCATCTGATGGTAAGCAATTATTCTATCCGATCAAATTAGCGATTGACGTCGCTAACCGGGTTTACTGTGTTGCTGATCGTATTTATGAAGGTATCCTTGAGTTTAATGACAATGGTGAGTTCAACCGTTTCTTAGGGGTTAATAAGGTTGTACCTAACCCGCTAAAAGCATTCTGGACTAAAATTATGACTGAAACTCAAATTGCTCAAATTGCTTTGGACTTACCACCGATGTTCACTAATCTTTCGATTGATAAAAAAGGATTCTTATACACAACTTCTAAACCAAGTGATAACACTCAAGCAACAAATTTGATCAAAGCAATTAACACTTCTGGTAAAGACGTTTTAAAACGAAATGGTTACACTGAGCCAAGTGGAGATGCTGTTTATATTGGAGCTTCCACGAACCCTCAAATACCAATCGGACCATCATCATTGAATGCTATTACAGTTAGTGATAATGGTATTTATACGGCTGTTGATACTAAACGAGGTCGAATGTTTACTTATGATAATGAAGGAAATCTACTCTATATCACTGGTGAAAAAGGTACTTTATCGCATAACCTTAATGAACCAGTAGCTATTAGATATTTAGGAAATGACATTGTTGTAGTTGACCGCGAATCACGCAGTTTAATTAGATTCCAAGTAACTAAATTTGGTTCTTTGATTAATGAAGCAACTGAACTTTATAATCAAGGTCTTGTCATTGAAGCTGAATCAATTTGGCGCGAAGTTCTAAAAATGAATTCTAACTATGAGTTAGCTTATGTTGGAATTGGTAAGAGTCTCCTTCGTCAAGGAAAATACAAGGAAGCTATGGAAAACTTCAAAATGGGTAATAACAAAACATATTATTCTAAAGCCTTCCAAGGTTATCGAGACGAATTCTTAGAAGAAAACTTCGGTATTATCATGACTTCATTAGTAGCAATTGTTGTTGCTTATGGTGCTTATAAAGGCTATAAGTACATAAAACGTCGCAACGAAGAAGATTATGAAGGAGGCGACGAAAATGCTTAAAAAGATCTATAATGATTGCGTAAAATTTCCTACTTATATCTTGACGCATCCGTTCAAAGGATATAATTTATTCAAGGAAGAAAAGCAAGGAAAAATGAGCGTTGCTATCACCTTCTTAGTAATCATTGCGCTCTTAAATATAATTAACTATCGCTATTTAGGATTTATTATTAATAATAACAATCCTCGAGCATTTAATAGTTTATTAATCATTGTTTACTCAATTGTTCCTGTTGTTTTATTAAGTGTAGCTAACTGGAGTGTTACCACCCTTATGGATGGTAAAGGTAAGATGAAAGAAATCTTTATGATGGTTTGTTATTCTTACTTTCCTGTTATCATTACCGGAATTATTACATTAGTCCTAAGTCAAGTTGTTATTGAAGATGAAATTCAATTCTTATCATTACTTAATGGTGTTGGTTATTTCTTAATGGCCTATATGATCTTTATGGGATTAATCAGTATTCATGAGTATGGACTATTCAAGACAATTGCGACTATTGTAGTTACAGGTGTTGCTGCATGTATTATCTTGTTCGTCGGATTATTGATATTTGACTTATCACAACAAATTTACGGATTCTTGTTCTCGCTCTATCGCGAGGTCAAAACAAGGTTCTTCTAGAGGGAGGATAATATGACATTGAAATGGCCAAAATTTTTGACATTTAAAAGAACTTTACTAATTACATTGTTGTTAATCCTCTTAATTGTTGGGTTAGTCTTTGTATTAGGTGGATATAAACCAGCAAAACCGGTTTTAAGTGCGAAAGATTTCTCTTTCGAGGGTTTTACTGAGTTTAAGAGTTTTACTGAACAAGACAAACAAGTTCAAACTATAAAAAGTGAAAATGGACGCTTTGTCTTCAATTTTAATCCAGTAACAACTTATTTCTGGATTTATGATGACGTAACTCGACACACTTGGTATTCTAATCCGACTGAAGAGGATGAGTTTGAAACTAACAAAGGGACAGTTGAATCTCAAAAATCAACATTGATTCTTGAATATATTACTCCAGTTGGTGGGACAAATACATTTGCTAATTACACTTACAGTATTTATGACTTTAATGAAGAACAAACTGAGGGTGGATATAATTTAGATCTTGCCCCAACTTTCTCAGTAAAATATGAAGGAAATAAGGTTACTGTTTTATACGAATTAGTTAAAAAAGGTATCGACTACACTTTCTTCCCTGCTCGAATATCACAGGAACGTTTAGAGCATTTTATTGCTGAAAACAAACGAATGGTAGAAGAAGGGGTTCCGGGTGTTGTCGAATTAGATAACCGTGACCTTAACCGTTTAAAGATCACTTATTATGAATTAGATGAAAAGACTGAGCCAGATCGACCTTTCTATAAGTTAAAGAAGGCTCATGAAAATATGAGTGGATTAGAGATTCAAAACCTCTATCGAATCTTATATGTTAACTGTGGTTATACTCGTGAAGATGCTGCTTATGATAATGCGATGTATGGTGTCTCCATTAACATGGACCGTCCACACTTTAGTATCGCAATTGAATATGAAGTTTCAAACGAAGGATTAAAAGTTACTGTACCAGCAAAATCAATTATTGAACGTGGTAGCCAAAAAATCGGTAAAGTAAAAATATTACCATACTTCACTACAGCTAAAAGAGGAACTGAGGGATATATGGTTATTCCTGATGGTTCTGGAGCAGTAATGAATTTTGACAATGACAAATTAGCCTATGGTGGATTTGGTAAACGTGTTTATGGTAGAGATACATCATATTATGATGAGATCAAACCAGTTCCAACAGAAGATGTTTTACTACCGATGTATGGCTTAGTTAACAAAACAGCTGATACAGGAGTTGTTGTTACCGCAGATAATGGTGCAACAATGTTAAATCTTTATGCGGATATTAGTGGTCGTATTGACTCGTATAACCGTATCAGTTATGAAGCGTTCTTGCGCGAAGCTCAAACCGTTTGGATTGGACTTGGTGCAGCCGCAAAACCACACGTTAAGTGGACAGAAGAACGCTTATTAAATGACGTAGAATTGAACTATCATTTCTTAGAAGCTAAAGATAACAACTATAACGATATGGCTAAGTTCTATCGTCGTTATCTCGGATTAGAAGACAATGATAAGACTACATCTACTGTCTTAAATCTTGAGTTAATTGGTAGTTATGACTATGATACCAACTTCTTAGGTATTGGTTATACTGCTTATGATTCTCTCACTACTTATAAACAAGCAATGGAAATCATTGAAGAAATGAGAGGTCACGGAGCAGAATACATTAATGTCCTCTATCGAGGATGGCAAGAAGATGGACTCACCAATCCAAGCATTTCTAAGTTAAGCCTCAGCAAAGTGATTGGTGGTAAAAAAGGATTGAAGGAATTTGTTGAATACACTAAAAATAATAATATTAACTTCTATCCATATTTAAGTTTCAGTGAATTTACATCTTTTAATGAATCATTCGGAAGACAACATTATTCATCAAGAACTGTTGGAAATGACTTCTCATATCGTTATCCATACAATCCATCCTTCGGTTACTTTGACATGAATCTTGATGAAATAATGGTAGTATCACCAAAATACTACACTACTTTCATGAGCAAATTCATTAAAGAATTCAATAAAAAAGTTGGAATTAATTCCGTAGCATTTGAATTCTTAGGCTCAAGCCTTGGTGGCGACTATAAGAAACGCCAATTATTCTATAAGGAATCAGCAATGATTGAACAAATTCAATCATTACAAATGGCAAAAGAAAACGGAATCGATAATATTAATCTATTTACTCCATATCAATACGCCCTTCCTTATGTATCAAATGCTTTAGAAGTTCCTTATACATCAACCTCTTATGAAATCTTAGACTACTCAATTCCATTCTATCAATTAGTGGTTTCTGGAAGCTTTGACTATAGTGGTATGAGTTACAATGCTAATGACGAAAAAGGTATGATGTATCACCTAATGAGAATGTTGGAAACAGGATCAAATGTTCAATTCACTTTCTCATATGAGGATTCAGCAAAACTTATTCAAACTAAATATAACAATTATTATTACACCCAATATTCTAAATGGTTAAGTGAAGTTGATTTCTTAGTTAATAGCCTTAATGAATTGAAAATCCATGAAGGTGTATTGGTTCAACATGAGCAATTAGCTAATGACATCTTTAGAGTAAAATACAGCAATGGTATTGAATTCATCCTTAACTATACCGAACGGGTACTTAATAATAATTTAAGTTCATATGGCGTTGTTCGTGGAAACCTTATTGAGCGAATCGATTTAGGTTTAGGATTAGAAAAAGAAGTCTATGAACGAGCTGAAATTATCAACAATATCGTTGATGGTAATATTAAAAATCAAATTATTATTTATAGAAGTGGAGGCGCGAGATAATGGATAACAATAATGTTCCTGAAAAAGTTTCTTTTTCCGAGAAACTAAAAAATGCTTTATTGAGTCTTCTTTCAACAATCTTACTCGCGCTTAAGAAATTCTTTACGCTTCCCTTCTTTGTTAAGGTTGGAAAAGTAATTGCATGGCCGTTTGTTAAGGTATGGCCTTATATCAAATGGTTCTTACATAAAATTAGTTTTCCATTTAGATGGTTGAAAAAGAAAACTTATAATAATCTTTCCCATCAAGGGAAAAAGGTTGTTTGGTCATTTATCTTCTTATCACCAGTAATTATCGGATTCTTATTGTTCTTTATTTATCCGTTAATTATGTCAGCCATTTACTCAATTAGTCAATTTAGACCATTGCCTGAGGGTGGCTTTGACATCGTCATCGGTGAGTTTATTAAAGAAAATGGTGATGGAACAACTACGGTTATTAAAGATTTATTCTATAACTTTAAGGTTGCTTTACAAGAAAATAGACACTTCCCCGTTGAACTAGTAAACACTATTAAGAACACCGTAATTGATGTATTCGTTATCACAATCTTTAGTTTGTTGGTTGCGGTTATGTTAAATGGTGAGTTTAAAGGTCGGGGAATTGTGCGCGCTATTTTCTTCCTTCCCGTTATCTTTAACTCGGAAGCCATTACTCAAGCATTGTCAAAATATCAGCATGTTGATGCTCTTCTCAACCAAATGGGAAGTGGGGCCTTGACTGCAGTATTTAACCTAGAGATGTTCTTGATTAATGCCGGGATTCCGAATACGTTGATAACGTTCTTGACAAGTATTACAACAGCAATCTATCGTACGATATCATATTCGGGTATTCAAATCTTGATTTTCCTTGCTGCTATCCAATCAGTTCCGGGCCATCTTTACGAGGCAGCAACTATTGAGGGAGCAACTCAATATGAGTCATTCTGGAAGATTACCCTTCCGATGGTTTCCCCAATGATCATGACTGTTGTCGTATTTACAGTGGTTGACAGCTTCATGCGTTCACCAATTAATACTGTTATCAATACGACCTTCAACCAGTCAAACTATGGTCTGAATGCAGCCATGAACTGGATCTACATGGGGGCAACCATTATATTACTAGTAATCTTTATTGGCCTATTGTCAAAGGTGGTGTTCTATTATGACGAATAAGACGGAAAAGAAATTGGCAAGAAAAGAACGGATAGAAGAACTAAAAGCTCAGGCCATCGAAACTTATGAAAAAATCAGAGCGGATTTAAAAAATCCGGTTCGAAAGGCAGTTCGAGCTCGTAAGGTCTCACTTGCTTCTTCGAGATTGATTCGTTTTGTAGTTATCTTTGGTTTATCGTTCGTTATTATATTCCCACTATTCCAACAATTAACTTTAGCTCTTAGACATCCTAATGATATCAATGATCCACTGATTGTTTGGATTCCTGAAACATTCTCGTTCTTGAACTTTAAGATTGCGGGGACAATGTTAAACTATTGGAGGGCTTTGTGGAATAACATTAAAGTTTCGTCCATAGTTATGGTGCTTCAAATTGCATCAACTGCTTTAGCAGGATATGCTTTCTCTAAGTTAAGATTTAAGGGTAGTGAAGTCCTCTTTTGGATCATTATGATTACATTAATCGTTCCTCCACAAACCTTAGCGATACCGAAATTAGTATTCTTTAATAACTTTGACATCTTTGGTATTATCAAGCTAATTAAAGGAAGTGGCCTAAACTTAACCGGTGTTGGTAAAACATCTTCCTTCTACATTATGGCCGCAACCGGTCAAGGTATCAGAGCAGCACTATTCATTTATCTATTCAAACAATTCTTCCGGGGCTTACCGGTTGAACTTGATGAATCAGCTCAAATCGATGGTGCTGGCGTATTTAGAACATTCTGGAGTGTAATGCTTCCAAATGCTCGTGGGGTTATGATTACTGTTGGGCTTTTTGCCTTTGTGTGGCAGTGGAATGACGTTTACTTTACGCGCCTCTTTGAGGTCAGTGATACGGCTTATCCACTACTGACAGCGCAATTATCCCAAATCACTGAACGTTTACCGCACTATTTGAAGACCTATGGAATGGATTCCTTAGTATCAGAAGACTTGCGGGGGAATGAGTACTTCGTTTCACTCATATCTCATACAGCAGCGTTCTTGATGATGTTACCGCTCTTAATCGGATATCTATTTGTTCAAAGACACTTTGTTGAAGGTATTGAACGAACAGGTATTGTTGGTTAAAAAATTATTATAATATAAGTAGAGGAAAATCCATTATTCAGATAAAATAATGGTAGTGTGAAAGGTAAGTGTTGATATGGATTCACGAAAACTAACAAACAGCAAAGTTTATCAAGTGTTTGACTTTATAATGCGTTTAATTCTGTTGAATCTATTAGCACTTACCTTTTCTTTTCCGATTATTACCTTTCTTACAAGTTTAGTCGCAACTCATGATGTAATTAAACAATACATCAATGATGGAAGCACCGTTGTTTTCCGCCCATTTTGGGAGTCGTTTAAAAGAAACTTCTTTAAGACAGTAATTTTACAAATAGGTATTATTGTAGCAGGTTTTCTGTTGGGTAACAGTTTATTGTTCTTTTACAATCATACCGTTGATGGCGGAATATATGCATTTGGGTTTTATTTAACAATGTTAATTATATTGGTGCTTTTCATCATCTTAGTCAATTATCCTTTGACTTGTGTATACTTTAAGGGTTTAAAAGCAACACACTATCTCAAACTTTCAGCATTATTTGCTTTTAAAGATTTGTCAATTAGTTTAATTGATGCTATAATATATGTAGGCTTTGCTTTATTAGGCTTTATTGCCTTTCCTGTATTAATCTTTGGGGGAATAAGTGTTCCGGTTTATTTGATCGTAAAGATAAGTCGGAAGCACTATTACCATATATCAAAAAATTATGAATAATTAAGGAGGAGAAGAGTAAAAATGAATTTTAAAAAGTTCTTTGGCTTTTTATTATGTTTGCTAGCAGTAGTTCTTTTTGGTGCTACACAAGTGAAAGCGGTTGCACCAAGTTCCCAAATAGTAGAAAATGTTTCTACCCAAGTGTTGAACTTACCTGAAGGTGTTGAATTCCATATTCGTAAGGATAAAACAGCTCAAAATGGTGACATTACAGCAGCAAAACGTGATCAAAACGTTCAAGCAATCGTTGTTCCAAAAGCAGCAGAAACTGTTGAACTAGTTGTTTGGGCCGCTGGTGACGATCACAAGTGGGGCCGCGCCACTTTACGTTCATCAATTGTTGACTTTGAAAGAAGAAACCCAGGCTATCGCGTTATCGCTGGGGTAAATGGTGACTTCTTTGATATTAGTGATACTTTCCAACCTAGTAGTGCCCACGTAAGTGCTGGTGACGTTTGGAAAAAAGATAACCGTCCATATAAAACGTTGGGTATTTTCCCAGACAAATCTTACATCATTGGTCAAATGACAACTAATAACTACTTGAGTCTTAAGACTGTTGAAGGACGAATCGTTACTTCAGAATTCAAAATTGACGTTGAAAACAAATTACCTACAGGTAATGAAGTTGCATTATTCTTCCCAGGTTCTGCTCAAAAACTAAATGTAACTGGTTATAACGTTTATAAAGGAAACTATGATATTTATCGTGTTTCTAAAGACATGGGTTATGTAACCCCTAAACCTTTAGGAAAATTCCTTAAAGGTGAGATTGTTGAAAAATCATCTACTATCACTCAAATCGATAACATCTCACTTGGTGAATTCTACGTTATTTCTAAAAACCCTGATTTAGATGCTAAGTTAGAAGTTGGTACATCTGTTAAAGCTGAACACTCACTAACAGGTGATTGGGTAGGCGTTGAAAATGCCATTGGTTTAAACCATGATTTATTAAGAAATGGTCAAATTCTTGAACAAAGCAATAAAGATGTTCACCCAAGAACACTTATTGGTATGCGTGCTGATGGTACATTTGTCTTAATGACAGTTGATGGCCGTCAACCATTAAAGGATGCTCATGGTGTAACATATATTGAAAGTGGTGCTTTACTTGCTGAAATGGGATGTGTTGAAGGTTACAACCTTGATGGTGGTGGCTCAACCACCTCTATTATTCGTAATGAACAAGGACAACTCCAAGTTATGAATATGCCATCAGATGGAAGTGAAAGATCATTAGGTAACACCATCCTTGTAGTTATGCGTGAACATAACATTGAAGCTACTAATGTTTCTACAAGAGGTTTCAATATTGAACATACAGCTCCAATTGTTAACGGTACTATTCAAAACTTAAGAGTTAAACTTGATGGTGGAGAATTTCAAACCGCAGTTGACAATAAAGTTGTATTTGATGGACTTAAGAAAGATACTACTTACAATGTATACTATACTTATGAAATCCTTGATGATTCCGGAAGAGTATTAAAGTCTCCAGTTAATACAATGCGAGTCAGTACTTTAGGTGCTGGGGTTCCTGAACTTAGAAACTTCCGAATCACTAAAGCAACAGGTGACTCAGTAACCTTACGTTATCGTATTGATACCGATGATGAAACTGAGATTATCAAATACTATATCCAATATGGTGACAAAGCTTATGACCTTGATGAATTAAATGCAACTGTAACCATTGGTGGTTTAGAAGCAGAAACTGAATACGAATTCAAATTAGTAGTTGAATATCGTTATCAAGGACAAGATCGAGTACTCACCAGTGAAACTCTAACCCAAACTACCGGTCAATCTTCTGGTGGTAGCGGTGGTGGTGGCTGTGCAACCGCATTATACCTAGGACTAGTTAGTGTTGTGGCAGCTGGAGCATTCGTTGTTCTAAAACGTAAACACTAA
>JGI24503J29689_10023856_pt1 | contig 20440 bp, 9 predicted proteins | sample BioPla3RNA2_FD_29689 | JGI IMG/M metagenome (IMG submission 29689)
CTCTAAAGTGCACAACAATACTAAATACTAATGCTTATGAAACGTTTTTACCCGGCCATCATTACATTTTTAATACTGGCATTGCCTATACAGGCCCGCAAGTCGTGGGAAGTGAGAGAAAAAGGGATAAGTGCGGCTTCCGTGGAGAAAATCCTGGCAGACACCGAAAATTGGAAACAAACCATCAAAGATGGAGTGGAAGACACACGTGCTACCAACCTGAACGCTTTTACGGGAGAAGTCAAAGCGCAAGGCGAGATCTTGCCCGAATTCAGCGAACTCTATTTTGCCAATGTTCAGGCCAATACTTTTGAAGTTCGTTGGCAGGAAGGCAATGCTTATTTCAGGATGAACAAGGATGTTCAGACTTTCACCATAAAAAAATTGGTGGCAGGTCAGACCATCACCATCATTACCAAATCCGCCAACAGTAGCGACCCTCGCGGCATTGAGTGTAAATCGGGCCACTGTACGCGTACGGCGGGTGCCGAAAAAATGACGGGAGCAGAAGGCGACAACATCAATGTCTTTCAGGTGAATGCAGATATCACCGACTCTGTGGACGTTGCTTTTGGTCCCAATGTGGGCGGTCTGCTTATCTATAGCGTCATTGTGGACGAAGGCGACGAAGAATTTGATTTCAGCGAATCCAAAGTGGCTTATTTGTACGATGCATCAACTCAGGACATCGACAGCGATCCCTTCTTTAATTACACCAAAATAGCGGAAGTGGCTTCCGAATCCATCGACATTAAAGATTTTAGCTCAGTCGACACCGACACGCTGTCTGCCTTGGAAAACTACGATTTAGTGGTGCTTTCTTACGGACTGAAGGCCGATCATCCTTTTGTGGCTATGTTAAAGAAACAAGTGAATCGTGTCCCCATACTTAACCTGAATGCTTCACTCAACGATGCCTGGGGATGGGCTTCGCTGGAGAATCCGAGCAATGCGGCCGAAGAGGGCGGTATTGGCACAATTAAAATACCTGAGGGTGCTGAAGCACACGCCATATATGCCGATATCGATGTCAGCAGCGCGGAGATCGCTCTGTTCTTCGAGAGCGACCCCGCCTTGCTTAAATGTAATCTGATACAGGCTTACCAGGCCGTTGAGGGCGGATTATTCGCCAACGATTCCGTGTTGGCAGTGGTAGAAGGACCGGCGGGAACTTTCAATGCCATTCACGAACATGCTTCTGCCAATACCTATATGTTGATTCCTTTTGGCCCGGATGCAGTGGTGGTAGAGGGCGAAAGCAATTTGTCGGACGATGCTATATCGTTGATTAATAATGCAGTGAATTATCTGATTGAAAGCAAAGCTACGGTGGTGGCCGTAATGACGCCTTCCATTTCGAGCGACTATCGAGACGAGCTAACCATAGTCAGCATTAAGTGTGCCACTCCCGATGCCACGGTTTACTACACCACCGACGGCAGCGAACCAACCGAAAACAGCCCGATTTATACCGCCCCATTCCAGGTAACGGAAGATTCTACCTTAGTCAAAGCTTTTGCGGTGAAACAAGGTTACGATGATAGCAAAACCGCCGCTGCGACGATTTTGGTCAAGAAAGTGGCCAAGACACCTGTCATCGTCTTGGAAGCACAAGAGGGTAAAACCGTGGTAAGCATCACCTGTGCTACCGAAGACGCTACCGTTTACTATAATTACACCGGCAGTAAAAGTATAGCAGCGAGTGCTGTATATACAGCTCCGATAGAAGTGCGTTATCCTTTGACCATAGCTGCTTTTGCATCGGGCGCTAGCTATATCGACTCCGACATTACTTCCAAGGAAATCGGCGTGTCGGGTATCACCAAAGACAATATTCGTTTGGATACCCTGGCTCATTTCGATGCCAACAGTACCGACTGGTATTGGGAAACCGAAGGCGGCACCTCGAGAGTAGCCTATTATGTGGGTAAAAATGCAAAAACGTCTTATGCCTCTATCGATACCATTGTAGAAGGAACCGACACCACCTATAACTATCACTTTGTGGATGACGTCTTTATCTATGCTCAAAACGACAGTTTGAATGCCAAAGACAACGGTTGGTTTATGAGAACGAAAGGTCAGGTGCTTCAATGGGAAAACACCACTCCTCTGATGGAGGTGGGTTATGCCGGTGCTACCGGTTATTACGCCGATGCAGTCGAAGACATGATTACCACTCCCACCAGGTACCATATCACCTTTGGTCCTAAGAAATCGGACGAACCCTTCACTGCTTCTATAGAAACCTCTCAAAAGCATCAGGGCCCGTTTGATATCATCACCTTTGTCGGCAACAACAACAGCGACGGTGCCAGCATGACCCTGGTATTGGAGACTTCTTTGGACGGCAGCGACTGGACCACCGTTGATACCTTGAAGCATTCTTATTACAGACGTTTCTGGAAACGCAACGTATCGCATTACGAAGGCTCCGATCAAGTATTTGTTCGCATTACACAGGTGTCCGGAAGCACCAAAGCAGTTGTTTACGACATTCTGTTGATGAACAATGGCGAAGTGTCTCAGGGTTACGTTGCATTGCCCGTTCAACGGCAGGCCGCCGAAGTGGTTGCCACCGAATATTATAACTTGAATGGTATACGTATGGCTGGTCCCGCATATCAGGGCATCACCATTGTCAAGAAGATATATTCCGACGGCTATATCAAAGTGGAAAAAATCTTTATTAAATAATTAAACAATCAACCATTAATTAAACCTATTGAAAATGAAAAAAATCCTTGTGTTTTTGATGGCAGCTACGCTATGCTTCGGCACTTCGTACGCAGCCAAAAAGAGAGTAGCTTTCATTTACCAGGAAGGCTACAACAGTGGTAAGGCCGTTGATTACGGTTTGAAAGAAGGAGGCTATACTCCCGACCAGGACCCCATTCACAACGCATTGGCGGCCGAGTTCGATCTGACTTTGTACAACAGTCCCTCGACCGTCGAAGTCGATTACGATGAGCTGGCCACCTACGACTGCGTGGTGTTCTCGGAAGCCATGCCGGGAAACCAAACTATGACGAACAATTTGGTAAAACTGGTCGGTAGGGTGCCCGTCGTTTCGATGAAAACTTACAACTACACCAACGGACGCTGGTCGTGGGCAGCACCGAGCAATCCGGGCACCAGGTGTAATACCATCAATATTAATGAAGGTTTTGATTCTCACGCCATTTTTGCCGGCCTCACCAGAGAGTCGGACGGCAGCATTGCTCTGTACGATCCCGCCACAACAGCTTCGAGCAACCGTTTGCAAGGTTTTGCCACTTCGGGCATCATCGCAGGTTCTCCCATCGATGCAGAAAGAGATAAATTGCTGGCTGTTACTACTTCCGACAATTACAACAACGTGCATGAAATAACCCTATTGGGCAAGCCTTATGTTTTGGTAGGTCTGTCCAGCGACAACATCTGGGCCATCAACGACAACGGTGTCAGAATCATCATGAATGCGGTGAAGTATGTTATGGGCGAAGGTGATATCGTAATGGAAGAACACGATATCGCTTACATCTACGATGAATCGGCAACGGGCTATTGCGGTATCGACAACGATCCCGTTTACAACGGTACCAAAATAGCCGAGATCAATACCACCGCCATCAATATCAAAGATTTCACCGCAGCCGACACCGACACCTTGGCTGCCTTGGAAAACTTTGACGCTGTGGTTTTGTGTGGCGCTTTGAACCCCGAGCATGCCTTTGTTGAGATGCTGGGCACCGAGGTGAATCGCGTTCCCATGCTTAACTTCAATGCTTTCTTGTCTCAGGCCTGGGGCTTTGGCACGGGCGTGAATCCCACTGCTAATGCTTCCGAACAAGGCGGTATTGCCCAGATCAATGTTGACTCTGCCTACCTTGACGATGCTCTCTTTACCGACATGATTATCGAGGAAGGCGGTGCCGTGGTTTTATATCATAATTACGATGCATCGGTGATCAAGACCAATTTGGTACAAGGTTTCACCGCCACCGACGAGCAATTGTTCAGCAAAGGCGAAGTGTTGGCAACGGTGGTAAGCGGAGAAGATACTTACAATGCCCTTTATCGTTTGGGTAATAAGAATACGTACATCTTGTTGCCCATGTCTTTCGAATCGATTTTTATAGAAGGCGAAAGCAACTTGTCGGACGATGCCGTTCAATTGATCAACAATGCGATAGATGCTATTATCAGCAGCAAGGGCTCTGTGACTTCCTGTATTATACCTAGTTGCACTTTCGAATACAGCAATCTTTCCACTCAGGTTACCTTGAGCAGTGTTACCGAAGATGCCGTTATTTATTATACCTTGGACGGCAGCGAACCCACTGCCGAAAGTTTGCGTTATAAAGAACCTTTCATCGTGACGGTAGATTCTACTGTTATCAAGGCCATTGCCACGAAGCAAGGTTTCAACAACAGCGGTGTTTATTCGGGTATTATCCTGGTGAAAGCGGTGGCTGAGGCTCCTGTCATTACCCTGGCAGCACAAGAAGGCAAAACCGTGGTAACCATCACCTGTGTCACCGAAGACGCTACCATTTATTACAATTACACCGGCAGTAATGTTATAGCATCAAGTGCTGCATACACTGCGCCGATAGAAGTGCGTTATCCCTTGACCATAACCGCTTTTGCGGGTGGTGGTAGCTATATTAGTTCCGGCATTGTTTCCAAGGAAATCGGTGTGACAGGTATTACCAAAGACAATATCCGTTTAGACACTCTGGCTTACTTCGATGCCAACAATACCGACTGGTTCTGGGAAACCTCGGGTGGCTCGTCCAAAGTAGCCTATTATGTAGGTAAAAATTCGAGATCTTCTTATGCCTCCATCGACACCATTGTAGAAGGTAACGATACCACCTACAACTACCACTTTATCGATGATATCTTTATCTATGCTCAGAACGACAGTTTGAATGCCAAAGACAATGGTTGGTTCATGAGAACGAAAGGTCAGGTCATTCAGTGGGAAAATACTTCGCCTCTTATGGAGGTAGGTTATGCCGGTGCCACCGGTTATTATGCCGATGCAGTTGAAGACATGATTACCACTCCCACCAGGAACCATATCACCTTTGGTCCTAAGGCATCGGGCGAACCTTTCACCGCTTCTATCGAAACCTCTCAGAAGCATCAGGGTCCGTTTGATATCATTACCTTTGTCGGCAACAACAACAGCGACGGTGCTAATCTGGTACTGGTTCTGGAGACTTCTTTGGATGGTGAGGAATGGACCACCATCGACACCTTGGGTATTTCTTACTACAGACGTTTCTGGAAGCGCAATGTATCGCACTACGAAGGTTCCGATGAGGTATTTGTTCGCATTACACAAGTGGCCGGCGGTTCCAAACCGGTTGTTTACGACATTCTGTTGATGAACAACGGCGAAGTGTCCCAAGGTTATGTGGCATTACCCGTTCACCGGCAAGCCGCCGAAGTGGTTGCCACCGAATATTATAACTTGAACGGTATACGCATGGCAGGCCCCGCTTATCAGGGTATCACCATTGTCAAGAAGATATATTCCGATGGCTACATCAAAGTGGAAAAAATCTTTATTAAATAAAGTTTGATCTCCAAAAGGGTAGGGCCGTCAACCAGACGACGGCTCTTCCCTTTTTCTCTTCTTTTTTATCTTATCGACTTATTCTTAATCGATCATGAAACGATTAGCTTCTTTTTTCGTTTTTACCATTTGGGCAATGACGGTGACGGCTGCCGATGCGCTCCCGGCCTTTCCCGGGGCCGAGGGATTTGGAAAATACGCCGTGGGCGGACGTTACGGATCAGTCTATCGTGTGACCAACCTGAACGACAGCGGCACGGGTTCTTTACGCGATGCGGTCAGCACGGCTAATCGTATCATTATTTTCGACGTTTCGGGTGTGATTAAGCTCAACAGTCGGTTGGTTTTCAAAAACAACCTTTATGTAGCCGGACAAACTGCTCCGGGCGAGGGCATTACCGTTTACGGCAATGGCGTTTCGTTTTCGGGAGCGAGCAATACCATTGTCCGTTATTTGCGATTCCGTATGGGCTCCGGCGGCGATTCCGGCAAAGACGCGGCGGGCGTGGCCAACGGAACAAACATAATATTCGACCACTTGTCGGTGTCGTGGGGATTGGACGAAACTTTCTCCATTTCTTCCGACGGCAAGGGCGCTCTGGGTGATATTACCATCCAAAACAGCATCATGAGTCAGGGATTGATGACTCACTCGGCCGGCGGATTGATGCAGGCCGATCACATTACTTTGTATCGAAACTTATACGTGGACAACAGTACACGAAACAATAAAATCAAGGGTACTAACCAATACGTCAACAATATCGTTTATAATTGGAAGAATGGTTGCTATATTATGGGAGGCGACTCTCAGGGTACCAGTTATTGCAATGCAACCAACAACTTATTTATCAATGGCCCGGCGGTGGGTGGTAACGCTTTTACGGGCGGCAACAGCAATTTCAATATCTACGCCGACGACAATTGGCAAGACAAAAACCGCGACGGCATCTTAAATCCATACAGCATTCCTCAGTCGGAATATTCCGGGCCACCTACTTTTCAGTCCCAACCTTACGATTACCCCGCCTTACCTGCTTATCCGGGCAATGCTTTGATAGACAGTCTGCTCCCGACGGTGGGTGCTTCGTTGCCTTATCGCGATCCGGTGGATTTTTATGTGATCAACGAAACCATGTCGTTTGGTAAAGAAGGAGCTTTGATTTCCAAAGAAGCGGAACTGCCTATAGGTATTCCCACCTCATGGCCGCATCAGTCTTTTGCCAAACCGGTCGACACAGACGGCGACGGCATGCCCGATGCATGGGAAACAGCCAACGGTACCGACCCCACCATCAACGATGCCATGACCATTGCAGCCAATGGCTATGCCAACATTGAAAACTATATCAACAGCATTACTATAGACGACCGCGCCTTCTTCTTGCGCCGTCCCTTTGTATTGTCCTTGCAAGAATCTTCTCAGAATCAATTGGTCATCAATTGGTTCGACTACACCGAAGGCGAAGACGGCTTCATAGTCGAGCAACTGATCGACGGCAATTACACCGAAGTGGCACGCATTTTGGCCGCCGACTATAAACTCAGGGGTACCGACGGAAGTGCTCCGGGCAGTGCCGCCGGAGAGAGAACGGGTTCGGTCGCTTGCACCGTCAAGAACCTGATGCCTGCCACAGCTTATTCTTTCCGCGTCAGAGCCTTCAAAACAGAGGGTAACCATTTCTCGGAATATTCGTCGGTTCTGGAAGCCAAAACCCAACCCGAATACGTACCTATGGTGGAATGGGATAGCTACGAACCCGATTTGATTTGGAATATCGCCTCGGGCGCATGGAATTTTACCGATTTGAATTGGGGTGAAAATGTCTATACCGACAGCACCGCTGTTTTGCTGACTCCTTCCGAGAGCGCTACTATTACCATAGACTCGGTGGTTTCGCCCAAAACCGTCGTGGTAGGGCAAGACCACGACCTGACCTTGGCGGGGGCAGCTATTGCGGGCGAAGGGACTTCGGTCAATAAGTTCGGAAAAGGCAAGCTCGACATGGGTTCGGCGGCTCACACTTATACGGGTGCAACGGCCCTTCACAGTGGCGTGTTGCGTTTCGCCACGCTCAAAAACGGTGGTGAGAACAGTAGTATAGGAGCCTCACAGGAATTTGCACAGAACTGGATTTGGGACGGAGGTTGCTGGGAATACACCGGTGGGAACACATCGACCAATCGTTCGGCCAAAGTCTATCAAAACACCATATTTAATATCAGCAGTGGCGCCACAGTAACGATGACCGGTACTTTGGAAGGTACGGGCGGTGTCACCGTCAAAGGCGGACAAATCAGCGTGGGCAGCACTTCGTTTTTTGGTTACGAAGGTCCCACCCGTTTGGAAAATGGCGGCAGTATTTATTTGAGTACCACCGAGATCAGTAAAGTCGGACTTGGAAAATCGTCTCAATTGATTTTGGCGGGTGGAAAACTCAGCACCAAAGGCGAGAGCAACAACTACGAAACCTATTCCTTCCCTATTCACGCCGAATCGGGCACCTATTCTTATTTTGCACCCAATCGCAACTGTTCCATTAACAATGTCGTGACGGGCGACGGTATCATCGAATACCAGATTCCATATGTTCGCGAATACATCTGTAAAAGCTGGGACGGCTTTACGGGTAAACTCATCGCCAGGGGTATGAGTTCCAGCTCGGATGGTTCGCAACTGATGCTGTACAACGGCATTGGTATTCCCAACGCAGTGGTCGAATTACGTGGCAATACCCGCGTGATTTGCTGGAAAGCGGCAGCCACTTACTATTTGGGCGGATTGTCGGGTGCATCGGGTACTTATTTGTCGGGAGCGAGCAAGAACACCAGAAACACTACCATGACTTGGATTGTGGGCGGTGCCAATACCGACGAAACTTTCTGGGGCGTCATCGACAACCGCTGCAGTGCTGCTAATTATGATTGTACCACTCACATTCAAAAAGTGGGAACGGGCGACTGGCGACTGGCAGGTACGAGTATCTATTCGGGCAGCACCACGGTCAACGGAGGTCGTTTGGTGGTAAACGGTTCACTGACAGGCAACGGAGCCATCGCGGTGAACAATGGTGGTACGCTTTGCGGCAAGGGTTCGGTCAAAGGCAGAGTCACTGTAAACAATGGCGGCAAAGTCGCTGTGGGAGACACGCTTTTTAATAAGTCGGATGTCTTTACACTGAATGGTGGTTTGAACTTACTCAACGGAGGTATAATCCAGGTGCCCTTGTATCGTAAACAGATATTGAATAACGCTGCCAGAATTAAATTTGCCGCTAACAGTACATTAAACGGTACGCTCGAATTGGACATGACCGATGTGACGATAGACATTCCCAACAATAGTTCGTTTACCGTCTTTACGTTTGCGCCGGGTGTGACTCTGAGCGGAAGCATTTCTGCCGTTGAACCTGCCGAACCTTCGGAAACGCAGGAATGGGATTTGTCCGAATTGTTTACCACGGGTAAGATTTATGTTCGTGAGAAGGGTTACACGGCCTTGCCTCAGGTAAGCGTGGTTCCCGTAAGCGAACAATATTTCAGTCTGGAAGGCCTGCCCCTAGGCATGGAGCCTCCCTACACGGGGTCGCCTGCTCTGTTTATTGTCAAAAAGAAATATCAGGACGGCAGTGTCCGCATCGAAAAAGTTATGGTATATTAAAGCAACAACATAAACTATTTAAACAATGAGAAAAAGAATCTTCTTTTTTAGTTTGACGGGGATCTGTCTACTGCTGACAGTGTTGACTTCTTGCCAGGAGGAACTGGCCAACCGTCCGCATTATGCTCCCCCCGACTGGTTAAAGGGAAGCGCCTACGAGGTGCTTCAAGACGAGGGCAACTACACGATGTTTTTGCGCGGTGTAGATTTGGCGGGTTACGCTCCCATTGTAAAAGGCAAGAGCATCCTGACGGTGATGGCCCCCAACGATTCTGCCTTCACGGCCTATCTGCAAAAAGCAGGTTATGCCGGCATCGACCAAATGCATGCAGAGAACCCGGAACAGCTTTCTAAGTTGATAGGATTTCATTTGCTTTATTATGCATTCAACTGGGATAATTTAGTTAATTTCCGTCCGATAGAAGGCGACGAAGCCTCCGCCGAAGCCTTGTTGGTGAATGCGGGCTGCTATTACAAGTTTCGCACCAAAAGCGCCGACCCCATTTCTATGGAATGGGACGGAAAAGACTCTGTACGCGTATATCATTTTGAACGGTTTATTCCAGTTTTCAACACACAGTTGTTTGCTACCAGAGGCATCGACCCCAAATACAACTACGAGTACTTTTTCCCCAATACCGAGTGGACGGGCAGCCGTCACACAGGAAAGATCGATGGTTTCAATGTGTCGAACGCGTCAGTGATAGACGACGATCATGTCATTACCGATAACGGTTATCTTTACCATATCAGTCAGGTGTTGGATCCGCTCGAAACCATATACACCGAGTTGAAAAACAACGCCGATTATTCCATCTTTTTCGAGTTGTTCAATTCTTACGGTGAGTATCAGGAAGAACCCGAATTGACTACCGATTTTGGCAATGGACAAACCTTGTATCTGCACACTCATCCCGGTTTAGTGAACATAGCCTGCGAGTGGCCGGTGACCGATTATACTGCCATGGACAGGTTGTCGAGTGTGGGATATAATTTGTTTGCGCCCTCCAACGATGCTGTTCAGAACTTTTTCACTACTTATTGGACGCCCGGTTGCGGTTACAGTAATCTGAACGAATTAGATCCGCTTATTTTGCAATACTTTATCAGCCAGACCTTTGGAAGTGACGACGTGGTAGCCTTTCCCGAAGAAATCAAGAAGGGTTTGATCAAGACCGTTTACGGCACGCCCGTCAACATCGATCCCGACCAGGTAACCTGGAGGCAAATGTGCTGCAACGGTGCTCTGTACGGAATGGACCGGATGACGCCTCCCGCCATTTTCTCTTCGGTGATAGGCAGTGCTTTTCGTGATAAACGATTCTTACCTTATTTATATGCTTTAGACGGCTCGGATTTGGTGTTGGCATTGGCTTCTCAAAACACCGAATTTGTGGCTTTGATTCCCGATACGGCTCAGTTCCGCGGTGCCGCCATACGTTTCGAAACGATAGCGGGCGGTCGTCATGAATTGCAAGTGATTGGCGACGACGGCAATTATGCCGCCATGAGCGTTGGAACCATGCGCGATATGGTTAATATGAACGTGTCATCTTCGGTAAACCAACTATCGACTACCGGTTTTCAGGTGGTAGAAACCAATACGGCATTCAACTATTGGTATCTGTACGATGGCAAAATTACCACCAGTGCCTTGTTTAATAAACAGTTGAATCCCACCTACGTCGACGAAATTTACTTCGATTTTGCTCCCCTCGAAATGAACCCAGCTCAGCCCAACGGGGGCAAATGGGACAACGGAAGCGTTTACACCTACACTGCTCCGAGTATTTTTATGCCGGGCGAGGACGAAGGCCTGAACCGCACCCTTGCGGTTTGCAACGACAACACTTATCCTTATTATTTGTTCTCACAATTGCTCAGCAAGGCTGGATTGGTCGAGGAACAACAATTAAAAATAGTGATGGATGATGCTCGTTTCATAGCTTTTGTGCCTACCAACGAAGCCATCAAAGCGCGTATCACCGAGATCCCCGGTTGCGACAAGTGCAGCGTTTCCGACGATATGGTACTGATCGGTAACCCCAACAAAGCGCTGCTGGCTAATTATCTTCGCAGTTATTTTATTATCAGCGATTTGACTCCTTTCAGCGTTTATCCTTATCCGGGCAGCGGCATGAAAGGCAGTTTCGATACATCGGGAGCTTACAAACTCAATATCACCGATACGGGTACGACGCTCACCGTTAGTCTGACCGACAAAGATGGCATAAAAGGAGCGGAAGTGTCTTTGCACAATACCGAAAAATTCCATTCCTTGCCTTTCTCGTACAGCGACGGTGCTTTCCATTTAATCAACGACATCTTGTTATAAATTGGCCATTATGAAACAAATAAAGATATTTTTGATAGTGTTGGTCGCTGTATTGGTTTGGCCGCAGTTACAAGCTCAAAATACGGTGGTGACGGGTACGGTCACCGAATTGTACGACGGCAAAGTAGAGCCTGTCTATAATGCGAATGTCGTGGTGGTCAGTTCCAATAACCGTTATATAACAGGTGCCATTACCAATATCGACGGACAATACAGTATCGTTGTTCCTGCTTACGAAAAGGAACCGCGCATTCGATTCTCCTACATCGGCCTGAAAACCCAAACGATCGACTATACGGGACAAAAGGTTTTGAATGTACGTATGGAACCCGACAGCAAAAGTCTGGACGAAGTACAAGTGACGGGCAGGAGAGTAGACAGAGACGAATTGGGTATTTCGTTCACGGAGCAGACTTCTTCGACGCAAAAAATTGAAATGTCGGATATTGTGCAGAGTACGCCTGTTTCCGATATTACCGAAGCTCTACAAGGCCAGTTGGCGGGTGTGGATATTGTGGTGGGCGGCGACCCGGGCGCGCGCAGTGCCATTCGTATTCGTGGCGTCAATTCATTGAACGCTTCGTCGGAGCCGCTCATTGTGGTCAACGGTATTCCTTATCACGTCGATATCGCCGACGATTTCAATTTTGCCACGGCCAACGAAGAAGACTTTGGCGCCTTGCTCAACATTGCACCCTACGACATCGAATCGATCGAGGTATTGAAAGATGCTTCTGCTACAGCTATTTATGGTACTAAGGGTGCCAATGGTGTCTTGTTGATTACCACCAAAAGAGGTTCAAAAGGCAAGACCACTTTTGGTTTCAACAGCAAGTTTACCACCAAGTTTGAACCCGATCCTATTCCTTTGCTCGATGGTAATCAGTATGTGGCTTTGATGCAGGATGCCATTTGGAATGCCGCCAATGCCAAGGGTTTGACATCGGCCAGAAACGAATTGGAACAATTGTTCAATACCTACGATATCAATTATGTCAGGGACTGGCAGTATTTTGATGAGTACAATGTGAATACCAAATGGTTGGACTATGTGCGTCAGAATGCTTACACCACCGACAATAACTTTTCGCTGTCGGGAGGTGGCGACAAGGCTACTTACCGTTATTCCCTGGGTTATCTGAACGAAACGGGGACCACGGTGGGAACCGCATTGAACCGTTTCAACACCTCGTTCAATATACGTTACGACTTTAGCGAGCGTCTTATGGTAAACACCGAGTTTACGTATACACAGACCAACAGGGATGCTAATGCACTTTCGACGCTTCGTTCCGAGGCACAACGCAAAATGCCCAACAAAAGTCCCTATTACATCGACGATTTCACGGGCGAAGCCTTGCCGAGCTATTTCAGTCGTCAGAACGAAGATTTCCAGGGTGCATTCAACGGCAGTTATCATTATAACCCCGTGGCAATGGCGGAGATGGGTTTCAATAGAACCATGCAGCGCGAAGAAAAAATGACTTTGAACGTGCAATATGTTTTCCCCTTCAGTCTGATGTACAAAGGTTATGTGTCGATGAATATGCGTACTTCCAAGAACCGCAAATTCATTCCGCAAGAAGCTACGGGCGTACTCTGGACCAGCAACTATGCCAACCAGAGTACCGATGCTTTCTCAGATAGAATGACCTTGCAAACAGAGCACAAATTATTGTACAACAAGACTTTTAGAGATGTTCATGCGGTGGTGGCTACCGTTTTGGCCAATATGTCGCAAAACGACAGTTACAGTTACACCAGTGCTACCAGCGGCAACGCCTCGCCCAATTTGAGCGACCCGGTAGCGGGAAGTGTGGTGAGCAGTATCGGCTCGGGTTTTTCGCAGGTACGCAGTGTGCGTGCAGTGGCTCAAGGGGTCTATACCTACGATCGCCGGTATGTTTTCAGGACTACCGTCAACCGCGAAGGTAACTCTGCCATGGGTAAGAGCGAACGCTTTGGTACTTTCCCTGCATTCGGTGTGGCATGGAACATCCACGAAGAGCCTTTTATACGCGACAGGGACAATCCCTGGCTCACCGAGGGTAAATTGCGTGTCGGTTTAGGTTGGAGTGGTAATGCTCCTTCGGGCGCATCGATGTACCTGGGTGCATATCAGTCTTTAGGGGAATATATGAGTATGCCGGCCATTTATCCTGTCCGCATCCAGCTCGATAAACTCAAATGGGAAACCTCGCGCGAGTGGAACTATGGTTTCGACCTGGAATTCTTTAGAAAATTGGGCTTTACGTTCGACCATTACAATAAATACACCAGCGATTTGTTGCTTGGAAACGTCAGCATTCCTTCGTCCACCAGTTACACCAGCATTAGGTACTTTAATAGCGGTGAACTGAGCAACAAGGGCTACGAATTCCGTATAACTTACAATGCCATCAACACGGCCGACTGGAAATTGAGCTTCAACTTTAATATCAGTCACAACGAGAACAAGGTAGAGAAATTACCTGCTAATATGAAGGAAGAAAACTACACATTTGGCAACGGTAATTATGCCGTGCGTGTGATAGAGGGCGACCCCATCGGTTCGTTCTATGGCTACCGTTATTTAGGTGTGTACGACAATAAAGAAGAAACTTATGCACTCGACGAAGAAGGCCGAGTGATGCACGACTACAAAGGTAGGCCCATTGTAATGAAGAATGGCTCCACCACCGTATTTCCCGGCGATGCACGCTATCAGGATATCAATTACGATGGTGTAATCAACGAATACGATATCGTATATTTGGGCAATTCCAACCCCAAATTCTATGGTGGTTTCGGCTTTAACCTGAGGTATAAATCCTGGTCGCTGACAACTTTCTTCTACGATCGTGTCGGACAAAAAATCATCAATCAAGCTTGTATGGACCTGGAAAGCATGTACGGCACCAACAACCAGAGTACGGCCGTGTTGAGTCGCTGGCGCAGTCCGGGCGATGCCGCTTCGACCAATATTCCGCGTGCATTGTATGGTATGGGTTACAATTACTTAGGCAGCGACCGTTTTGTAGAAGATGCCTCGTTTATTCGTCTTAAGACTTTGTCTTTGACATACAATGTGCCGCGCAATTTTCTGAGAAAGTACAACATCAACACCTTGAGTTTCTTCTGTACGGGTTACGACTTGTTAACTTGGACCAACTATACGGGACAAGACCCCGAAGTCAGCATTCCTTCTTCGGCGACGAGTTTGATCAGAGATAACGCCTCCACGCCTGTGACCAAGCGTTTGGCATTTGGTTTTAATTTGAATTTTTAAGGAGGGTACACACAATGAAAACAATGAATAGATTTCTTTTGACGACGATGACCTTGTTGGCCCTGACACTCAGTTCTTGCAACGAGTGGCTGAATATTCTGCCCAACAACGAACAAGTCACCGATAATTACTGGAAAACCCGTCAGGACGTAGAAGCGGTGGTAGCCTCCGGTTATTACTATATGCGTCAGGCAGTACCCACCATGCTGGTATGGGGCGAGGTGCGCGGCGGTGCTCTGTATTCGAGCAACAGCCAACACAGCTATCTGCAAAACTTCAACCTGACACCTTCGTCGGGCATTTGCGATTACGCCTCCTTGTATAAGGTGATAGGTATGGCCAACAGCGTGTTGAAATACGCGCCCTCGGTGACAACCGAAGACGAAACCTATTACGAAAGTGTGATGAAATCGCATTTGTGCGAAGCATACTTCCAACGTGCCTATTGCTATTTGGTTTTGGTTAAGAACTTTCGCGAGGTGCCCTTGGTGGTCGAGGCTTTTGTCAACGACGATGCCGATTACATGACACCCAAATCGAGCGAAGCCGATATCATTGCGCAAATCAAGGACGATATCGAAAAGGCGCTTGCAACGGGTGCAGCCAAGGATATATACGAAGACACCGACGGTTACACCTGGCAAACCAAAGGCCGTGCCACTAAATGGGCCTTGTATGCCCTGATGGCCGATGCCTGCTTGTGGAACCACGACTACGACGAAGCCATCCAATATTGCAATTACATTCTGGATGCACCCGAAGGCGACACTTCGTTTCGTCCTCGCTTTATGTCGGATATGACCAAATGGTACGAAATTTTCTATCCGGGCAATTCCAACGAAAGTATTTTTGAGTTGAATTGGGAAACTCATATGTCTCAAACCAACAACTTTGGTTCGTGGTTCTCGGTAGGAGCCTCATCCACGTTGAAGGTTACCGATCATCTCAAGGCTAAATTGATTGCCGAAACCGACGAAGTCATGGCCAATTCGATTAGAAACGGTTGGGCTACCGACGGCCGGGTGGGGCGTATGATTTTTGGCACCTTTGTGTCCGATGCGGCTGACCAGACCAAATACGGAACAGCCAATTACCTGTCGGTATGGAAATACATGGGCACCGATATTGCCGACAGAGGCAACACGCGTCCCGCTCAGGATGCCAACTTTATACTGTATCGTGTGCCCGATGTTATGCTGACCAAGGCAGAAGCTTTGGTAATGAAGGGAGGTACGCAGTCCTGGCAAACAGCATTGGATTTGGTTAACCGGATTCGCCAGCGCGCAGGTTTGGATTCGGTTAATATCAATGTCAGCGAAACCGACGAAATGGTGATGCTCGACGCTGTTATGAACGAATGGACCATGGAGTTCCTGGCCGAGGGTAAGCATTGGTACAATCTGCTCCGGATGGGACGCTACGACAAGGGCGACGGTGTTTACAAAGAACGCTTCATCAACGAAATCATCGAGAGCAACCAGACCACCAAAGACGAGTGGATCAAATCGGTGTTGATGGACGAAAACGCCTGGTACATGCCTATTCCGTACAGTGAAATTTCGGTGAACGAAAATTTGGTTCAAAATCCGTATTATAAAACCACTAAATGACAAGCCTTATGAAACAGACAAGCATAAAAATATTCATGTCTCTGGCGGTCGCGTTGTTGCTGGCGGCTTGTCAAGACGACAAACTGAACAGTGTTTATCAGATATTCGACGATAATCCCGCTTCCAAAACTTTGGAAAAAAAACGAAAACCACTCGGAATGGGTAAAGATTTTGCGTTATTCCGATATGTACAATGCCTTGAACCAGGCCACTCAAGCTTTTACGCTGCTGGTTCCCGACAATGAGGCCGTTTTTGCCTTTTATCAACAACGCGGCGTGTCGGGCATCGAAGATTTGGGCAAGGATTACGCCAAAGCATTGATTCTGCATCATACCATGTTGGATTCCATCAGGGTGGAGTCGATGCAATTAAAGAACTCTTTGAACAACCTGAACGGCGATGTCATCAGCGTGGCCATCGACACTTTGAATCCGGGGCAGTTTATCTTTGGCGGACTGGCCCGTACCACAGAATCGGGCGTGCATGCCTACAATGCGCTGATGTATTACGTCGATGCAGTGCTTACCCCTCTGGTGGAGAGTGTTTACGACAAACTGGTAGAAGACGGCCGCTATGGTATCATGAAAGCAGCTCTCGACGCAACCGCTTGGACACAACAACTCCATACCATCTACGACACCGTGCCTCAAGAGGGTGGAGGTTATGTGGTAAACAGACGTGCTTACGCATTGCTGGCCGTATCGGACGAAGGCTTCAAGAGAAACAATATTCAATCTTTCAACGATTTGGTAGCCAAATTGTCCGCGGGAACCGACTACACTGAACCGGATAATGCACTGAACGAATACGTTGCCTACCACATTCTGACCAACAATTACACTTTGGCAGACCTCAAGGAAATGTCGGGCGACACTTCGCGCATTTGGGAAACTTCTGCTAAAAACCAGGTCTTTATGATAACGGTAGATACCACAGCGGGCGATTGGCAATTCAACATCCTGGACAGCGCTATTTTACCCACCCGTTTTGTGGAAGAATATTGCGACGTCCTGTGTAAGAACGGTTATCTGCACGAAATAGATGCCTATTTGCCTGTTTGGGAACCCAAACCTTCGATTGTGGTTTGGGATTTGGCCAACTACATCGAGGTAAAAAACACGGTGATTGAATCTGCGGGCCCTGAAGAATATCAACCGGCCGAACCTGTGTCGTCCGAAAAGAAAATAGACATCACCAAATGCGGCGCCTACGATTATGTGGTGTCGGAATCGGGTGTAGGAGGCAGCAGTTACGCTTACATTACCTATGTTACTTGCAAAAACAATCTGAGAGATTGTCTCAAATACGACCGCGTGGTCTTCAATCTGGGTTATATGGGTTCCGTTTCGATGAAAACCCCGACTTTGGTGCGTGGAAAATATAAAGTGGAACTGAATTTCGTTTATTTGAGCGACCACAACTTTATGCGTCAGATGACAGACGGCAACGGCGGTATGATAAGGATGACCATAGATGGCGAAAATCTCAAGAGTGTGACGCCATACACCACCGTTCCCAGAAATGTTGCCAAAGTGTATACAGCTACTTTGTACGACGAAGTAGAGTTTGAGCAGACTTCCACCCACGACTTCAAATTTGTGGTGATGGATCCCGCTGCCAGCACCAACAGCAGATTCAGTCTGCAATTCGATTGTATCACCTTCACTCCCATAGAATAAAGGCTTATGAAAACGATAAACCGCATTTGTTTAACCGGCTGCATGCTTCTTTGTCTGACTGCTTGCGACGAAAATTGGCAACAGCATTATTATCAGTCGGAGACGACCATAACCAACGAGCAGCTTATCATGGTTAGTCAAACCACTCAGGAATACCTGTCGGGCAACGATAGCAGGCATTTGAGCGATATGTATCAGTTTTTACAAGACAACAAGGTGTTCAACATGTTGCAGAAAAAAGGACAGTTGCACACTTTGCTGATGGTAGAAAACGATGCATTCAAAGCTCCTGAAGCCGAGAGAGCAGAATATATTGCCCATTCGCACGTCACCGATATTTGTTTGTCGCCAAGCAACCTTTATCACGGTGAGCGTGTGCTGATGTGGCATCAGAAATTTGTTACCGTCGGTATCGACTCGCTTGGATTGTTGGGCGATTTGACACATATTACTTTTAACGGTTCGCCCGTAAAAGAAGTAGTCAAAACCACCGATGGTTACATTTATGTGTTGGACGCGATGATAGAAACACCCATCTCTCTGCAGGATTATATCAACGATTTGCCTGAGGAATACAGTCTGTTCAAGGACATGGTGCTGGCTTCCGGCGGTAAGCTGTTCGATAAGAATAACAGTAAGCCTATCGGTATCGATGCTACCGGAAACACCTTGTACGACACCGTCTGGATTTATACCAACGACTTTTTCGATGCCAAGAACTTTAGCCTGAGCAGTGAGTCGCTGACGGCTACTATGCTGTTGTTTTCCAACGATGTCATCGCTCAGGCTATGGCGCAAGCCGACAGTGCTCTGGCAGCTTGGGACATGACCCGCGACCGCGAGGTGCTGATGCGCTGGATTCTTGAGGTGGCTTTTTACGATAAGATGTACGAAGCCTCCGATCTGATCGACAACGACGACGAAAAGTTTGTCGATCTCAAGTCCATTTACGATCGTCAGTGGAGAGTAGAAGAACAAAGCCTCGATCTGGACAATCCCATCAAAGTGTCCAACGGCATTGTTTACGAAGTCAAGAAATTACGCTTTCCAAACAATATCCTGATTTATCGTATCAAAGATTTTTATCGCAATTATGAATATTGCACTGCCGAGGAGAAGGAACTTTATTTCAAGTACGACAATCTCAAGAACATCGAAATGAAATCGGAAGTGGAAGCATGGACGCCCATGCCGGGTGTGTGGCCCATGCACGGCAATGTCACTTTCAGTTGCTATCTGACCGATGCTTCGCAAGGCTTCTATCTGGATATGCAGTTGATTAAACCCGTCTACGACGAAGCGGGTAATATCAGCAGTGTCAGACCTTATTTAATCCCGCCGGGCAGTTATCGTTTTGCCATGGGTTTTTTCCAGAATATGGGTGTCACTATGAATGTGAGCGTGATTGTTTTGAACGGNAGCGAACGCGTCAAGTTGGGCGAGGCCTCTGTAACGGTTGCCTCCACCACCGAGTTNCANTACGATCGCGGCACTTTCTTGTCGGATACCTGGCCCGAAGGCTACAAAGAGGTCAAGAACGATTATACTCATAGCAAAAAGAACAATTACAACACCGACGGCGGAGCAGTTATGGCCGAGCTGGAAATACCCGACCTGAAAGGAGACGGCTCGGCACTTCCCATGATCATTAAGTTGGAAATGCCTACCGGCAAAGACTCCCGCCTGGCGTTTCACCATTGGTGTTTGCGTCCTACAAGTGATAACTATTAATATTGCAGATAATGAAACAGTTTTATACAATCATAACGGCACTAATGCTGGCCTTGCCCACCTTGGCGCAAGCTGTGGAAGGAATCGTTATTTCGTCCGATGGACAAGCAGTACGAGGCGCTGTGCTATCGTCGCCGGGACAAACCACAGTGGTGACAGGAGAAGACGGAACGTTCCGAATGGATTTGCAAAAAGACGCTGTGCTGTCGGTGTGGGCAGATGGTTATTACTACCAACAAATTCGTTACAAGGGACAATCCTCACTAAAAGTGGTTCTGTCACGTCAGGATGCGCATAAATACACCGAGTCCAAAGTACTGCCTTTTCGTGTGGAACAGAATGTCAATTTGTCGGAAGTCAATACTTTGTCCAAGAAAGATTTTGCATTGGGTGCTCGTTCGGTGGAACAAGCTTTGCAAGGCGAACTCGCCGGTCTGCAACTGATCAACAAGAGCGGCATGATGGGCGAAGGTGCTTTTTTGTCGCATCACGGCATTCAGACTCTGGCAGCCAACGCCTCACCTTTGGTGGTAATCAATGGTGTGCCGTTTATGCCTTCTATGGACGAATCGCAACTGATAGGCGG
>JGI24503J29689_10011597_pt1 | contig 20349 bp, 23 predicted proteins | sample BioPla3RNA2_FD_29689 | JGI IMG/M metagenome (IMG submission 29689)
GCTCGACATGTCAAAAAAAGTCAAAACCCAGGTTGCCCTGGCGGAGACCTTGGGCGTTTCCCCCAGGCAGGTCGGGACGTGGCGGCGAAATGGCTGGCTGGTCTTCGACGAAAATGACTGGATCGACGTCACGGCGACCGCCAGCATGGTGTACCAAAGCCGGGAGTCGTCAGGAGCGGGGGCTAGGATTGGTGAGGCGGATCCAGTCGGCGAATGGCTGAAGAAAAACCAAGCGACCACCGCCGATGATATTGGCGATTACCAAGCAGCCAGGACCCGGCGCGAGATAGCCCAGGCCGACAGAGCGGAATTGCAGGCCGCTAAATTGCGCGGAGAGCTGGTCCCCCTGGTGGACGTGGAGATCTTGTACACCCAGAAAATGACCGAAGTTAAGGCCGCGATAATGGGAGTTCCAGCGAGGGCGGCTAAGCTATTGCTGAATCTAGACGACGTTCACGAGATCCGGCGGATTTTGTCTAGGGAAATAATGCTAGCTCTGCAGGGGGTATCTGATGAGCCACCCAGGATTTGATGAACAGATCGAGCAGGTCAGAGCCGCCCTAGCCGGCGTATTCGTCCCTCCGGATCCCAGAATGCCATCGGAGATAGCCTCGGAGCACCTGTACTTAGATTCCCGATATTCAGCCGTCCCAGGGCTAGTTGATTTTCGCTCCCACCCGTTTTTGGTGGAGCCCTTGGACTGCCTGCACCCCGACGATCCCACGTCGATAATCGTTGTCCAAGGGCCTGTCCAGTCCGGGAAAACTATCATCCTGCAGTCGGCGTTGACGTACATCATGACGACCCAGCCAGGGCCGGTGCTATACGTCACCGACACCGGCGAGAAAGCCGAGGCATTTGCCAAGACCCGGTTTGACACGATGATAAATAATTCGCCCATATTGGCGTTATTAACGGGCAAGGACGCCGCTGGAAGTAAATATAATACCGTGAATCATAAGGCTTTTAAAGGCGGCGAAATCGCCATTGTAGGTGCCCAGTCGGCATCTAAGCTAACATCGACCACCTACCGATACGGCCTAGTCGACGAGGTCGACGATCACCGGGCGGACCTGTCAGGGGCCGGGTCGTCGATATCGCTGGTTAGGGCAAGGTTAACGACCTACGAGGGCCAAAATAAAATGTTCCTGGTGTCGTCGCCCAAGGTCCAGGACCAGTCCGACATAGTGACATGGCGGGAACGTGGCGATGACTGCCGATTCGTAGTCCCCTGCCCGTTTTGCGGAGAACTCCAAGCGCTGGTGTTTCGTGAGCAAATCGAGGGTGGGAATCACGTTTTTCGGCTGATTTGGGACCCTGGAGATCCGTCCTCGGTCCGGTACGTGTGCCGGTACTGCGAGCGGGAGATTGAAGAAAACCACAAGGCCACCATGCTACCCGAGGGCGCATGGAGGGCTACAAAAAGCGCTAATTTCAAAGGCGTGCGGTCGTTTTGGTACAACTCACTTTATATGCCACTGGGATCCCTATCATGGGCGTCCTTGGTCGTGCAGTGGGAGGGGGCGGTTGCCGCGGCCAGGTCCGGGGACCAAAAAGAGCTAAAAACGTTCATAAACACACGGTTAGCGGAACCCTATCGGGAGATAGGCGAGATGCTGGATACTCATGCCCTGGCGCAAAGGGTGGAACCGTCCTGGGGACCCTATATCCCCGACGGCGTCAAGGTCGTCGTGATGGGGGTTGACGTCCAGGAGGACCGCCTCGAGGCAATGACCCTGGGCATCGGCGCCGGGTGGGAAACCTGGATCCTGGGCTATGACGTGATTTTATCGGATCCCAGGATGTCAGATGCGTGGAAGCAACTGCTGGCCCTGCATCGAAAGATCTGGGTAACGGAGTCTGGAAGGGAACTCAGGTCAGCTACCACTTGCGTTGATGCCGGGTTCCTGATGCAGCAAGTCCTGATTTTTGCTAAGACTTACGCCAGGGAAAGAATTTTGGGCGTACGAGGTATGGCCAGGACAGGGCCGATTTTTCCCAAAAAAGTGTCAAAAACGAAGAAAAAACGAGGTGAGGCGCCGCTTTCGTTTTATGCGGTCGCCACCATATCGGCGAAAAATGAAATATTCTCAAACCTTAGGGTTCACTCTCCAGGGCCCCTATATGTCCACATCCCGGAGCATATCGTCGACGAGCACCCGACGTTTTTGCACCAGCTAACATCGGAGGAGCGAGTCCGCGATAAAAAGGGCAAGATCTCATGGCAAAAACGGTCCCCATCAGCCCGAAATGAGGCCCTAGATACGTTCGTTTATTGCCTGGCGGCTGGGTACTCGATAGTAGCCGAAGGCGTCGATTTCAAAGAAATGCTGCCCGAAAAAGTCCCTGAAAAAAAGAGCTTGACACCGGCCCCAAAAACTATCAGAATCTCTAGAGCACCTGCTAGGCAGGCGCCTAGACCTGCCCCATCTAGGGGCGACAGGTATGGGGGCGGGCATCGATGGTAGACCACGAAAAAGCCTATACATTACAGGACCTTAGGATTTTGGAGTCCGCACTAGCACAAGGTGTTACATCGGTCCGGGATTCCTTCGGAAATTCAATCACTTATCGGTCATTTGAGGACATGAGGAAAGCTATTAGCTACCTGAAAGCGCGGTTATATCCAAAAAGCCGTAAAAATCACGGTGTTATTCGATTTAGGTGAGGCATGGGGCGATTCAAGCGCGCCTGGGCGGCGCTGACATCTAGATCGCAATCGAGCCCCAGGGCGAGCACCCGGAGCTACTCCGGGGCTAAGCTCGATAGAGCCGATCGCTGGTGGGGGTCCAGATCCGGCCCCGTATCCGAGGTCGCCAGAGACCTGGAGATGCTGCGAGCAAGGTCCCGGGACAGGGCGCAAAATGATCCCCACGGGTCAAAACTGGTCAATGCCCTGGTGGATTCCATCGTTTTGACCGGGATCCGTCCTACCGTTGATACCGACGTCGAAAAAGCTAATAAAATTTACGATTTATGGCAACAATGGGGCAAGCGCCCAGCGGTGGGCTCGGGGCTGGATATCTACGGGATTCAACGGCTGATGTGCCGAACATGGATAGTGTCCGGGGAGGCGTTTGCACAGTTGGTTACCGTCCAGGGCCCTGACATACCTTTAAAAATCAAGCTATTTGAGGCTGAGCACGTGCCCCTAAATACTATCGAGCGGCCAGATCTGGCAAGCGGGATTGAGTTTGATGCCAACGGCGAAAAGATCGCATATCACATACTAGACCACCACCCCGGAGACACCCTTCAGGCACCAGGCAAGCTAATCCGCGTGCCTGCGGACCAGATAATTCACTGCTTTACACCAGATCGCCCAGGACAGATCCGAGGCGTCCCCATCATGGCCCCGGTCCTGATGGCTCTGTGGGATCTTGAAGGCTACATGGAAGCTATCAGGGTAGCCACCCGGGCGGCGGCGACGCTTGTTATGACCGTTGAGGGCGGAGACTCGCCCGAGCCCCCGGCATTTTTGCCCGATGGACTGACCCTGGACGGTGCAGAGGACGGGGGGCTTAGACTGGTGACCGATTCTTACGGGTCGCCGATTGAACGCCTAGGCCCTGGGATGATCGCTTATTTGCCCGATGGAAAAACCGTCAAATACACCAATCCACAACCGCCTGGAAATATTAAAGAATTTTTGGCCGTGTCCCATCGGGAAATTGCCGCTGGGGTGGGTCTTTCCTATCATGTCCTGACTGGCGACATGTCCGATGCAAACTTTGCTCAAGCGAAATTGGGCCTAATCGAGCAAGATAAGCACATCCGAGCCATGCGCGAGTCCGTTTTTGTGCCGTTGGTCCTGGATCCGCTATGGGATGCATTTATCCGGGCGTGCGTAGTGTCGGGGCAGTTACCCCCTGGAGACTACCCGGTTAGATGGTCCGCCCCGAGGTCACAATCGGCTGACCGATTGGCCGAGGTCAAAGCGTCGTTGCTTGAGATGCGCGCGGGGTTAAGGTCCAGGTCGGAGATCATCGAGTCCGAAGGCAGGGATCCCGACGAGGTTAACCGCGATATTGCACTAGACGCCCAAAAACGCAAGGAACTGGGCATAGTATCCGACGGCGACCCGAGCCAGGTATCGCTGTCTGGGACGCTGCAGGCAGCCATGGAGGTCGAATGATGAGCGAAAAACCGAATGAATCTTTTGTCCGCGAACTGGACCTATCCCCGGGCACGATGGACGTCGAAAACTGGACCGTCGAAATGTCCCTGGGCACGGGTGTTGCCGTGGGCCGGACCGCCAAAAATGGTGCGGAATATCTTGAAATCCTGTCCATGGAGCCCGAAGCCATCCGGACCGAGCGCTTAGATCGGACGGGACTGCTTCTGACGGACCATAGTTGGAGCGTCAGGGATGCGATTGGTCGGGTAGTCCCTGGGTCGGTCAGGGTAAAAAACGGCCAACTACTTGCAAAAGTTAAATTGTTCGAGCAAAATAAAATCGCTCAGGGCGTCGCAAGGGGCGATTACCCTGGCGTTTCGATGGGTTACTTCGTCTATGACTATGAATCTAGTCTAGACGAAAATGGCCAGGAAATCCGAACGGTTACCGATTGGGAGCCGTTTGAGGTATCGGTAGTGTATGCGCCTGCGGACGTCACCGCAGGGTTTAGATCTCTACACGTAACAGGAGTAGAAAACATGGAGAAAACTGAAGCGACCACTGCAGGCGTCAATGTCCCGATGGAGCAAATCGACGTCGAGCAGGTCAAGAGGGACGCGATCCAGGCGGATCTGGACCGGCAACGGCAGGTTCGCGAGATCGCAAATGCGGCCGGAATGCCTGCCGAGGTGGTAGACGAAATGTCCACCGATGCATCTGTCACTGTCGATGTGGCACGAAAACGGGCGCTTGAGCACATGATTCAGGCATCCAAAGCAGCCGAAATCAACGCCAATCATGCCATCATTTCGCGGGGCTCGGAGTCTTGGGAGACCGAAACCCGAAAGGTCCTGAACGCCGCCCTAGACGGGCGACCAGTCCGGCGAGATTCAATCATGCGTCAGATCCATGCGCAGATGAAAAGCGCTGGCATCCAGACCCTGGGCGTTGACGACAGGGACCTGGTCCGGGCGGCCTTTGGCCGGTCAACCCTGGGGACCCTGACCACTTCTGATTTTTCGGTCATTTTTGCCGGAATCCTGGGGGCCCGACTTCAAGCCGACGCAGAAGCCGATGAGACTTATAACTGGTGGAAAGACCTGGGGAATCAGGTCAATTTTTCAACCACCCACACTAGACCAGTAGCATCTGTCAGTCTCCTAGGCGAGCTGGCGGAAGTAACCGAGGCTGCGCCGTACAAGGCCTTGACTGCCGAGGATTCAGCCGAGTTCGTGACGCCGAAGAAATACGGCGGGCTATTGGTCATTACTGAAGAAATGCTAATCAACGACGAGTTAGCCGCTGTGCCTGCGATGTTGCGGCAGTTGGGCGACACTATTGGTCGCACCAGGGCATCGGCAGCCCTACGGGCATTCCGTGGCCAGATGGCTGACGGCATCGATGTATTCGCCGCCGAGCATGATAACCTAGTAGATCCGGGCACTAACATCACCGCCGCCGTTTTAAACAGCATGGATAGCATGCTGAAAGCGCAGACGTCCAGATCGGGCGTGATAGTGGGGCGTCCGGGGACCATCGCCCTGTGCGGTATCAGCGCCTACGAACGGATCCGTCAGATCTATACTCCTATCACGGCGCTCTTAGATCCCAAGGACATCGCAATCGTCAACCTGTACGGCGAAAATGCTATCAGATACGTGCCTGGACTGGACGACGAGGAAGTGATTCTATGCACCGGCAAAGCTAGGGGGCTTGAATATGGCTGGCTGGATCGCGATGGCGGGGCAGTTATCGAGCGCTACCCCGAATTTGTCAATGATACCTTGAGATTTAAGGTGCGGGACTGGTTCGGCATCGGTCTAACCGATTATCGCCAATTCGTTCGTAATCCCGGGGACGGGGAGGGCTAATCATGAAAAATTTTGTACAAATCAGTGAAATTGTTACGAGAACCGCCCCGTCAGGGGGCATTGAGGCGGGCGAAGGGCGTCTCTTGGGGGGCGAATTCCACATTGCGCAGACGTCCGCTGACGAGGGTGAGGCCTATTCCGCTTTGACCGTCGGCATTGTGACGCTGCCGGTCGCAGATGGTCAAGCCTTCGAGGGCGGCGTAGGCGCACCCGTGTACTGGCATGACGGCGAGTGCTACGCTTCTAGCGGGGGCACCAGGTCCCAGATCGGGACGGTCGACGCTATTTATCCCGGCGATGTCGATGTGCGCTTGTCAGGCACGGTGATACCGCCCACCCAAGGCGGCGGTGGTCCTGTGGATGCGGACGAAGTTTCGTTCTCGCCTGGGGACACGGGGATGGACTCTACTGATGCCGGGGCGGCTATCCGGGAGGTGGTTCATTTTGTCATGGACCAAATAGGCTTAGATGGTAAAATTTTTCCTGTGGTATTTAAGACGACCGGAGCCACCGAAGTTGAGTTCGAATTCCCGGACTTTGATTGCGAGGTCCTGAAGATCGAGCAAAATATCACTGTACCTAAGAGTACCGACGGAAAGGTCGAGATTCACACTGGGACAGGCAAGACCGGTGATAAGGTCGGCGAAATGGCTGCTGACGATACCGGCAATAACATGATCGTGCCCCTCGATGACGGCGACTTGCTCCGGGTCACTGCCGGGGCAAAATGGTATATAACCAAGTCCGATGCTGTAATCGGCGGGGTATTGCTAGTGACCGTGCGTAAGGTAGACTAGATGGATTGGCTACGACATCAAGCCGCGCTAGCGCGCCAAATTACCCGATCTTTCGGGGTCAAGGCCGTCTTTACACAAGGCGACCAAGTAACCGAAATCATGGGTGATTACAATCGCGCGTATGTCTCACAGACAGTACAGGGCGGGGCCATGATGTCAGTCACTCAGCCGGCTATTATCATTAGGGACGAAACGCTTCCCCACCGGGCGCAGATCGGCGATCGCGTCGAGGTGGGGGGCGAATCGTTCGAAATCGTCGACGTACACCGGGCTGGATACGGGTTAACCCTTTGTCTTTTGATGGATTTTGACGATGACGACGAAAACGATTAGAGCGCATTGCGTTGAGCAATTGACGGCTGCTAAGATCGGTGTAGTCTATGACTCGTTGACCACGCCGTTAAATCCGCGGTTGTTGCCTGCGATAATCGTCTATACGCCGAAAAACACGGCGGATCCGCTGTCTATCACGGGGAACCATTATAACGTAACGACGCTGCTGGAGATCCAAGCGGTCGCCCAGGGTACCGGTGATACGCCGCTGGCTGATGCGCTGTCAAATCTCGAGGTCGCGATATTGTCGACGATTCTTAGGACCTGGGGGCCAGATCTAGGCTCGATTAGGTGGAAGGGCACTGAATTCGGTAGCCTAGGTGATGGGGACTACCGCAGAGGCTCCCTGCTTATAACGTTCGAAGTCACGCACCGACTAGATCTAGACCGATTTGAGCCAGAACCCATTGAAATTATGATGGTTGATGTGGAGCACGAAAAGCGATATTTAACGAGCTGGAAAGGTGAATTAGGTGAATTATGAGATATAAATACGTTAAAGCCCGTCCCGGAGCGGTGATCCCAAACCCCTCCGAGCCCGACGCCACTCCGCTCCGGGCGGGCGAATGGATCAAGGTGGCGTGGCCAGGACCGGGGGGTTATTGGACTAGGCGCGCTGCTAAGGGAGTGATCGAGGTATCTGCTAATATCCCGGTCGCAAAAAAAGGGGGCAAGTAATATGGCAATATCGTTCGGATTTTCCGTCCCCGATGAACCCGGGGTCTACTTTGAAATCGACCACTCCCAGACGGGCGTGGGCGGACGGAGCGCGTCAAGGGTACTCGTGATGGGACCGATGCTGTCAGGCGGGTCTGCTACCGCAGATATCCCAATATTTATCCCGTCAGCCGGAGCTGCCGGGGGGCTATTCGGGGCTGGGTCCGTGCTAGCAAGCATGGTCGAGCATGTCAAAAAGGCGTATCCAGCGGCTGAAGTATGGGCGTTGCCCCAGGCGGATCCCGCAGGGACGGCACCATCGGCTATCTGCACGGTTACGGCAACCGGCGTCAAAGCCGGTGTCATACCGCTGTATATCGGCGGCGTGTATGTTCCCGTCGCGGTAGATGACGATGACACCGCCAATGCTATCGCCGGCAAGATCAAAGATGCCGTCAATGCCAAGGCCGAGTTATCAGTCACGGCGACGACAGATAACGCCACGGTAACCTTTACATTCAAACACGCGGCAGCCCTGGGGTCTAGCTATGATATCCGCCAGGGGTATCGCAGAGAGCAGTTACCCGATGGCGTTGGCATCGGCATCGGGGCCATGTCGGCCGGGGCCGGCGTGCCGGATCTTGAAGCATCCCTGGCCGCCCTGGGGGACGCTGAATTTGACACCATTATCCATCCATACACTGACGCCGGGTCCCTGCAGGCGATCAAGATCGAAATGGCGTCTAGGTGGTCGCCGCTGCGAAGCGTTTATGGCTTAGTTAACACTGCAGTATCAGGGACTTACGAGGCTTTGACGAGTTGGGCATCTACGGGCCCCAACGATCAGTATACTACCGTGCTGGGGCTGGCGGGGTCACCTACACCGCCCTGGATTGCTGCCGCGGCGTTGGGTGCACTGACTGCGCAACATCAAATGGACGCTGTCGATGCCACCTTGGCCCAGGGCTTTTCCGGCCTCGAATTATACGGCGTCTTGCCGCCATTGCCAGAGGATTCCTTAACCGTCGTTGAGCGAAATATCTTGTTAAAATATGGGCTTGCGACGGTCTCCCATGTGTCGAATACTAGCTATCTGTCCAGGGCCAGGACGTCATATACCACCGACGCCCATGGATCCCCGGATAGGTCACTATTCGACCAGCGGACCTTGGCTATCTTGATGCGCCTGATTCGACAAGATAGGCAAGATTTCTTGCGGGAATACAGCGGCAGCGCATTGACCAGCTCGCCAGCAGCCCCTGGGGTCAGGTCGGCGACGGTGGAGCAGATCCGGGGGTGGTTCCTTGCTCGATACATGCGACGTCAGGACGCCGCATTGGTTCAAAATGTCGATAAATTCATGGCGGAATTGATCGTTGAACGGGACGAAGAAAACCCTAATCAAATCAACGTTCTATATCCGCCGCAATTAACCGGCTGGCTGGCTGTCATGGCGGGCAGGGTCGCGTTTCGGCTAGTCTAGGAGGTGTGCTATGACCGTAACCGGCGGAGTTAAAAGGGTCACAATCGACGGTGTTGAGGTAACCATCGTCGAGTATCCCGAGTTCTCGATTGCTGCGCAAAAAAATACCACCGTCGAGGTGGTATCTGGGCGTACAGGCGTGCGAGCCGAGCCCGTAATTCCATTCATCGAGCTAAAAATCTTGCTCGATAACATCAATGAGACCGATTTTCAGGGCAAGAACGGCGTCAACGTCCAGCTTGATCTGATGAGCGGAAAATCATATATTTGGGTTGACGCCGCCGAGGTGTCAGATCCGAGCCAGAGCTCCGAGGACGGGACCTTAGATCTGCGCTACGAATGTACGCCCGGCAACGCCAAACGCCTGTAATTATTGGGCCGCATCGCGGCTTGAAAAGTCAATTTTCTTATAAAATCAAACAGTTAAGAGGTCAAAAATGGACAGGGAGATCAAGCTTACTACTCCGATCCGCGTCGGCGGGGCGGAGAAGTCTACACTGCATTTTAGGCATAGTCTGAGGGTCGGAGATATGCTAGCAGCCGAGCGATATATGCTATCTAACGGCTACGACGGTAGCGCCATGGACGCGCTAAACGATGGAAATATTGGTGTAATGTTGGCAATTATGGAGTCATTGTGTCAATTGCCACCGGGCACACTAGAGCAGCTATCACTAGACGATTTTGCGACACTGAGCGATGCGACCAAGGATTTTTTCGCAACGTCCCCGGGGACTGGCGCCGGGGGGTCGGGGTCCTAGTGGCGCTTACTAACTGGGGGCCCGATGTGATTGGGGCAATGACGATCCCGGATTTAATTTGGTGGCTGGAGACAGTGACGGAGGCAAGAAAAAATGGCGGCTAAAAAGGGACGAGATCTAAAGATCAAGGCGACGTTGAACGCCGTTGATAATGCCTCCGGACCAATCACCAAGGCATTCAGGGACGTTAGAGCACAGGCCGCTGTAACGACCAAGTCCTTTGAGGCTATCGGCAAGAAAATGATGCGAGCTACCGCTGCGGGGGCCGGGGCACTAGCCGCGGCCGGTGCAGCGGTGTTCAAAAAAACCATTGATTGGACCAGCGAAACCCAGGAAATGATTAAGTTTTCCCGGCAAGTGGGCTTTGGTGTCGAGGCGTTGCAGGAGCTAGAATTTGCCGCCAATCGCCAAGGCGTGGGCGCCGATAACTTACGAAAATCGCTCGAAAAAATGAATCAGGTTGTCGGTCAAGCCAAGGTCGGACAGGGCGCCCTATCGTCGTATCTGCAGCGAACCGACCGTCGGTTATTACGCCAGGTCAGGGCCGCAAAAACGAACGAAGAAGCGTTTGATCTGCTCCTGGGCAAGCTGGATTCAATCGACGGTCCGGCAAAAAAGGCAGCCTTTGTCACGGCGGCTTTTGGGCGCTCGGGGATGCGGATGGTTCGGATGCTACAGGGCGGCCCAGAGGAGCTGCAAAGACTGCGCGAGGAGATGCGCCGATATGGAGTCATTAGTCAGTCAGCCGCAGAGGATGCAGAGGTCCTCGACGATGAGATGGAGAATTTTAGGCGGACAATTAAGGGCACATGGAATGTCATCGCATCTAGACTAGTCCCTGTATTCACGCCGTTGGTTAAGCGGACCAAGGAATGGATCCTAGCACACCGGGACCTTGTAACAGGCGGGATCCAACAGGGAATAGAAAGGCTTATTGAGGGGTTAGCGGCTGCGGATCGATGGTGGGGCGAAAATAAAGAGTCGATAAAAGAAATGGCGAATGTGGGGTTTGGCGCGTTGAAAAAAGCCCTCGAGATCCTGAAATCCACCATGGAAGTCATCGAAAAGCACGGCGATGAGATCAAGACGCTAGTATCCGTGCTAGCTACCGTTTACATCGGATCCAAGCTAGTGTCTGCCGTTCAGTCGCTAGAACTGGCTTTTGCCGCGGTCGCTAAGTCACCGCATTTTTTAGCGATTGCGGCAACCATCACCGCGGCGCACGCAATAAAGAAAGAATTTGACCGCAAGACTGAACAGTTCGTCAAGGATCAAAGCCTCGCGCGCACGGGCGTGCGTGCGACCAGATCCGAGGACGAGGCCCGGGCGTCGGGTAAAGCCGCTGCGCTGGCGGCATCCAGACAAGCTAGGGCTGGCAGGGCATTCGCCGGCGCCGTCAATACGGGGACTAATGTATTCGGCGAATCAACGGCCGATGATGATCCACGATGGCAGCGGCTAAGGGAAAAATTTCCCGAGACGAAAACCGGGGTAACCGGTGAGATCAAAGTCAGTTTTGAAAACGCGCCGCCTGGGTTGCGGGTGAAAGAGGTCGAAAAACCAAGGGGCCAGGGCGTCGACCTATCGGCAGCGGTCGGGTATAACCTAGCCGGGGGGGTAGCACTATGACACTTGCAGCGGGATATTTTGACGACATCGAATTTGCCGTCCGGTCTATCAGTGGATCTGAAGGTCGCCGGGTATCAATCAATGAATATCCGGGGTTAGACAGTATAACCGTTGATGATATGGGCCGTGCGCCATCTACGTATACGCTTGGCATTGTCTTTACCGGCGCGGACTGGTACGAGCGGTATACGGCCTTTATGCGTCGGGCTTCCCAGGCTGGCCCGGGCGAGCTGATACATCCCGAAGGGTGGAGTCGACAGGTCGTTATCCAAGGGGATGTATCCCATGAATTGATCGCATCGGGTGAGGCCACGGCCACGGTTACCTTCGTTGCCGTCGATGATTCCCTGTCGCTGATTGAGCGAGAAATCCCTGACGAAACGGTTGTGCAGGCGGCTGATGATATCGAGCAGGTCGCAAAAACCAGCTTCGTCGAGTCAATCCGGGGCGCGATCGATAAGCTAGAAACGGCGATGCCCGATAAGCTAGCTGCCGAGGTGCTAGCAGCGACCAGGGAACTAGAGTCCGCCATGGCCGCGGCCGGGGCTGCACCGGCCAAGATAGCCCAAGCCTGGGTGGGCTACACCAGAGCCATCACGGACCCGACGACACTGCTAAGTGTCGCACAGCACTACCGGGCGCTATATGCCGATATCGTCATTGATACGCTAGGTCCTGCGTCGGCAGCTAGGGCGCAGGCCAACACCAAAGCCCAGGCTAAGATGGTAGCCACGCTGGCCACGGCGCAGGCAGCCAGGTTAGCAATATCGGGGACATATGCCGATATGGCGCAGGCAGAGGGGCAGATCTGGGCCGTGTCAGATGCATGTGACGGATGCATCGGAGTGTTAGACATGGCGCCCCAGGAAGCAACGTTGATGCTGGATCTGCAGGCGTCGATGATAGCATACTTGCAGCATGTGATAGTCCGCCTACCGAGGGTTACAACGTATCAAAATGATTACGTTATTTCAGCGTTTGAGGTCGCCCAAGAGCTGTACCAAGACGGAAAGCGGGCAGATGAGATAGTCGCACGTAACGCTATAGAGCATCCCGGGTTTATCGAGAAAGACTCGATGTTAAGCGTGTTGAGGGTGTAAGTCATGGAAAAGATTGGGCTAGTTATCGATAATCGCGAATGGGCGGGCTGGCAGAGCGTCCAGATTGCTCGGGGACTGACGCAAGCGGCATCGGCGTTTCGGCTATCGATGACGCGATATCAGCCCGAGGGCATGTCACTACCGGCGCCAATTCGGGCCGGGGCTGATGTAACCATTCGGATTGATGATGCAATCGCACTGACCGGATTCATCGATACAACGCAGGTGGGTATCACTGCGACGGGCTATAGCATCGATGTATCGGGACGGTCCAAGACGGCCAGATTGATCCGATCGAGCGACCGGGCAGGAAAGGGCGCATATCGCAATATCACGATGCTATCATTAGCATCTGTGATAGCCAAACCCCACGGTATCACAGTAAAAACCGTCGGTTGGGCAGGTAACGACATAGTCAGACAGGTCGAGCTGACTCCTGGGGATACGGCGTTTGCCGCAATCGAGCGGGCGGCTAGACAGGTAGGTTGTCTAGTGACCGATGATAGTGAAGGTCATCTGTGCCTAGTAAAGGTCTCCGATGCCGTGCAGAATTTTCGCCTGCGCTATGGCGAGGCGCGGGTATCGAGCTGGCAATATACAGACGACGCCAGCGACAGGGCTACGCTGTATCGTGTGATTGGTCAGAGCGCGGGTAGTAATTCGGCTTTTGGCGACAGTGTATCTAGTTGCCGGGGCAGCGCAGCAGATCCGGATTGGACGTCCCAAGAAATCGTCCTGACGTTGCGGGCCGAGGGCAACGCCACTAATGCTGATTGCGAAAAACGGGCACAGTGGGAGGCTAAGGTCAGGAGAGCCAAGGCCCAGGCGTTGTTAGTGACGGTCCCGACATGGCGGGCCCCTGGGGGCGCCATCTGGACCCCTGGGATGACCGCTAAGGTCGAGTTGCCCCAGGTCGGATTAAATCAAAAAATGGTGGTGCAAAATGCCACATTGACGCAAGATACTATCCAAGAGCAAGCGACGCTGGCGCTTGTTGCGGCCGATGCCCTAGGGGGTGTAAGTGACTAGTATTATTAGAGTATTACAAAATCTAGTATCCCGAGCAACGGTCAAGGGCGTCGACGCTGGATCTAAGATGCAAACGGTCACCGTGGAGCGCCTAGGTACGCAAATAGGCGCCGAGCACATGGAGCCCTACGGATTCACTAGCCGGCCAGCCGCCGGGGCCGAGGCCGTGGTCCTGCAGGTCGGGGCAACGTCCCATCCTATTGTGATTGTGACTCCTGACCGGCGATACCGGATAACGAGCCTGGAGACCGGAGATGTGGCCATTTACGACAGCCGTAATCATGCAATAATATTGAAGGAATCGGGGATTGAGATTGAAGGCGACGTCAAGATAAACGGCAATCTAAGCGTTGTGGGGGCCGGTCACGACATTAAAGCTGGGGCAATTAGTCTCACTGGTCACACGCACCTAGTGACCCAAGAGGGCGCCGAAACCAACCCACCAACCCCGGGAGTATGACATGCCAACACACATAACACTAGCCCAGACGGGCGGGGACTACACGACCTTTGCCGCCGCTTTGGCGGCGTCGGAGAACGGGACGGCAGAGGAGCATTCGACCATCACGATACTGGACGATGGGACGTATGCCGCAGCAGACCATCTAGGCCATAACACCGGCTTGCAATACCTTGATATTATTGCGTTGGGGGACTGCAAGATCCAATCCAGGTGGTATAGCATAGCAGTCCAGACTGGCGGCAAAGTTTGGATGCGGGCGGCTGAAGGGGCCAAGCCTATGTTGCAAGCTAGCGACTGGGCGAACATCCACGTCAGCATAGCGGCGGTGGCATCTAGCGCATCCCTGTACATCGATGGCTGGGATTTTGGGGCAGTGAATGCCAACCACGGGCGGTGGCTCGTTAGAGTCGATCAGACGTCGGATCTGACCGTCAAAAACTCAAGGTACGACGGCCACGGGGCGTTTACGAACTTGATGAAATGCTGGAGTGATACTGGCATAGGGAACATCACCTTGCAAAACTGTGATTTTTATGCTCCGAATTCGGCGGCACTGGGGCTGCAGGGGGTGGCTACGCTTGATAGCAGCCGCATCACAGTCAAGAGGACTATAGCCAGCACCGCACACCTCGTCATGACCAATAACGTCATCACGATACTGGAGGGGGCGGCAGACACCGTCGTGAACATGAGCGGTAGTGTCCAGGGCAGCCTGCAGGCCATCCAAAGCAACGTGTTTATTGGCCCCGGCGGGGCCAATAAGCTGATGAATTACAACGTCGACGGCGGCACAATAACAGTACAGAACAACATTATCACAGGCTTTGGCACGGTTTTTGACGGCCCCAAGGCATACGCACCGGACCACAACATATTGTGGCAAAACACCACAGTATACGCCGGGCAAGCTAGCGACGGGGGTGACAATATCACTGCGGACCCCGACCTAGACGAGGATGGCAAGCCGGGAGACGAGTCACCAGCCTGGGGCGCAGGGGCCATCACGGGACTGGACCACGACATAGTTGGAAACGCCAGACCCTACCCGGGAGATGGGACGGAGTCTATCGGAGCATACGAGCGAGAGTATGTAGCCCCGCCGGACCCCGAGCCCGAGCCACCAAAACCACCTGTGCCTGTGCCTGTGGGGCCCGTGATATATGCGTCAACGCCCGAGGGCTTAGAGATAGGGGGTTTTCCAATCTTTGACGCAACCCCTACCCTGGACGGCGAGCGGGCACTGATGCAGGCCATCGCCCAGGCGCTATTTTCCGACGTCGGCTGGTGGGCGGATGCATACCGGGGCGACAGGATCGGATCCAGGCTACATGAGCTGTACGGAGCGGCTATAAGACCGGAGCTAGGCAGGATGCTGGCGATGCGCGCCAAGGATGCGCTGGCATGGCTGACGGCCGAGGGCTACGCCAAGGACCTGTCCGTCGAGGTGGAGTTAGACGGCGAGTCAGCTAGTATTACTATAGCGGTTGACGTTATAAAGGGTCGTCGGTTAGTGTTAACCGTACCGGAGCTATCCGGCATAATAGGGGGGATGTAAATGTCTGATTTTACTGATGATTTTGCTACGGTGCTAAGCCGGATGCGGTCCCAGATCGCGGCTAGAGTGACTGATATATCAGCGCTTGCGCCCCGGGGCATCATCGATGTCATGACGACAGCGGTTGCCGGGGCGGTGTACACGATACACGGATACATCGAGTACATGCTCCGTCAGATCCTGCCGGATACGGCAACAGGTAAGTATCTAGAGCGCCACGGCGCGATGTGGGGGGTTGCGACTTCCGGAGCTAGGCGGGCGATGGGGGTGGTGTGGGCTGACTTAGGGATAGCGCTCGGGACCACTATTCATGCTGGCACGATATTAACATCCGAATCGGGCCGCGAGTACGAGACGCTACAAGGCAACACCTTAGGCTACTATGCGCTGTTGGTTGCAGCTCTAAACCCCGGCAAAGATGGAAATCTGAAAGGCGGAGACAGGCTTTATTTCCGCTCGCCAGTCGACGGGGCCCCTGAATCGGTCGAAGTGATAGGAATCAGTGGGATAGATAGCGTGACCGGGGGGTTTGTCATCGCGCATGGTGTGGCTGGCGCGACAATCGAGCGGGGAGCGGAATTAATTGACGAGTTTTCCAATATTTACGCTGTGATTATCCGCGCTAGTCTAAGCGACGATGGTTATGTTGCAGTGTATGTTCAGGGGCAGCAGGGGTGCCCCCCCGGCACACCCCTAACCTTCACCGACCCACCGGCAGGCATTGATCCAATCGCAATCGTCGCCGACGCTGGCATCTACGGCGGAGCCGATGAGCAGACCGAGCAAGAGTACCGGCAATCGATACTAGACCGAATGCGGCAGCCGCCCCAGGGCGGATCCATGGCTGATTACCGCCGGTGGGTTAGGGAGTCTCCGGGGGTAAGGGCTAAAAACGTATGGGTTTTTGGCTATCCGGACACCGAGCCCGGGCAGGTGCAGGTATATTTCACGACACAAGACGGCCTGCCGTCCGGGGCCGATGTGCTAGCAGCACAGGGGTATATCGCGCAAATGAAACCGGTGGGGACGCAAGTAACAGTTAGCGTCCCGGACACTAAGGATATTGATATCACGATATCTACACTGATTGCGCCGGGGTATGATCGGCTAGACGTTGTTGAGCAAATAAGGCAAGAAATAGCCGCCGAATTCGCAGACTACGAGATGCAGTCAACGCCCCATACCATGCCAATATCGGTGATATATCGGGCGCTTGCGCAGGTCGCAGGGCTAAAAAAATACGCCATCACGAGCATCACCGGTGGGAGCCTGCAGGGTGTTGACATGCCAGCATTTACACTGCCGACACTGGGGGTGCTAGATGCGTGATTACTATGACTTACTATCCCGGCTACTACCCCGGGGATTATTTTGGCGACAGCAGATGTATCCGCTCAATCAGTCACTGACAGGTCAGATACTGGCTGCATGGGCCGATGAGCTAGGGCAGGTATCAGAGCTGGTCAGGCGGACTATCGACGAGGCCATCCCGGCCACGGCGGACTATCTATTGTCTCGATGGGAACAGGTGATGGGGCTACCAGAGTTCTTTCATTATCCGGCGAGCATCGAGGACCGGCGGCGTTATTTAGTCGCCAAATTAACCACGGTAGGTGCTCAAAATGCTAGTTATTTTAGGGCCTTGGCCAAGTTGCTAGGCGGCCAAAATATCACCGTGGGGGACACGCCTAATATCCCGTGGGGTTGGCATCTGAGGTGTGACGATATCAAGACAATGAGCGCCGGATCTGCTAGCGCCGGGGATTATATAGTGGATCCCAAGACACCGGCGGGACGGTCGATAATCGCCATGGCGAATGCGCGCAAACCCGCTAATACAGTAGTCAATCATTAGGAGGCAATAAATGCGACGAATACTATCAGACAGGGCAACAGGGACATTTCAGGGGGCGGCGAACGACGGGACCGAGCATTTCCAAGACACGGATCCCTTGGGTGGGACCCAGGTAACGGCACAGTGGCTAGAGGACGTCCAGGAAGAGATCTGCAACGCCATTGAGGCCATCGGCGGCGTTGTCGGGTCTGGTAATGATCAGCTAGGCACGCAGCTAGCTGCGCTCGATGCTAAAATCATCAAAACGCCGCCATTGTCGCACCTGTCGCCCGATAATCCAGCACTAGCCAATAAGCACTTCGGGTGCGTGGCGTATAGCGTCGAGATCAGCAGCTCCAGCGTGCAGTCGGTGACAATTCCGACGGAGCGTTGCGGGGGTTTATCAATGCTGATTTTCTCGATTCGAACGATGCCCAGCAACACCCCTCCTGCGTCGGTGGTGTTTGATACGCACTGGCACGCTGCGTCGTCATCGGGGGGTGCTTCGCATGTAGTCCCGACGATTAAATTCCGGGACACCAATTACACCGGGCCAGCGTATACGCTTGATTTTTATGTGACTTTCTTAATTATCAACCCGTTGCCGCCGGTGGAATGATGCTCAGTATTCAGCTCGATGACAGTCAGATCAGAAAGCTAGAGGCGTACTTTAAGGACGACTTTCCGTTTCAGATGTCGGTTGCGTTAAACCGCACAGCGAACGATATCAGAGACTATTTGCGGGCGTCGCTGCCTAAACATTTTAACATCAGATCCCGATTTGTTCAGTCGCGCACGCAAGTGAATTATTCAGATAAACGTAATCTAATAGTAGAAGTCGGACACTCTGAAGATTTCATGCGCCTGCAGGCCGAGGGCGGTAAAAAATCCTTTAAATCCCGGGACGTTGCAATCCCAATGGTGGGTTCGGGGCTGCCCCGAACCAACATCAGGGCCCGGGTAACGCCGGCCAAGTGGCCCAATAAACTGACGCAAAAAAAGGACGTGTTTGCCGGCCGCCCAGGGCCGCCTGGGACAAATAAATATCCCAAGGGTGTGTGGCGGCGGATCCGTCAGCCAGGCAAGGATGACAGGGTTAAGCTGCTGTATTTTATGCGTGTTAGCGTGATTATCAAACGAGCGTGGCCCTTTGATGAGCTGGTCCAAAAAATCGCCGCAGGCAGGTTCAAACACCATGTAAACAACTTGATTTTGACCGAAAATCGGTAATAATTAGAGGAGTAAAACGAGGTGCAAACAATGCCCGAGCAGCACATATTAGACCGATTGACCACATTGGAAGCCAAGATTGACAAGCTAAATTCAACGGTTAGTTCCATGCAAGGGCAATGGATTATCCGTCCCTGTGACGACCACAACCGCCGCATCACAGATCTCGAGCGCCAGACGTGGAAAATGGCGGGCGTTATCGGGCTGGTGTCTGCGATGCCGGGCATCGTGGCGCTTTTTTCAATGATTACGAGGTGATACAATGGAAACAAAACGAAATGACAAGCTAGCTAGCTTGGCCGTTGATACGGCGCAAAAGATGATCAATCTGCCGTACCGGTGGGGTGGGGACAACCCCATGAACGGGTTTGATTGCTCGGGGCTAGTGGTGGAAGTGTTTAAGGCCATTGGGCTTTTGCCCCACAAGGGTGATTGGGGGGCCGCGGTGTTGTCCACTAAGTGGCCCAAGACGACCGAGCCCAAGCCCGGGTGTTTGGTGTTTTTTGGGGCTGGCAAGGTGGCTCATGTGGGCATCGTGGAGGCGGTTTTTGACGACCGTGTTATCATGATAGAGGCAGGCGGCGGTGGTTCCACGACCACGACCACGGCGGCGGCGGCTAAGCAGCGGGCATACATCATGCGGCGCCCTGTGGATAGACGTAAGGACGTGTTATTTTACACGGATCCTTTTTTGGAGGTGTAGTATGTACGCTCGCATTGGATCTTTTTTGGTAGCCTTGGCACGGTTCTTGATCCCTTTTGCGGGAAAAAGCAAGAGCGAAAAAATCAGTAACTGGATTGTCGGGATTCTGATACTAATCCTGGGCATTGGGCAGGCCCTGCCCTATCTGCAGGAAGGCGGGGATATTGTTTTACCGGCGCCGATTGAAGAAATTAAGCCCGATATCATGGACGCCGACCCGGCGCCCTTAATCGGCAAGAACGGCGCATTGCTGCGCTATATCAGCATGGTCAGGGTAGCCGAGGCAGCTAGCTGTCGGCCCCTGGTAGTCGATGCGGGGACCCGGCTGGCTAAGTGCCTGGCCGGATTAGGCGTCGTAGGTGCTGATATGTTGGTCACACAGTGGGCTAGCGGTGAAGTAGTCGATGCGTCCCAGGTGGGGTGGGATTTGCTGCCGGGATTGCTGGATTGTGCTTTTAAATTCGGGGGTTATTTGGTGTCCAGCGCCCTTAAGACCGACTACGATAGTTTAGGCGCCTTGATGACGCCGGTGGCTAAAGCTGCGATGGTGCTAGAGGTTAACCCACTAGCTGTTTGTGGGACCGGGGAGGTTCCAGAGTGTTTAGTCATTGTGCCGCGTTAGCCACGCCCCTGGCGATGTCACCCTCCGATCATTTCTATTAGTTCGCTGGCGGCCTCTATCATTGGTGTAAAACCTGTGCATCATACACTTCTCCACTAATCTACACCTCTTAATCGACACTAATACTTTTCAAAATACAGTTCGTATCATGGGAATTCAAATAAC
>JGI24503J29689_10037176_pt1 | contig 19897 bp, 18 predicted proteins | sample BioPla3RNA2_FD_29689 | JGI IMG/M metagenome (IMG submission 29689)
GGAGTTTTAAATGAAAAAACTATTGGTAGTAGCTTTGGTTGTGTGCATAGCTGGTTTTTCCATCTTTGCACAAGGTGGTGGTGAAGCTGCTGGAAAAAAAATTGATATGAACATCCAGCATAACCTTCCCCAAAACGAAACTTGGCAAGTAGGCTTTGAGTTTATTAAAGCAGAAATGGAAAAAAGATATCCAGGCCAAATTAACTCTAAAATCTATCCTAACGGTCAGTTGGCTAACAACAACTGGGCAACAATTTTCGAACAAACTCAAGAAAACGTTGTTCAAATGGCCTGTGAGAGTCAAGTAACTTTAGCTTCTTTGGTTCCCGAGCTTTTTGCTTTGAGTACTCCGTTTGTCTTTGAAGATATGGAGCACGTATTGCGCTTTATGGATCAAAAGCCGAGCTTCGTAGACGATTGGTTCAAAAAACTTGAGACTCAGAACCTCACTGTTATTACTTATTGGCCACGTGCTCCTCGTCAGCTTTTGAACTCAAGACGTCCTATCATTGTTCCCAAAGATATTGAAGGAATGAGTTTCAGAGTTCCTGCCATGGATCTTTTTGTAACAACTTTCCAAGCTTTGAAAGCTAACCCCGTACCACTTCCCTCAGGTGAAATTTACACAGCCATGCAACTTGGCACTGTAGCAGGGGAAGACAACGCTCTTTCAACTCAGTATTCGACCAGAACATATGAGCAAGGTAAATACATCAACGTTTGGAACTACATGGGTGATGGCGTTTTAGTTGTTGTTAACAAAGATTGGTTTGAAAAACTTCCTGCTGATTTCAAAGCAGACTTACTTGATGTTGCTGCTCAATCTACCGACGTAGTTTTAAAAGCTACTATCGAGCGTGAAGTTATTGCACGTGATGCTATGGCTAAAGCCGGTATTCAATTCACCGACTTTACTGCCGAAATGAAAGATCCCTGGCGTGCATTAATGGGTCCAGCTTACGATGCTATTAAGAAAATTATTGGCGAAGCAGCTTGGAATGAGTTGATTGCAGTTGCCGATCGAACTCGCTGATAGCTCAAAACACTATGTGATACTGTACGAGGATGCTCCATTAATGGAGCATCCTTTCGCGCGGAAAAGTTAAAGGTGTGCAGTAATGGAAAATAAAAAATTAAGTGTCAGGTATTTTTTGAAAAATCCTGAGTATGCAATAGCAGCTTCGTTTCTTTTTGTAATTTTAATCTCTTCGATGTTGCAAGTTTTAAATAGGATAATTCCTCAAATGAAAATGCCTTGGACATTGGAGTTAATAACCTATTTGTTTGGTGGTCTTGTTTGGATTGGAATAGCCTTAGCAATTCACGACGACTCGCACGTTGGAATCAAAACTGTTTATTCAATGTTTCCTAAAAAAGTGCGCAAAGTGATAAAAGTTATCCACATGACTCTCTTTGCCATTATGATGAGCTTTTTTGGTTATTTAGGTTTGATGGCACTGATGAGTTACGCTCGCAGAGGACAGTCAACTCCAGCTTTACACGCTCCCACATGGTTGATGCGTTCTCCCATTGTAATTGGAGCGGTGATATCGTTGTATCGTCTCGGGGAGCGAATTTATATGATTATAAGAGATAAGGATCCTGAGTTTCTTTATGATATTCCTACCGGACTTGAAGATGTCAGTATCGACTTGTTGATACAAGAGGGCTTAATTCCAAATAAAGGAGAACAAGAATGATTCCAGTGATGAGTTTAACAGTTTTTGGATTGGCAGTATTTCTCCTTATTTTTGGAGCGCCAGTTTTCGTTTCAATCGGACTTGCTTCCGTTTTTACTATTTTGTTTTATAATCCGGTTCCTCTTATCTCTATTCCTCAATTGATGTTTTCAGGAACAGAGTCGTATGTATTAGTTGCGATTCCACTATTTGTTCTTTCGGGAGTTCTAATGGAATCTACCGGGGTTGCCAAAAAATTAATTGAATTCTCTAAAGCCGGAGTAGGCTGGGCCCGTGGTGGCTTAGGTGGAGCTAACGTTCTTGCCTCTTTTATTTTTGGTGGAATGTCGGGCTCTTCGGTTGCCGATACTGTTGCTTTAGGTACCATTTTAATTCCTGAAATGGTTGAAGACGGATACGACAAAGGGTATTCAGCCGCAATCACTGCTCTCTCTTCAACGCTCTCTGTTATTGTCCCGCCCTCTATTTTGATGGTTATTATAGGGGCTGTTGCCGAATTGTCGGTTTCTTGGCTCTTAATTGGTGGTTTAGGCCCTGGTATTTTGATGACTTTGGCTCAGATGATTCAAAACTACTTCATCTGTCGCAAAAGAGGCTATGGTACAATTAGAAAGTTTAGCTTTGCCTATTTGTGGGAAACGTTCAGTAAAGGTATTTGGGCACTGGGAGCTCCGCTTGTTATTATGCTTGGTATTATGACCGGTGTTGTTACGCCAACAGAAGCAGGTGGACTTGCGGTCGTTTACACATTGGTAATCTCCTTTTTCTTCTACAAAACTTTAAGAGAAGGGGTTATCTACCGCTCATTAATCTCAGCTGCTAAATTAACTGCTGCTGTTGTTGCTATTATCGGCTCTTCTTCAATCTTTACTTTTATTCTTACCTTTGAAGGTTTACCACAGATTGTTGCCAATTTCTTGTTGGGTATCACTACTAACAGACTCGCAATTTTCTTTCTGATTAACGTTTTCTTGTTGATTATGGGAATGTTCTTAGACGCTGGTGTTGCTATTATTGTTATGGCTCCGATTTTATTCCCAGTTGCGATGGCAGTCGGTATTGATCCGATTCACTTTGCAGTTGTCTTTGTCTTAAACCTTGCAATCGGCTTGGTCACTCCTCCGTTTGGAGTATGTCTGTTTAGTACCTGTAACGTAGCGAAAATGGAGATGGGCGAACTTATTAAAGCTGCAATGCCACTTTATCTTTCGATGTTAGCAGTTCTTGTTTTAGCTACACTTATTCCTGGTATTGTTTTATGGATACCAACGTTAACACTTGGCGGCTTAGGTTAATTTATTATTATTAATAAGAGAGGTATATATATGATGAAGGGCTTAGTTAAATATGACAGTGGTCCCGGCAATCTAGAATTAAGAGAGATTGCAGAGCCTAAACCACTGGCACATCAAGTGAAAATCGAAGTTAAAGCTGCAGGCATCTGTGGTTCTGACATCCACATTTGGCACAGCGATATCGCTATTCCCGTCAGACCGCCGGTGGTTATCGGACACGAGTTTTCGGGTGTAGTTGTTGAAGTAGGTGAAGGTGTTACAACTTGTAAAGTTGGAGATCGGGTAACAAGTGAAACGGCTTACTCCTACTGTGGAAAGTGTCACAATTGTAAAACTGGCAGATATAACCTTTGTGACGAAAGAAGGACTTTGGGGTATTGGTACAACGGTGCTTTTGCAAAATATACTGTCGTTCCCGAAGATCGCATCCACATTTTATCGAATAGTGTCTCTTTTGAAGAGGGAGCTATGATGGAGCCTGCTGCTTGTGTAACCAATGCTTTGATGGATTTAATCACCATTCAAGCAGGTGATGTTGTTTTAGTTTCTGGTCCGGGAGCAGTTGGTCTTATCGCTTTACAGGTAGCCAAAGCACATGGTGCTTTTGTTATAGTCAGCGGTACAAGCGTCGATACAAAACGACTCGAGTTTGCCAAAAAACTGGGAGCAGATATCGTTGTTGATGTAACCAAAGAAGATCTTTTAGAGATTGTTAAAAAGAATACTTTGATGGGTCGTGGCGTTGATGTTGTTGCCGAGTGTTCTGGCTCTGGCAGAGCTACAGCAGCTGGTATCGAAGCTGTTAGAAAACAGGGTCACTTTGTCCAAATCGGTTTGGCAGGCTCTCCTTTCGAACTCAACTTTGACCGTATTTGCTACAAAGAGATCAAAGTAACTGGTTCTTTAGGTTCTGTTTGGACTAGCTGGAAAAATGCTATTAAATTGGTAGAATCTGGCAAATTAAACCTAAAAGATTTGGCTAGCCACACATTCTCTTTGGATGATTGGCAAAAAGGCTTTGAAGTTTTCGAAAATAAAGAGGGCTTAAAAGTTCTCTTCAAACCTTAATAAAGAGAGAAGTTTAATGGAAAGCTTACGAGGAATGTCAGCAATAATTAGCGGATCGGCACAGGGAATGGGAAAAGGTATTGCCATGGTTTTAGCCCAGAAAGGTGTTGATGTTGCTATTTGTGATGTAAAAAAAGAGGTCTTGGAAGAGACTGCAAAAGAGATTGCAAACGCTACGGGAAGAAAAGTAATCACTGGAGTTGTCGATATCACTGATGAAAAAGCGGTGCAAAACTTTGTGAAAGAAGTAGAAACCGGTTTTGGTAAAGTCGATATTATGGTCAACAATGCCGGTATACACCCTCTTAAACCGATTGAAGAGATTGAAGATAAAGAGTGGGATTTGGTCTTTGCCGTAAACGTCAAAGCTCACTACTATTTTTGTAAAGCTTTGTTACCTGGGATGCGCAAGCGCAAATTTGGCCGCATAATTAATATTTCAAGTGAAGCTGGTAAAAACGGTGGAACGGTAGCGGCTTTACACTACGCAGCTAGTAAAGGTGCAGTGTTAGCCTTTACCCGCAACTTAGCTCAGCAAGTAGGATCTGATGGAATTACTGTTAACGCAATTGCTCCTGGTAGAATCATGACTGCAATGAGTGGTGCAGTAAGTCCTGAAGAAAACCAAAAGTTTATCGACAATTCTATCACAAAGAGTCTTGGTCAACCTGAAGATGTTGCTTATGCAGTCTGCTATTTGGCCAGTAAAGAGGCTTCATTTGTAACTGCCGAAACTATGATGGTTAACGGCGGTACATTACGCGACTAAATAAAGGAGAGTTTTACATGGCACAAAAAAGTTTGAACGAAAAAAAATCTGTTGGTATTCAACTGACGTTGCCACCAAAACACGAATCGGATAAAACTTTTATTAGATGGCTTACGACGTTACAACAAAGTGGGTGTGACCATGTAGAACTCAACGTTCCCTACCCGGAGGAAGTAAAGGCAAAAAAGATTGAGAGCTTTTTAAGCGATTTTGGTCTAAGGTGTACAAACTTTGCCTCCGGTGGTCTTTACCCAAACAAAGTTACAAGTCTCTCTCACAGCGATGAAAAAGTGCGCAGTGAGTCTATTGAGTCAATTGCTAAAGCAATTCGTTTTAGTGCCGATGCCAATTTTAAGGGGTTGATTTTGGGCTTTGCTCAAGGTCGACACACTAAAGAGCGCTCCTTAGCAAGAGAGCTTTTTAGCGACTCTTTAGAAAAGCTAGTTGATGTTGCCAAAGAGAGTAACATTATTATCGTTGTAGAGGCAGTAAATAGTTTTATCTCAAATGTTTGTAACACAATTGAGGATACTGTAGCTTTGGTGGAAAAATTTCCTAAAGAACAATTTGCAATCTTACCCGATACTTACCACATGAATATTGAAGAAGCTGATATGGCTTTACCCCTTATCAAGCATGTCTCTTGGTTTAAATCGATTCACTTTTCAGAAAATAATCGTTATTTTCCTGGTCTAGGAGCAGTCGATTTTCAACAAGTTTATCGTGCTTTAGAATTTGCAAACTTTAAGGGAACTTTGACAATTGAAGGAAATGTGAAAAGTGATTTTGAAAATGAGTTGACTGCTTCGGTGGCTCTGATAAAAAATCTTGAAGTATTGGAAAATTTATATAACCGTTAAATAAGGAGTTTCAAATGGATTTAAATTTAAAAGGTAAAGTGGTCTTGGTTACCGGTGGAGCCGATGGAATCGGTTATTGTGTTGCTCAGCTTCTAGCTTCTGAAGGTTCAAAAGTTGTTATTGCCGATATTAACGCTGAGAAAGGAAAAGCGGCAAGCGATGAACTTAACAAGGAAGGGGGCAATACGATAGCTGTTAAAGTTGATGTTCAAGACGAAGATTCTGTTAAAGCTATGGTTAAAACGACTTTAGATACTTTTGGCAGAGTTGATGCTTTAATCAACAATGCTGGAATAGGGTATTTCAAAACCTTGGAAGAAGAGAGTATGGATGAGTGGCACCGTGTATTGGCAATTAACTTAACTGGAGTACACCTCTGTTCACGCGAAGTTTTTCCAATAATGAAAAAACAAAAAGAGGGACGAATAATCAGTGTCGCCTCTTTGGGCGGCCAGGTTGGCGGAATGAAAGTAACTCCTGGTTATGTCGCCTCTAAGGCAGGTGTTGCTGCCCTTATGAAATCTTACGCCCGCAACGGCGGACAATACGGTATTTTGGCAAACTCTGTAGCACCAGGGCCAACTGAGACCAATATGGCTCGCGGTCGTTACAGCGCAGATGGAACTCTTATTGGACGCACAGCAGAGCCGATGGATGTTGCCAAAGTAATTTTTTTCCTCTGTACAAATCTTGCCGATTACTTAACCGGTGTGACAATCGATATCAACGGAGGAGCTTTGATGCGCTAAGCGCACGAACTTGGAGGGTCTTATGAGTACCAAAATGAGAGAGAGCGTATGGGATCGCGACGGAGTTATCGCCGGTATTTTAGAGAGTACTAAAATTCCTCGCATGGCTAAAGTGCAACAGCTTTTTGATAAATCAAAAATTGAAGATATCCCAAAAGCAATTGAGGCTGAGTTTAACCGACCAGAAATTGCTAAAACGATAGTAAAAGGGGCGAACATTGCTATCACTGCCGGAAGCCGTGGTATTGCCAATATCGGTCTTTTAACCCGTGAAATTGTTCGCAATGTAAAACGATTGGGGGCTAAGCCTTTTATTGTTCCTGCAATGGGAAGCCACGGGGGGGCAACAGCAAAAGGGCAAAAAGAGATGCTTGAAGGTCTTGGTGTTACCGAAGAGTATGTCGGAGCCCCAATTTATTCTTCAATGGAGGTTGTCTATATTGGAGATACAGTCGACGGTAAAAAAGTTTTTATCGACAAATATGCAGCCGAAAGTGACGGTATTATAGTAGCTGGACGGGTGAAACCCCACACCGCTTTTAGAGGCGAATACGAAAGTGGCATTTATAAAATGATGGCTATCGGTCTTGGGAAACAAAAAGGGGCCGAAGAGACTCATGAAGAGGGTTTTGGTCGCATGGCTTACAACGTTGTTACCTATGGCGACACTATTTTAAAAAATGCTCCAATTTTGTTTGGTCTTGCCTTTATTGAGAATGCTTTTGACGATACGGCAATCATTGAAGCAGTAGAAAAAGATAAAATTGCCCAAAGGGAACCTGAACTTTTGGAGATTGCAAAATCGTTAATGCCAGCTATTGAGATTAAAGATTTTGATGTTTTGATTGTCGATCAGATTGGCAAAAACTTCAGCGGGGATGGTATGGATCCCAATATTACCGCTACTTATTGTACACCTTACGCATCAGGGGGACCTGTTGTTCAACGCTATGTTGTCTTAGATTTAAGTGAAGAGACCCACGGCAATGCTTTGGGTGCGGGAATGGCTGATTTAGGTACCAAACGTTTATTTGATAAAATCGATTTTGATGCCGCTTATCCAAATGCCCTTACATGTACTGTTTTAATGGGGGCAAAAGTGCCAGTCATTATGAAAAATGATGAACTTGCCATTAAAGCTGCAATTTACACTTGTGTCGATATCGACAAGGAAAATCCTCGCATCATCAGAATTGCTAACTCTTCTCATATCGACACTATAATGGTCTCCGAAGTTTTGGCAAAAGAGGTTGAAGAGAATAGCAAACTTAAATTACTTGAACCTTTTAAAGAGTTAGATTTTGATGCAGAGGGAAATTTAGAGATTCAAGGAGCTGAGAATGGGTGAAAACACAGTGACTCACGATCGTGTTTTAACAGCAATAAATAAAGAAAAGAGTGTAGTACAAGATTATAGCGCAGCTGATATTGTTGGTTTGATTGAAAATCAAAAATTAGAAAGAGCGCTAGGTTATGTTTTCTACTTTGCTACAAAAGTTGTTTTAGATGAAATTGCTACTTTAGTTTGTGAAAAAGAGAGTACTTTAGACCTTCTTGCTTTTGCAACATATATGGCGATTGGTCTTCAAAGTGCACAAACAAAATGGCATTTAGAGGGCTTTTTAAGTGAAGCTGAGTTAAAAGAACTTGCTAAAAAGTTTTATGATTATGTTGCAGTAAATCAAAATAACGAAGAAGCAAAAACTTTTTTAAAAGGCTTAGCCCAAGAAGTACACGATCGCTATGTTACCGAAGCTAGGACTAAAGAAGAGGCTGAAAAAGGGCAAAAAGAGGTCGCATCGAGCTCTTTAACTGCTTATATCACCTTGATGCTCAAAGAGATTAACGAATCTTCACTTTTCATCAACAACAAGACACTTGATAACGCTGTTGAAACTGATACTGTTTGGGGTAATGATTTTGGAGCATTTTTACGCTTTGCTTTGTGGTGTGGAGCCTCATTTCAAACGACCAATCCTCCCTTGGTTAAAGCAGCTTGGGATTTAAATCCAAAATTTTGGCAGCAGAAAACAAAAGAACTTTATCAACAAGTTAAAGAAGCTAAGCTTGATGGAGGTTTATTAACCGAAGATGAGCAAAAAGTTGCACTTTTAACTTATACTGTGGTTGAACATAGCTGTCATTTGATGCGCGATTTGTATCTTTTTAGTGAAGGTCGTTTAGGTTTTGTCTGTTATCAAGTTAATCCAAATTACCACAATGATAGTCAAAGAATGGTCGATGAAATTGAGTTTGTTCACTCAGTTATGCAAATGCGCCTTAAAAATGGGTATGAACCCAATATTTCATTCAAAGTTCCCGGAACAAAAGCAGCTTTAGAAACTGCTAAAATTGTGGGAGCCAAAGGTATTTCTCTAACGGTAACGCTCTCATTTGGTGTTTTCCAAGCAGTTGCCTTCGCTCGTGTCTTTAAAAAGAGTAAAGCTGCTGTTAACTCAGTTGTTATTATGAATGGGCGCCTATCTTTCCCTGTACGTGATCACCTACTTGAAGAGAACCCTGATAAAAAAGAACACCTGTTAGAGACAGCAAAATATATTGGTGTTGATGTTACCCGTCACCTCTATGAAAAACTTTACAACAAAGAAAACGATGGAGGTCTTGAGCTAGATCCAAAACGGATGAGGATAATGAATGCTTCACTAAGAATTTACGGCAATGATATCCCCGATGTCTTAGAAGTTTGGGGCTCACCCAGCATCACTATTTTCCCCAACGTCCGCTATGCTTTAAATGCAGTTGAAAGAACATACGACGTCAATGCGGTGAAAAAAGATCTTGATGCCGACTTGCGTAGTAGCAACGCTTTAAGTGAGATGTTCCGTCAGTCATGGTATGTAGAAGGTGATGATAAAAAATATGCACCCAAGAAAGTACTGACTTTAGAGGGAACGCCTGAAGAAGAGATTACTTCTTGGGTTCCAATCGTCGAAACTTTAACGCAATTTTTAGCCTCTTATGCGGCAACAAAAGAGTTAATCGGATTTTTAGGTTAAATTAATAGAGGGAAAATTTATGAGTATTTATTCATTTGGAAAACTTAAGATTGATCCGGCAGTGAACCCAGCAGTTCTTAATACCGGATCTTGGGATGTTGAAAAACTGAAATCTGTTTTTACTAAATTGGACGACTCTTTTTATCAAGAAATTGTAAATGGAACTAAAGGGCCCAATGTTTCAAAAAACCCAACAGCAGGTGAAGTTGTTTGTTATGCATCCAGTATTGCTTTACATGAAGGCATCGTTTACGCGATGGTTGAAATTGCCGATAAGCAGACCGCTTTTGTTGTAATCGGATCGCAAGAGACAACTGTTTTAAATGAGAGTTTTTTAAATAAAATAGCTCTCAAAGACAAGAAAGTTAGTTTTCATCCAACCACTGACAGAAACCTTAATGCTTATACCCGTTATGTAAATCTTGGTAAAGGACCACGTGCTTTGGGAGCAATTCCCCGTTTAGGTATCGGAGTAAGGCACTCAGCAGTTGTTTGGCCTGGTATTTATAAAGCTATGTACCGCGGTGATTTTTCTGCTAACGCAATTCAAAACTCAGTTCGAGAATTACACCTTTTAGAGACTTTGACAAGTGGCACTCCTTCAAGGGTCAACCACCTCTTTAGCTTTGGGCCTGTAAAAGAGGGGCATGCCGGTTCAACTTTTGAAGGTCTTTACACCCAAGGTGTTATTGAAGCTATTAAGTTTCCTGAAAGAGTTCGTTTCGGAGCCGATGCTGATCACCTCCAAGTTAAAAGGGGTACAGAGGGAATTGAGAGAACTAAAAAGTTTATCGATGCATCCCGTTATTACTCTTTTTACACTTTAGATGTCTCTGATATTCTTGACTACGATGCTTTAAGTGCTTTTAACGCGACCGATTCGACTTCTTATTTAGAATCAAGAATTCCAAGCAAAGCACTGCGTAATGATGTTTTGTGGTACCATAAAAGAAAGAAAAGTTTAGGTAAACAATTCTTACAACTTGATGAAGCTCAAATTGGTCGTTTTGTGGGTAAATACTGGCACGCTTTGGATGAAATAGAGAAGTTGTTCCACCATATCGATGATCTAAAAGCTGGTGAAAAATACGATATGGAGCTCTCCATTGATGAAAACCCACCACATGTTAAAACTTTTGACACTGTAACAACTGCAGCAGAATTATTATTCCTTGTCGATGAAATTGAGCGACGCGGTTTACCGATTACCCATCTTGCTCCCAACTTTGGAGTCGAGAAAGGGGTCGATTACCGTGGGTTTGATGGTAAAGAGGGTTTTGAAAGAAGATTAGAGATTCTGCATAAAATAGCATCTGAAAAAAACATGATGTTAGATTGTCACTCGGGTGATGATTTAAGTCGTGAAACGAGAAGAATCTTCAAAAGAGCAACTAGGGGTAATATCCACTTTAAGATTTCCCCATCGCTACAATCACTAGTTGGTGAAGTCGTTGAAAAAGTTGAACCGACATTCTTCCGCTTCTGGTGGGAAGATACACTACGTCACACCAAAGAACTTGCTGCTTCTGATGTTCCATTTGCTAAGTATTCGCTTAATTTACTTAAATGGGCAAACGAGATGGACAAACCTTCTTCACACCACCTTTTCTTCAAAGAGTTCTGTTATGCAACATTAGGGGAACGTGATAATGAAGGACAGTTTGTTAATCGTGATAAATTCTATTCACTTTCTGAGGAGTTCCAAAGTGAAATGGATAGTGTCATGGAGCAGCATTTAATGGAAGTTGCAGGCGATCTTTTTGAACCTAAAGTAAGTAGCTAATGAATAAAGATTTAGGTGCCGATAAGTCGGCACCTAACAATCCTTCAGAAATTGGAGTTTTAACTTAAATGGTCGACAGAAAAACAAGTATAGAGACACTTTCTCGCAAATATCTTTGTGATGAAGTTGCCTACTATATTAAAAAATCGATATTCAATTTGGAGTTGCCTCGCGGCACTCGTCTTTATGTAGACACCTTAGCAAATGAGTTAAATGTCAGCATAACCCCTGTTCGCGAAGCCTTAAAAACTCTAGTTGCTGAAGGACTTGTCGTTTATAGTGGAAAGGGGTATAAAGTTTTTAACCCTTCTAAGAAAGAGATTGAAGATATATTTAACATTAGACGCATGTTGGAGCGCCTTGCTGCCTCTTTAGCGGCTAAAAATATGGATGAAAAAACGCTTGAGTTTTTGTTTGACCTCTATTCAAAAGATGTACAACAAGATTATCTCAAAAGGCAAAGTGAATTTATCAGAGCAGATAAAATATTTCATGCTCAAATATTGGAGAGTGCCGATAATAATCGTTTAGTTCAAATGTTAGCGACCGTAAGTGAGCAAAGCTGGTATATCAGAGCTTGCTGTTATTCCCACACTTTTCCGTCAAGCTACGTTGAACAGACAAGCTTTGAACATTTGGAAATCTTGCGAGCCATTGAAAATCGTGATGAAAAAAAGCCGAAGAGGCAATGGAAAAACACATTATTCACGGCGAACAGAGAACTTGGGAAGCAATTGAGAGCAGCAAGTTGGACTTTCCTTCTTTCGATTGATAAAACTTTTTTGATTTGAAATTATAATGCAATTAGATTTGCAACTAAATAAGACCTATATAGGGGAGATTATTAAATGGCTACAAAAAAAATTGTTCGTTCTATGAACGATTTGGTTTTAGGCATCGGCACGTTTATTTTGTCGATTTACTTGTTGACAAGCAAAAATATTATATCGAGCGACATTGCCACTGGGGCAGGCGGAAGGTTTGCCCAAGCCGGTACTTACGTCGATTTGCTGGCCTATATTTTAATAATTTTATCGACGGTCTTAATTGTAAAAGCTTTTAACTGGGCTAAGAGAGAGGATGCAACCGGTTTTATCTTTCTTTTAAATAAAGAGATCGTTATTTCTGTTTTGGCTATGGTAGCTTATACATGGCTTTTACCCAGACTAGGTTTCACCTTGACCACTCTCCCTTTTTTATTTGGTCTTGTTATCCTTTTTTCTGCCAAAGAGATTACCAAAGGGGAGCGCAAACTCACTAAAGGAGAACTTAAAAAAATCTTGTTAATCGCCGCAATATTTTCTGTCGGCATGTTAGTAATAGTCTTTTTGGTATTCTCTGTAATTTTGAAAGTAACGATGCCGTAGGGCTCGTTAAAATATTTTTGGAGGCGTTTTTATGAAAAAACTGTTGTTTGCTCTTTTATTTGTCGCTTTGGTTTTTCCCCTCTTTGCAGCAGGAGAAGCTGAAACAGCTCAGTACCCAAAAGAGCCAGTACAGGTAATTATCCCTTACGCACCAGGTGGTGGTTCGGATATCTTGACCCGTGCTATTATGAAGTATATTGATATGCCCAAACCTTTGGTTGCTATCAATATCGATGGTGCTGCCGGAATGATTGGAGCTATGAGTGCTTATAACTCTCCCAACAAAGGGTATCACATCTTAGCTCACAACCCAATGGACGTTGTTTCATACTCCCTCAGTGGTCAAACAAACATTGAACTTTGGGACAAACTTGAGACTATCTGTTTCGTCGTTGACGACTTTAACGTAGTTTCAACCAATAAACAAAGCGGCTGGACAAGCATTGAAGAAGTTATTGCTTATGCAAAAGCAAACCCAGGTAAAATTAAATGGGGTATGTCCGGTAGCCAAACTGTTAACGCAGCTGATACAGTTCGTGTCGTAGAAGCTCTTGGTTTAACCGATTATGTTACTTTGGTACCATACGATGGCGGAGCTGCTTCTAAAACAGCTTTAATGGGAAACCACATCCAAATGGAGACCAACTCAAGTGCTGATATCAGAACTTCTGTTGCTTCTGGGGACACAATTCCTTTAATCGTTATCAGTTCTTACCGTGCAAAAGCTTTACCTGAGGTTCCAACCACTTTGGAAATGGGCATTAACGTTACCACCAGCAAACCACGCGGTTACTACGCTCCTCCAGGAACACCACAAGAGGCAATTGACTACTTGGCAAGTGCAATGGAAAAAGTTGTAGAGAATCCCGAATTTGTTGCAACAGTAGAGAGTCTTGGTTTAGAGGCTCACTTTGTTGACGGTCCTACTGGTCACAAAATGGTTTCTGAATGGGTAGAAGAGTTATTACCTGTTTATAAACAACTCTCTGTAGGTCGATAATTTATTTTGAGAAAATGTCACGTGCTACATAAAATAGCACGTGACTCAATCAATGCACCTTAAGTGCAACGAAATTGTATTTTATACAAATAGGTAACAGCTAATGGAAGCTATCATAATAGGTTTTCAAACTGTATTCTCTGATCCCATCACATTGTTAATGATGCTTTTAGGTGTATTTATGGGGGTAATTTTTGGGGCTATCCCGGGACTTACCGCCACACTCGGGGTCGCGTTAGTTATTCCTTTCACATTTGCTATGTCGCCTGTTCAGGGACTTTCAATGTTAATAGGAATTTATGTTGGCGGAATCAGCGGAGGACTAATTACAGCAACCCTGATTAACATTCCAGGGACTCCCTCCTCAATTGTAACTTGTTGGGATGGTTATCCCATGAGTAAAAAACACCCTGGCGAAGCTCTTTCAATCGGCGTTTTTGCCTCTTTAATCGGCGGTACTTTCTCTGCTTTTGTATTGTTTGGGTTGGCACCGCAATTGGCAAAGGTCTCTTTGATTTTTGGGCAATGGGAATATTTTGCCGTAGCAGTGATGGGAATGTCGATTGTTGTTGCAATGGTCAGTGATGATATTATCAAAGGCCTTATTGGAGCAATTATTGGAGTCTTATTAGCTGCAGTTGGAATGGATAATATTACAGGTGTTTCCCGCCTAACATTTGGTTCATGGCAACTTGCCGGCGGTATCTCAATGACCGCTATAATGATGGGACTCTTTGCTATTCGTGAGATAATGGACCAAACTATGGATATCCATAACTCAAAACCAGTAATGAAGATTAAAAGAATTCCTTTCAGACCACCATGGGAGCACTTAAAGGGAACGTGGAAAGCTTTAGGTATTGGAAGTTTAGTCGGAACCTTTATCGGTATTTTGCCCGGCATTGGGCAAAACGCAGCTACAATTTTAGCTTACAACCAAGCTCGTAAGGTCTCAAAACATCCTGAACTTTTTGGCAAAGGATCGCCTGAAGGAATTTGTGCTTCGGAGTCTTCCAACAATGCAGTTAACGGAGGAGCTTTAGTACCTCTGATTACTTTAGGTATCCCTGGAGACCAAGTAACGGCTGTTTTAATTGGCGGTTTGATGATTCATGGTCTTCAGCCCGGACCACTTTTGTTTACCCAAAACCTCGATATTTCGGGTTCAATCATGGTCCTCTACTTCATAAGCAACATTGTCATGTATGTTATGATGTTGGGCTTGATGAGTTTGTTTGTCCGTATTATTAACGTTAAGTTGTCACTCTTATTTCCAGCTTTGATAGTTTTCTGTGTTATTGGAGTTTTCACCCTTAACAACAGAATGTTTGACGTTTGGATTTTAGTAATTTTTGGCGTTGTAGGCTATATTTTAAGTCAGCTTGGTATAGATTTAGCTCCGGTTATTTTGGGCTTTATATTAGGACCGCTTGTTGAGAGAAACTTAAGAACCGGTTTAGTTTCATCAAATGGAAAATTTAGCGCAATTTTAGAGCGCCCTATAGCCGTTGGAGCATTGGTGGTATCACTGATGTTTTTACTGGGACCGTTTATCGGCAAAGCCATTAAAATATATCGGTCTAGGAAAGTTGTTTCTGAGCACCAATAAATTGGCTTAATCTTAATTAAACGTTAAACTTGGGCAGGTTGCAATTTATTGAAAACTTGCCCATAATAGTATTATAGTTTTTGTATACAGTATCCAAGATACAATATATTAAGGAAGTTTATTCTTCCAAAAGGAGCCTAAATTGGACGATAAAGTAAAGTCTATCTTGGCAAAAAGGGAGAGCAAAGATCTCTCTGCCGCGGAGTTGGCTGCTTTAGCTGCCTCCTTTAGATTAGAGATGTTTGATGTATTACACCAACGTCAGACAGGACACTGGGGTGGAGCCTCTTCTGCCGCAGAAATTAATACTGCCCTCTATTTTAAACGGATGAATATCGATGTGAAAAACCCCCAATGGGAAGATCGTGATCGTTTCATTCTCTCCAAAGGGCATGCTTCAATGAATCTTTATACAATCTTAGCCCACCGGGGCTTCTTCCCGCCCGAAGATTTACCCGGCTTTAGAACTTTGGGAAGCCACCTTCAAGGACACCCCTCAATGAGCAAAACCGCAGGTGTCGATATGTCTACCGGTGCTTTAGGTCACGGTCTTTCAGTTGGTTTGGGAATGGCTTTGGCTGCCCAGATGAGTGGTAAGAAGTTTTGGACCTATATCTTATCGGGAGAAGGATGCCTTAATGAAGGCCAGACTTGGGAAGCTGTAATGATGGCAGCTAAGTATCGCCCTGAGCGCTTAGTCTATATGATTGACTACAACAAGGTTCAACTCGATGGAACAAGCCAAGATATTATGCCTCTTGATCCTTTAAAGGAGAAATTTGAGGTATTTGGCTGGAACGTTGCCCAAGACGATTATGATGGTCACGATGTCAATTCAATTTTAGATTCATTTGCTTGGCTTGACGGCCCTGGCACATGGCCTCGCTTGGTTGTTTACAACACAGTTAAAGGTAAAGGTGTCTCGTTTATGGAAGGCAAAAATGCTTGGCACGGAGCTCCCATTGATGTTGACAGTTACAACAAAGGTAGAGTTGAACTGTTGGCCGATATTGCTAAGAAGGAGGCTGCACTATGAGTGTTGCTATGAGAGATGCATTTGGAAACAAGCTTGCTGAAATTGGTAAGCATAACGATAAGTTGGTCGTTTTAGATGCTGATGTATCATCATCGACCAAATCTGCTATATTTGGGAACGCTTTTGCCGACCGTTTTTTCAACGCTGGAGTTGCAGAAGCTAACATGGTTGGCGTTGCCGCCGGGATGGCAACAGCCGGTTTTCATCCGGTAGTTAATGCCTTCTCCATTTTTTTGGCATTGAAATCGACCGACCAAATTAGAAACGTCCTTTGCTACAACAGCCTACCGGTTGTTATTGCCGGTGCTTACGGTGGTTTAAGTGACTCTTTTGACGGTGCAAGTCACCAATCAATCGCTGATATTGCTATTATGAGAGCTCTTCCTAACATGGAAGTTATCGTTCCTGCCGACTCGAGACAGGCAGAACTGGCTTTAGAGTATGCTTTAACGAAGAAAAAACCTGTTTATATCAGATTAAACCGTAATGCGATGCCTGAATTACCAGAACCTGAGAACTTTGGCTCTGCTAAAGTTATTAAACTCAGAGAGGGTAAAGATGTCACAATTGCTGCAAACGGAATTACAGCTGCAATGACAGTTGAAGCCGGTGAAATCTTAGCAAAACAAGGTATTGATGCTGAAATTCTCTCTATTCCTTTTGTTAAACCTTTTGACGCTGATGGCCTTGCAACATCGGTAGCTAAAACCAAAAACTTAGTCACAGTCGAAGAGCATAATATCTTAGGTGGTTTTGGCAGTGCTGCTTTAGAAGCTTTGGCTTCTAAAAACTTAACTTATTCTTATATTCCTGTCGGAATTGAGGATACCTTTACAGAAACTGGACCTTATGACGAACTTCTTGCCGCTTATGGTCTAAGCTCTGAAGGTATAGTAGGAAAAGTTAAGTCTCTTTTGAAAAAATAATAATTGTAAGGAGATAAAATTTATGAGTGATGTTACTAAAAGAGCTTATGAGATACTAAAAGAGTGGAAAGGAGATTCCTATATCTTTGGAATTGACGTTCTTAATCAAGTAGGTAAAGAAGCTGCTAAATTAGGTAAAAATGTTCTTGTCGTATCAAACACAACCTATCTAAAACCAGTTGCAGATGCAGTTGTAGAATCTGTTAAAGCTGCTGGTCTTTCATTAGCTGGCGATGTTATTGCTCCTGATGCAAAACCGAACGCACCAAGAGAAGATGTTTACAGAATTTCAACCTATATCTTGCACCATAAACCCGATGTGATTATTGCCATCGGCGGTGGTTCTTCAATTGACGCTGTTAAAGCAGCCAATGCTTTGGCAACTTTAGGTAAAGCTGTAACACCAGAAATTGATCACTATTTTGGAACTTCAATTGTAACTAATGAACTTAAAAATACTGGCTTGAAACTTCCTCCCGTAATTGCAGTTGAAACTTCTGCTTCTAGTGGAGCTCACTTAACAAAGTACTCCAACATAACTGACCCAGTAGCTGGACAGAAAAAGCTTATTGTTGATGATGCAATTGTTCCTCCTGTCTCTATTTTTGATTACAAAACAACCACAAGTATGCCTTTAAGTGTTACTATTGATGGAGCTTTGGATGCTATTGCTCACACCTTTGAGGTATTCTGTGGAGCAAAAGAGGGCGAAGCTTTTGACAAATTAGAAGAGATTACTGCAACAGCAATTGACTTGGTCGTCTCTCATGCCAAAACTTTAGTAAATGATTTAAACAACATTGAAGCACGTGAAGCAATTGGCTTGGCAACCGACCTTGGTGGTTATGCCATCATGATTGGTGGAACAAGCGGAGCTCACTTAACTAGCTTCTCGTTGGTTGACATTGTTGCCCACGGTACAGCTTGTGGAATTATGAACCCCTACTATGCAGTCTATTACAGCAAAGCAATTCAAAAACAACTTCGTGTTGTTGGTGCTGTTTTTGCCAAACACGGTTACATCAAAGCCGACTTGGCATCTTTAGAGGGACGTGATTTGGCTTTAGCCGTTGCTGAGGGAATGGTTGCCTTTGGTAAATCAATTGGTGCACCCACCAAATTGACCGATATCAAAGGATTCACCGAAGAACATATCACCCGCGCTTTAACCGCTGCAAAAGATCCTCAACTTGAGATGAAATTGCAAAACATGCCTGTTCCAATGACCGCCTCTGATGTTGATACTTACATGGCTCCTATCCTTAGAGCTGCTGTAACAGGCGATATGTCCATTATTAAGGAAAAATAAGGAACGAAACATGGTAGTCACCAATCCGTTTGGTTCTAAATATGCCGATCTTAACTTACCCGACCACACACAAGTGGTCGGGATGATTGAGCCTAAGCGTATCGAGAATCCAAAAGAAGCAATTGAGTTTGCTTTAGAAAATCCGATTAATTCTGAGTCTTTGAGAACGATTGCTCGGAAGAAGATGGAAACAACTAAAAAAGAGTTGGATCGCAGTGCTACCGCAGTTGTTGTTGTCAGCGACAATACCCGTCCTGTCCCCTATAAAGGTGATGAAGGCATCCTGTTACCAGTTGTCGAACTTTTAGTTGAAGAAGGCTATAAAGTTGAAGATATTTTAATCTTAATTGCAACAGGAACACACCGGGCAATGGAAGAAGATGAAATAACTGACATGATTGATAAAAGAGTCATAGATCAAGGCTATAGAATTATCAACCACGACTGTACCGACGATTCAAATTTAACTTTCTTAGGTAAGACGAGTCAGGGAACTGATATTTTCCTCAACTCAATGTATGTCGATGCCGATCTTAAAATTGCAACCGGTTTGGTTGAAAGCCACTTTATGGCAGGAGCCTCCGGTGGAAGAAAAGCAGTTTGTCCCGGTTTAATCGGTGAGAAAGGAACTTACATTTTCCATGGTGCTCCTTTTATGGCTCACCAAAATTCACGTGATTTAAACTTGGATGGAAACCTGGTTCATGAAGAAGCAGTAGAAGTAGCAACCATTGCAGGAATCGATTTTTTGGTTAATGTAACATTAGATGAGAGCTTTAAGTTAACTGGTGTTTTTACAGGTGATTTTATCAAAGCTCATATCGAAGCTGTCGAACACATCAGTAAAAGTGTTAAAGTGCCGGCAAAAAAAGCCGACATTGTAGTTACACATGCAGGTTTTGTCGGTATTAACCACTACCAAGTTGCAAAATGTGCCGTTGCCAGTTTAGGTATTTTGAAAGAAAACGGACATTTGGTTATAATCGCAAACACCACTGATAAAGGAAACGTTGTTGGCAGTATCAACTACAGAACAACTTTAGCTATACTTAAACTTGTTGGTCCCGAGAACTTTCTTAAAGTGATTAATAGCGATGATTGGACTTTCATCCCTGAACAGTGGCAAGTTCAAATGTGGGCAAAAGTATTTGATCGTATTCCGATGGAGAATATGACTTTCTTCTCTCCACAGATGGATAAGATTTGGTGGGATGGACTTCCTGGTCAAGACGGCTCTAAATATTTAGACGGCGTTGCCAAAGATGATCCAAATGCTTTTAATACGGTAGTAAATAATGCTCTTGCGTCTATTGCCAAGCAAGAGGGGAAAAAACTAGAGGAATTAAATATCTCTTGGATAAGTGATGGTCCCTATGTTATTCCCGAAGCTACTAACTAATAAAATATTG
>JGI24503J29689_10020057_pt1 | contig 19830 bp, 25 predicted proteins | sample BioPla3RNA2_FD_29689 | JGI IMG/M metagenome (IMG submission 29689)
CTCGTATCTTGGGAGCTGTTAGAGCTATTAAAAATATAGGACTTGAGGAGGAAATTCCTCTACAAGCAAACCGAAATCAGTCAATGACATATTGGTTACTATTTAATAAAATAATCGGAGGCGATGCTAATGAGCAAAAATAATCTAAGCTTAGAGCAGGTGGTTGAGCAGATAAAAGAGTTTGTCAATAAGGGCAATATAAATGTTAACTTTGGAGCAAGAGCTAGGGAAAATGTTTCTAGGAATGCCAAAAGAATACTCAAAGATATTGAAGAGTTAACAGCGGGGAAAGAAATAGATCCGACAGAAGAGGATATTAAGGATACCATACATTCATGTCATGAGGTGCTTAAGTCTGTTATTTTAGAAACCTTGGATGATGAATTTAAAGATTTTATCATAGCTTATAGTTTGCTTATATTTAACTGGAATACTGTGGTGGATGATCATGAAATTAAAAGAGCTTTAGACGCAATATCAAATTTAATAGAGTTTCAAAATTCTATGGTTTCTACAGCATATCTATTAAAACATTTGGCAAAAGAATTTGAGGCTATGCAACATTTTAATCCACCGAGTTATAGAGTTGCTAGAGGATATTTAGAAACTCTAAGTAAGAGGTTGGAGGAAGAGGCAAATGAATGCAGTAATTAATGGGTTAAGAGTTCCGATTTATACTTTCCAGATTTCAGTTGATGGGGTTGTTGATATTGCAATAATTGATAAAGATACTATCAAGCCTTTGTTTGAAAGATACAAAGAAGAGGAAATAGAGACAATTGTGTTGGCTGACTGGGACAGAGAGATGTTGAAAATTCACCCAAAAGAGTCTGCCCGTGTTGTGATTGAAATGAATAGAAAAGCAGAACTATCTCTAAGAATCACAGTAAAAGGGGAGATAGAGTGGATAGATCATGAAAATTAGAATAAATGATATAGACATTGAGGGACTAGTCAATGTAAATTATATCAGTACGAGTGAGACAGAGATTGAAATTGAAAACAAGCAGCATATTATTGATCTTTTTAAGACCATTCAAAAGGAAAAGATATCTAGTATTAAGGTACTTGGTGACCTAGAAGAGCATGTTGCGACACTTATCCCTACAAGAAAACCTAGAATATTTTTAAATTTTACGGATAACAAGCTCTCACTGAAAATTATCATCATAGGGAAATGTGTATTTAATCTGTTACAGATAATGTAAAAGACTACAGTGTCATTCTTCACTTTTATTCATCAATGGATACATGTTTATATATAAATGTTTCTGGAAAATAGAGGCGGAAAATTAGTCACAACAAAGTCTTTTACAAAGGAGGAATAAATCATTGTCACATAACTTTTTAAAAAGCTTTAATTCAATTCTTCCTCCAAGTCAGCAAGAGCGACTTAAAGATATGATGCTGGTAGACCCAGACCCAAATCTTAGCACAGAGCAACTAGAGCAGGAAGTACAAAATCTACTAAGCCAACTCGGGAAAAACTCTCCGACAATGCAGCTTAGAATTCAAAGCGGAAAAACAAACTCCCTGGAATACAATACTACACTAAGGGAAGTTCTAGCGGACCTGAGTGCTCTGTATCATGAGTCGACCCTGCTTGATGCAATCATCTCAAACAACGCAAAGATTAATCTGTCTACCATAACAGAGATTGAGTCTGAAATTAATAGAATTGAACGGAAGATTGAGTCCATCAATCTCCTAGCTGATAACCATGAGGGGTATTCCTCAACGAGCAGAGATGATTTCTTTGACGAGGAAAAGAGACAAAGAAGCAGAGAAGGGTCTGCAGAGGGTCTCTTCGCAGATAGAGATTCTCCTAAAGGAGAGGTGTTGCCAAAAGAGCTAGACGCTCATGTAGACAAGTCCGTTGGTTGCCTAGAGCTTCCTCTAAGCTCCAGCAATTACGACAGGCTACACCTTAATGGAAGCACCGTGGCCACAATAGAAATCTTAGAGCAAGTGGGCGAAGGGTTTAAAGATTTTGACCCTAGCTACTCGATTGACAAGGCTATTGATATTGAAGAAGATACCTTCTGGGGAGAAGTTATTTTAGCCGATGAGCCCCTACGAGTTCCATTAGATGGAGTTGATAGAGGAGCTGTATGTAAGTTCAAGATTACCTTGCCTAATCCATCAACTGTCTCTGAAATAACTATTCTTCCCTATAGTGAATTCCCAATAGAGCTAGTTAGCATAGCCTATACTATAGATGACGTCGACAGTCTCGGGGGGTACATTAAGGAGTGGGATAGAGAAAATCCTTGCTTCATCGATTCTTCCTTTAAGTACAACTTTCCAGCGGTCACAGCAAAAAGCCTGATTATAACGATATGCCAACAGCACTCTAATAGACAATCTTACATAATTACAGAGGAACAAAAGCAAAATAGGCAGCTATGGAGTAAAGTAAGTGCAATCGAAAAAGAAATCACTTTAAATACACCTTGGATAGAAAATGAGGATATTGAAAATCCTTCAGTCACTCAAGACAAGATTGATGAGCTTGATTCTACTTGGCAGATATACCTAAAGGATAAAGACAGAAAGAAATCAATTATTGATAGAATTATCGTGGCCCTGAGAAAAATTGTTACCTTTGGACAATATGAAGAGCCAAAGGAGAAAGCCCCCAAGAGAGTACAAGTCGACAAGTTTGAGTATATTTATGGAGCTTATGATATTGGAGTATATGGAAAAGAGTATCATCCCACAGGGATATATGTTTCAAAGCCTCACAATATGGCTGGAAACATTATGCAGGTAGTATTGGAAGCTGAAGAAGAACATCCTGTATTCTATAAAAATTATAGAGAAGGCCAAGATTTACGTAGAGGAATCATTCAAAAGAAGATTTGGAGTGGTGACTCCATTATTAACTCTGGAGATCCACTTAGAAGAACTAGTGTTGAGTACTACGTTACAGCAAAGGAAAATCCAGAGAATAAGGACTGGATCCCCATTCTTCCGCTTGGGCAAAATGGAGTTAACCAGGAGGTTATTAGATTCTCTGATGGAAGAGTTGGGAATGCAAAGTTAAGATTCCCATGTGATAAGGATAAACCATTTCATCTGTACAAGAATGAAGAACCTCTAAGATATGGCATTCATTGGAGTTTTTCCGAAGAAAAAAATGGCCTTCTTTCTGATCAAAAGATAGAAATTAGACCTGGAGTATGGGATCCAAACTCCATCTTCTCTATTGACTACTATCCTAGTGGAAATCCATACCTCGTAGATTTTATCGCTGCCATTGAAGAAAGGAATCTCAAGCCATCAACAACATCGGAATATTTCTTTGGAACTGACAAGAACTGTAGAGTTCAATTGTCTAGGTATCCATTTGTAGACAGGGCTAGGCTCATTGATGATCGTGATAAACAGGAAATTACCTATAATCCAGTAAGGGTTACACTAAATCCAGACGACATTGAGGGTAAAACTAAAGAGATTTTAGGAATTGATGGATTCAGCAAGTCGGATTTTCATATAAAGGGCAAGGATAAAGCGATTGAGTCTGAAATTCGGTCTACTAGAGACAAAACAAAAACATTTCTTCCAGCTAGGCTTTTAAATGTTACAGAATACTTCGAAGCTGTAAATCCACCGCTGCGCCCATATGACACGAGAGAAAGTTATCCTACATTTGAATATGCCCATGAAGGCAGAAATGTATATTTTACAGAAACCTTTAAACACGATGGCCCAGTAGCAAACTACGACAAGAGCAATGGAAATGCAATCATAAAGGTAGAATATGACTATATCGTCTCTGGAATTAGAGTAAAAATAATACTAAGAAGAACAAGCAGTGCAGACGCCTCAGTCTCTCCAAGAGTCAAAAGCTATACGCTCAAGGGCAGAAGCTTGTTGTAATAGGAGGCCTACATAAATGGCAAACAGAGACCTAATACGAATTGATAGAGAAATTCACAACGAGCAAGTCGATGACTTTATCGAGAGGCTTAATGAAGAAATCGAATCAGGGAAACTTCAACATGAAGGAGAAATTCTTTATAGATTTTTCTCTGGGGTTCGAGCTCTTTTAACCAAAATTGGCAAGCCAACGATGAAAAAACGATATGTTTATGCCATGTCTCCTCCTAGAGCGTCTGATATAAATGAGACCTTTCGAGAAATACATAATGATACTAGAGGAGCCTTTAGTAGTCATCGTCTCCTAGGAGAGGCAGCAAGGCTAAACTTTAATTATGGAATCACAGAGCGACTAAGGCTTAGAAACAAAATTAGAAAAATTGGAGAAATGGTTAACAATTATATAGTCACAGCAAAGAATACAATATCTAGGCTAACTATTATTAGGGATACATTTGTAACCATGGATAATATCGATACGGCATCTATCTCAAATCCTGCCAGCGTCAACATGTCCGAAGGATTTGTTTGCCTTCACGCCTCCGAAAAAATCAGAAGGACTGAAGGGGCAGAAATTCTAGACCCAGAAAATCTTAAGTCAAATCACAAAGAAGCTCTCCCTGGCAATATGTTTGTCGCTTACAAGACAAACTCCAATATCGCAGAAAGAGTTAGAGACAAACTAGACAGTCCAGAAAGTAGCGGAGAAGAATGGGATCTTGAATGGAACCGCGACAATAAAACAAACTTAGATGCAATCTTTGATGGGCAGGACAATACATGGTTTGAGTTCCAAATGATAAATATTCCCGAGAAGGAAAAACTACCAAGTGGAAGAACACAAGGACACGGCTTACACTGGAAAGATGGATTGGAGATCTATCACGGAGACAGAGAGTCTGATCATCTTACACTTACCCTAGTAGTCAAGCTGAAGGAAGCAACAACGCTAAACTGGATACACTTCCAGCCATACATTCCTCCAAGGTCCGATATCAAGTATAGAGTTGACTATGTCGGAACATCCCTAACAAACTCAAGTGACTATATCCCAGTCTCCTCGGATTTCGAAAATTCTTATGTTATTATTGGTGGAGATTCACAGGTTGCTGACCTAGACTTTAAGGATAGAGAAAAGTATACTGGTCACGGAATCTGGACGTTTCCAACCAGGAAGGCCCAATATATAAAATTCGAAATTACTTGCGAAAGCCCATACGATGAAAATATCGCTCATCTTTACTGGACTGTGACCTATGAAACCACAACAACAAAGAGAAGGCTATTTGGCAAGACGGTTACTACGACAGAAACCACGGAAAGAATTCCTGGCCCCCTACCAGAAAAAGGAGAAATTACAGCAAAGCACCTAGGCGTAGAAGGAGCAATTGCTGGAGCAGTAGGAGTAGCTGTAGGTGTAAAAGCTGGAGTCATTGCTGGATCCTTCGCAGGTCCAATAGGAATGCTTATTGGTGCGGGAATTGGCTTTCTCTTTGGCTCCCTCTTTGGAACAAAAACTGAAGTCACTCGTGTGGATGACCCAGAGCCAGGGCTTGATGTATATAGCGGATGGAGATGGCTTATTGGAATTAGAGAATTAAATGCTTATGCCCATAAGTATGATCGATCAAGTACACTCCTCACAAAGAATCTAATATCAACAAAGCCTATAGGCGAAGTCTCCCTTAGCGTAAGTGAGTTTATTCCTGAAGAATTTTATGCCAAAGATCTTTCAACTAAAAACCAGTGGATTCGATATTCTTTAAGTCTGGACGACGGAAAGACTTGGCACAGAATATCTCCTCTAGAACATAAGCCAGTTGGCGGAGAGGGAGAAGTCTTTCCAAATAAAATAATCTCAGCCACTCCCAATATTTCCCCAGAAGCTCAGACAGAAGGAAAAACCTATGTAAATCCAGAAGGGGATGTTAGGTCTATAAGATTGATGGCAGAATTTAGCAGGCCTGAGGATATTGAAGATATGACTCCAATTCTCTATGATTATGAATTAAGAATCTTGCCAAAGGAGGATGAAGAATGAGCATTAAGAAGCGACAAATATTAACTACTCTTAATAGAATCATTAAAGAAGAGCTACAGCTCGGTGAACTTCCCTCCTTCGAAAAGATAGACAAGAGAATAAATGATTTCTTCAAGAATAAGACCCTTGGACTTCCAACAATGGAGTTCAGACCAGCCAAGCATCGGGAAATCTCTTCCTCAGAGGACTGGAATAAGACAATAGACGAAATTCACACAGATCTTACTGTCTTATATGAGGAAAACATTGACCAAGCAGAAAGAATCCTAGCAGACTTTGACTTCTTTGAAACAGAGAAGAAAAGACTGGAGCACAAAATTAAGTCTCTACATGACAAAATATCAGAATTGCTTCTTCTCAATGCAAACATTGATGGTTACCTATATTCGACGTATGATAACTTCAGTGACCAAAGTAAAATCAATATGGCTGAAACAAACTGCTGGATTGATCACAATCTGAATCAAGTTACTCCTATGCTCAATAGAATAGGCAACATAAAATACGACTTGTCAAGTAAAGTGCCCAAGGTAACCTTAACAGACAGAGAAGGAATTCTTAGAGAAGTTATAGAATCCCCTACGATAAACATGCTTGACGACAACTTAAACACTTCGTGGATCAGTAAAGTGATAACTAGTAAAGAAGTTCCAATAGAATATCGAATAAAAATTCCAATCGACGTTCCTCTAGTATCCAGGCTTTCCATTGATCCTCAAGTGGCGGATGCTGTTAATATTCAGCCCATTATAACTGAAGATGGATACAATTGGAGAAGACTAGATGGTAAAACCACTCAGGATCCCGTAGTTTGGGACTTCCCAGAGATAAATCTTAAGGGGCTAGAAATTTTAATTACAAAGGATTATCCAGATGATAATATTCCAGGGACTACCGCCCCTATAGAATATGTGTACTATGTTGGAATTAAAAACATCAGCCTCTTAAAGATTGGGTTTGAAAACCATGGCAAGTTAGAATCAATTCCGCTAGAAGTTAAGGATAGACAGGGGAAAACTATCCCAATCAGCAAAGTATCCTTGGAGGTAGATGAAGAAGTCCCTCCAGGAACAAAGATTGACTATTTTATCCGATGGGACGATGAAGACCTTTGGATTCCAATTTCTCCCTTTAATACTCATGGGGGCAAGGCTCCAAAAGTCATAGACATGAAAGTTGTTAGTGGCAAGATGTTGCTAAATGCAAACTCCCAAACGGCTGAGCTTTATAAGACAGCTAACGGCCTAAACTTCTATTCTATAGGAAATGCAAATAGCGAAGTAGAAATCATTAAAGACTTCAATAAAGACATCCCTAAGTTGTTTAAAGGCATCAATCAATGGAGACTAGAACGATATAATTACGAACTCGAAGAAGAAAGAGAGCCTCTTCTCTCTGACTGGACAAATCTCCCTAATGGAGTTTCTCTAAGTGATGTCTTTACAAGATATGAAGACGTTTCAAGTAAAATATCTCTTGGGCCAGGAGGAAGCACCCCTACCAATTCTAGATATACAACAAACATATATCTATCTGAAGAAAGGGAGCCTCCAGTAATGAACCTGTCAGTTCCAACGGCAGACCAATCTCTCTTCGTAAGCGTGTATGTAAATGGCTCTAAAATTTATAGCCAGAAAATAACTCCAAAGATTGCAAAGACTGCCTCCTCGGCTTCTGTCCCTATTCCTCTAATGAAGGGATGGAACAGCATCCAGATTCTTACCTATGAAGCAACGCCAGTAGAGAAGACTCTTAACTTAGGACTTGACCTAAAGCAAATATCTTCAAAAATACGAGCACAGGTACAGTCTATGGATAGGGTTAACGAATTTGATCTTCTATACAATGTTCCAGAGAGGGATAGTAACAGCTATGCTCTATCTTCTAGTAATAAAATTATCATTCCTGAGTATCTTGTGATGCAGCAGGCGAGGTATCTGTTTGAATTTCAACATTACTTGCGTCATACGGAAGAAAAGAAAATCGTCTTCAAGGCTGAAATGAAAAAAGAAGATGGGGTCACAACTCCCCCTAAACTAAAATTCTATCGAATTAGAGTTTCTCCATAGGAGGGTGAGATTATGGACACCAGTGTAGTTAGAACTAGGGCCATATTTAGAGGCGCAACTAGTTCCTTGCAAAGAAATAATTTTGCTAATCAATTCTTGCATGATATTAATAAACTTTTTGAACATACGAATGAAAATTCTAGCCAAATTTCATCAGACATGGAGACTCTTACAAACTTAAATTCTGAGTTGCAATCTAGGATATGCAATATGGAAAATATTCTATCTGCGATGGCATCAAAACTATAAGAAAGGGGGAAGTGAATGGAACCTGTAAGTAGAAAAATAGAAGCTAGATTTAGAGGGCCTACTAGTAGTGAAGATTTTAACCAATGGATAGAAGATAATTACTTCGACTTAGTGCAACTATTTAACGCTTCAAGAAAAAATAAGTCTTCTATAGAGGAAAACTTAAGCTTCCTCTTAAAAGAGAATCTCTTTATGCAAAGAAAAATTGAAAAACTAGAAGGACTCATCGAGGCGATGCAAGAAAGTATCGCTTCTTCTAAAGGGATTCTCTCTAAGAGCTTTTACAGCATAGAAAATATTACCGCAAATAATTGTAAGATTGACACTCAATATGGAATTGCTCACTTAGACCTTGACCAAATTCCAATTAGTAAAGTTTATCTCAGAGATAGCTTCGGCAAAGTCTTTGTTCCAAACTCTCTGAATGTTTCGCTATATGAAAGCTATAGCCCAATTGGCAATATTAGAGGAAAGATTGAGCTACCTATTCAGGAGGATAAATCAATTATTAACGCATTCAATGGAAGCAAGGACTCCTATTGGATAAGAAATCACTATACCTCTGAAGCTATTGACGAAGTGTATGCAATCATTGACATTGATCTTCCCAGGAATATTATAAATCACACTAGAGTAAATACAATATATCTTGATCCTGCCCCAGAATTTAGTTTCTCTATTCTTGATGTCCTATACTCCTCATCGGGCACATGGGAAAGACTGGATACATTTCCCAAGATGACTGATGGAGAAACTCCTCAGGAAATCTCTGATGCTGGCAAGTTGGCTTTTATATTTCCACATAAGGACATTCTAAAGCTAAGACTCTATATTAAGCAAAATAAATGGATGCCAGAAGGAAACAATAGGGTCTTTTCTTACGGATTCAAGTCTATAGAAGTTTTCTTCACAAGATTTAAAGAAGAATCATCATCCTTCACTGTAAGGTTTGATATACCAGACCCCTCACGGTCATTTTCTAAGATACTATCCATATCTACTTTACCTTCGAAGGGAGGGATCAAAACAAACTCGGGAATTAAAACTAGGCTATTTTTAGAAAACGGAAACACAAAAAATATTAACGAAACACTACCTAGCACTACAAAGACAGTATACGTAGAGGTGTCTCTCTTCCCAGTGGAAGGAGTAACTCCTACAATCTCACAATTGAATATTGAGTATGAAACAACATCCAGCTAAGTAGGTGATTCACCATTGAAAAGAATCGAGTTGATTGAATATGTAGGAGATAGCTGGATTGTTAAGGGGTGTGTAGCCTTTGCAAGTGCACTGTGGCTACATTTTTTTGGAGATTGGAATATGGCAATGACATCTCTCTTCACGTTATTCTCTTTAGACTTCGTCGCAAAAGTTATAGCCTTATCCAAGAAAAACGATGGATTTATTAATGCTGTAAGGCAGGGGGAAATCCGAAGTCGAATTATGAGAGAGAAAACGATGTATAAGTTAGTAAGATATGCAGTACTATTATCTGCAGGCAATCAAATTGCAAATGTGATATCGTATATAATAGGGGACAACGAAATTACAATATACGGAATACCAATCGTCCTTGGCGTAAGAACTTTCTTTATTTTATATATGTGTGTGTCTGAGCTTTTCTCTATTCTAGAAACATTAATTGACGCTGGAGGAGATGACCTCAAACCACTTAAAGGTACAATGGAATCTGGTAGAAAAAGACTCGTTGACAAATTTCTCGACAGCCTTTTAGAGACCATCTCAGAAAAACTAAACATTAAATCTATAAACAACAGGGAGGACTAACAAATGTTAGAATATGGAATTTTATTGGGAATTGTCCTTGGAGTCATTGCGCTCTACTATGTAGTCGCTCCAAAGATTAGAAACGAAAAAATTAGAACCATCTTGGCCGTTGTTCAAGAAGTTGTTACCGCCGTCGAGCAAACAACCCATGTGCCAGAAGAGGAAACTCCTGAAGAAAAAGAGGCCAGGCACAAAGAAATGAAATTGAGAGCCATGAATTCCGTAAAGAAGATTGCAGAAGATCTAGGAATCAAGGTTCCTTCCGAAGCGCTAATTGATAGTGCTATTGAAGCTGCGGTTTGGGTGCTTAAAGCAACGGGAAAGTTCCAGTAGGAGAGGGGCGAATGGCTTCAGATCTCCTTAAATCCCTTGTAGGAGATAGAGTAAAAACTGGAGCCATTTATACAACCAATCATGGAATGGAGGCAAGCACCGCAGTAGAAGTCGTACAGCTTGACTCTGGCCTCTCTCTAGATTTAGGACTAACTAAAACTCAAGGATTTATCGGAGTTTCCAAGGATGTTCTTAAGTTAGATAGATTGGAAGTTGACATTGGAGCAGGAGTAACCACAAAGAAAGCAGGATACTTCGGAATCCACGCTAGATTCTAAACTATGGGGGAGGAGGTATTCTCCTCCCTTATTTAAATGGAGGAATTCATATGAGCCTTTCAGGCAAAAAAATATTCCTTGATCCAGGTCATGGAGGTAAAGATCCTGGCGCTGTTGGCCCTAATGGATCCAAGGAATCAGACGTGACTCTCTCAGTTTCAAAGCTTCTTAAAGATAAGCTAGAAAGAATGGGAGCCACTATTTTCATGTCTAGAGACTCTGATGAGTATGTATCAATCTCAAGAAGGGTTTCAATGGCAAATAGCTCTAAGGCAAATATTTTTGTTAGTGTCCACTGCAATGCCTACAATGATACAGCCAAGGGAGTAGAAACTTTGTATCATCAGACATCTAGTGCTGGAAAAAAGCTAGCAGGTCTGATACAATCAGAGTTAGTTAGTTCGACAAATAGTGTTGACCGAGGAATCAAGGCCGATAAATCTCTATCAAGGTTTCCCAATGGCCTTCCCGTACTTAGAGACACAGTAATGCCAGCAGTGCTAGTTGAGCTAGAATTTATTAGCAACCCAACATATGAAAAGATCTTGACGAACCCAAGATGGCAAGAGATATATGCAGATGCCATTGTCCAAGGTATCTTGTCTTATTTCTAAAAAAGACATAAAAATCTTGAGTTTGCCCTGTTGACATTTTAGTGAGTTTAGGTTATAATGATAAGTAGATAACACCTAAATAAATTAAGGGGGAAACAAATGTCAACGCCATTTAATTATCCAATCGAAAGCTGGGTAGACAAAGATAGGGCTATGAGTGTAGTAAACACTCCCCTAGAGAAGAGCTGGATTAAACAACGTACTGGCGCAGGGGGAATGAAGCTAGACTACGTTGAGGGTGGACGAGTAAAGAAAATCTTAATCGAAGCATTCGAAAATAAGTATAGTTGGGAAATCCTCAAGGCAGAAATTGTCCAATCAAACCCAAGGTCTTATCGTGGAGGAGAACCTCAACAACAACCACCTTATGTGTTCGTTTGGGGAAGACTAACAGTTCCTGGGCTTGGCTCCAGAGACGGTTTTGGTAGCAAGGTAATTCAGTTCTCCGAAAATGCAGAGCAACAAAGCCAAGCGTTCAAGTCTGCGGCAACAGACGCCTTTAAAGTCGCAGCCTCTTACTTCGGAGTAGCACTAGAGCTTTATATTGAAGAGGAAGAGGTCGCAGAGCCTCCAAAAGAAGAAGTTGCTAGACAGTATCAGTCTGCACCGACAGTAGCACCACCAAAACCACATCCGACATGGGATGCTTCTGACGTAGAAAAGCTCAAAAATTTAAAGACTCTCATGAATATAACGGACAATAAGGATTTAGAGCCTTTCATTAAAGATTGGTCTGGAGGAACTCTAACCAGCTTTACAGAGATTTCTCCAGAAAATATTAGGTCTTTCAATGAATACCTAGAGAAGAAGTATCAAAAATAAAGGGGCTTTTTAGCCCCTTCTTTGGAGGAAGTTATGTCAGTAGAAACTTTGACAAAGTTTTATCTTTCTTCTGTAGATCAGAAAGACCCCGCAGTATTACCATTTCCAGAAGCCTCTAAAATTATTCAAAGAACTTTAAAAAGCGGATGGACAGAGCAACAAATAAAGCACGCAATCGAGAATAAGCACCCTAAAGCCGTGTCTTTAAAGGATATTCTCTTCCCCAAAGGTAATTTCATCGTAGATGGAGAAATATACTACCACAGTGAGTTAAGAATAGCTCCCCCTGTACCTAAGGCAAAGATAACAGATACTGGAGAGGTTGTGTACGTGAACCTCGATGAATCTTGGGAGCTTCAAATGGTCAAGGTTTACACAATGTACAATCTTCTCCGATACTTCTACTCAACATTCGGAATCACTCCTAACGTGAATGAGATAAAAAGAGACTTAGGGGCAATGAATTATCTTCTCAACGCATACTCTGTTGACCAAATACTGTTTATCATTGATAGCTCTTGGGGATGGATAGAGGATGAGGACAGTCCAAGACCAAGAAGTCCATTAGATATACAAAACAGAAGTAGAGAAGGAATTGTAGCTTATGAAGAGAAAATCGCCCACGATAGGTCGGTGGGTATAATTGGAAAATGTTAATTGTAATTTCATTGAGGGGGGAGCAAGTCTCCCCAATGGCTCATTTATAAGAAACCTATTCATGAAAATCTCTGACATAACTGACTTTAGAATAAAGTACAATAATAGGGGAATCTACACGACAGCATATAGATATAGCGAAGAGAATCAATATGAATCTTTACTAGATGGAGATTTGTATTTTGACTTTGACCATGACCTTGTGGACGATGAGGCTTTCGAGGTAGTTAAAAAAGATGTCTTTGCAACCCTTAAGTATTTAAAAAGTATCTTTGGCATCCCAGATGAAGTTGTGGACATTTACTTCTCTGGAAAAAAGGGAATCCATCTTGTCATAGACAAGGGCTACATTGGGATTGAACCCCACAGTGATTTAAACCAGATCTTTAGAGTAATAGCCGAAGAGGTATACAATGTATGCCCTAACAAAACAATGGATATGAAGATATATGACCGAAGAAGACTATGGAGATTAGGGAACAGCCAACACCACGAAAGTGGCCTTTACAAAATTCCAATTACTCTAGATGAGCTAGTGAATGAAAGCATTGGCAACATTAAGGAGATGGCAAAGAATCAACGGTTTCTTTTCAATCCTACTCCTACCTTAATACATAAGGCAAACTTGGTATATAAAAGAAAGTCTCAAAAAATCAATGAAAGACCTAAGTCAAGAAAGTTCTCTAAGCCTTTGAAGCTTGATGTTGTTCCGCCTTGTATAGAGGAGCTATTGAATGGAGTAGTCCAAAAAGGACAAAGAAACAATACCGCCATCGCCTTGGCTAGCTTTTTTAGACAACAAGGCATATCAGAATCTGATTGCTTAGCTAAAATGGAAAATTGGAACGAGAGCCAATGCAGTGAACCACTTCCAAATAGAGAAATAGAAACAACTGTAAGGCAAGCTTACAGAGGCGAATATAAATATGGATGTTCTGGAATTAGAACTCTCTCTACCTGCAACAAAAAGAAATGCCCGCTGGTTAAATAACGGCTGTTCGGAGGATCAGTAATGGCAGAACTACAACTAGTAAAGAATAATATAAAAGTGCCCAAACTTGAAAACTTACAAGACTTTCAAAAAGAAATGTTACAGACAATTGAAAGAGTAGACGAATATGCATGGAATAGAGGAAAACTTGGCGGATTCAGCTTCGGAGATCCACAAATGGATTCTGCATTTGGAGGATTACAATCTCACATGTATGTTATAGCAGGGTCTCCAAACATTGGAAAATCTGCCTTATGCCTTCAGTTAGCATGGCAGGTAGCCCAATGCAACGACGATGCATATGTCCTTTACTTTTCTCTAGACGATATGGCTACAGAAACTCTACCAAGAATAATGGCGGCAGACCAAAGACTTTCTATCGAAATATTTGCAAAGCCAGAAAAGTTTAAAGACAACGCAAACTTAATGGCAAGAAGGGCCAAGGGTTTTGAAAGATTAAAGCAATCAGTCGATAGATTCAAGCTTATTGATAGGACAGAATGTCAAACAGTAGAGCAAGTAGAAGCATTAGCAACTCAACACAAGTCTTTGGTAGAAATGCACCTTGGCAAAAAAGTTTGTATATTTGTAGATGCTCTCAACAATTTGGAGCTAGAAAAAAGGATTGACGACAAACAAGAACGCATGAAGTATATATCAAGAACATTAAAGGACATTACTGAAGTTCACGATATCCCTGTCGTAGTAACAACTCACTTAAAGAAGCTAAATGGCCACAGAAGACCAGTGGCTGACGACATTAAAGAAACAAATGATACTCAATATGACGCCTATGCAATCATACTATGCTACAGCGAAGTGGGAATCAAGGGACAAAACTCTAAAATATACCACGAGGAAGTAGGAAGAGAAGATAGACTTCCTGTACTAGAAGGTCATGTAGTAAAGAATAAACTTGGAGAATTTAAGAATAGATTATTTTGGGATTTCTTCCCTGGAAACTCATACCTACAAAGCGTACCAGCAGAAGGCATTAGAAGATACAACACACTAATCATGTCTTAGATGTTCTCATAAGGGGGGCATCAGCCCTCCAAATACGCTCAGGGGAGGAACATTAATGAGAGTAAAAGTTTTGGATACTAACGTACTACTCCATTCTCCAACAGCTTTATATAGCTTCAAGGGTTTCAAGGTTGCAATACCTATGCTTGTCATTGAAGAGATGGATGCACAGAAGAGAAGGCAAGACGAAGCGGGTAGAAACGCTCGACAAACAATTAAGCTTTTAGACTCCTTGCAAGAATCCAGCAACGAGACAATGACTTTGAACAACGGAACAGAAATAGAAATTATATCTGGTCAGCTTGAAGACAATTTGTTTGACGGACTTGACCAGAAAAATCCAGACAACATAATCATTGCGACAGCGCTAAAATTAAAAAAAGAAGGTAAGGACGTTGTCTTCGTTAGTAATGATGGGGCAGCAAGAGTCAAGGCTAGAAAGCTAGGATTGAGCGTTGAAAGCCTAGAAGAAGATAGAGTAAATATAAAGCTAGATGATGTTTACAAAGGATGGTCCGAGCTATTAGTATCCCCTGACAGGATTGAAGAGTTTTATAGAAATAACTCTCTAAAGACTCGAAAAAAATTACTTGTAAATGAATTTGTCCTACTTAAAAATGAGATGAATCCTAAACAAACCGCTTTGGCAAAGTATGACGGAGAGAGACTTGTCCCTCTATTTAATTGCAAAGCTCGCCCATGGGATATATCGGCAAGAAATATGGAGCAGAAATTCCTTATGGATGCACTAATGGACCCTAAAATCCAATTAGTTACCGCAATGGGAACAGCAGGAACTGGGAAGTCGCTTCTCTCTATAGCCGCTGGAGGAGAGCAGGCTATAGAAAAGAACATGTATAAGAAAATGATTATCTATAAGCCTGTAATACCGATGGGCAGAGACATTGGGTTTCTTCCAGGTACAGAAGAAGAAAAATTAAGACCATGGATGGCTAGTGTATACGACTCTTTAGAATTTATTTTCGGAGTTTCTAACGATAAAAATGACGATGAAGAAAAAGTTCGATATCTAATTGATAGAGGTCATATTGAATTGTGCGCCCTTACCTATATTAGAGGAAGAAGCCTTCCAAACCTATTTATCGTGCTAGACGAAGCTCAAAACATTTCTCCTCACGAACTAAAAACTCTCATTAGTCGTGCAGGTGAAGGAACTAAAATAGTTATAATTGGCGACTCTACTCAAATTGACAATCCGTACCTTGATAGTCAAAATAATGGCCTTGTTTACCTCATTGAAAAATTCAAGGGTCAAGAAATTTTTGCTCATGTTACACTAGAAAAGCCAGAAAGGTCTACCCTAAGTGCGTTAGCTACAGAACTACTATAGCCTTAACCAAGGGGGAAGCAACAGCAATGATAAAATGTAAAAAGTGTGGACAATCTTTTGAGCCAAGGAAAGATGCCCCTAGAACAATTGTGGCAAGAGACGTGTACATGCAGGTCTCTGAATATCTTCAAGAGTGTCCCAATTGTGGACATATAGAAGCGGAACAGGTTCTAGAGGAAAGTACACCTAAACTTAAAAAATCTGCTGTGTGATTTCAGGGGAGGTCTTCCTCCCCTCTATAAATAAATACAAAGAAGGGGACTTCAAGCAAGAAATGCAACTAAAAGAAATTGAGAAGCTTCTAATAAAGCTAGCCAATGAAAAAAAGAAACTCTCAAAGAGGCAATTGGAAAAATGCAAGGATGTAGCTAAGCACATTTATAAGGTAACACAGGGGATGGAAGCCGAGAAAATCAAAGGAATGATTGCGGGAGAAGCCCAAGAAATTGTGTGGGATGAACAATAATTAAATGCACAATAGGGGGTAATTTCACTGATAGAGTTCGAATGTAAATGGTTTGTTCCCTGTCCTATATGCAATAAGTGCATGGAAAGAGCAGACATTCTTTATGAAAAATGTAGAAAATGCATTTATGTCTACGATAGATGCAACCACAAAGAAAAGGATAGAAACTTAATGATTAAACGAAAGAACTTTTCTCTAAAGTTTTCTCAAGAAGTTCTAGATGAAATAAAAAAAATGGGGGAACGGGCAAATGAAAGCTAAGGACGTATTTAAGCTTCTCAAGAAACCAGGAAACACACCAAAGATTGGCAAGGATGGAAAAGTAAAGCAAACCTCTCAAGGGTCAACTTCAAAGAAGAGGAAGTGATCTGCATTAAAGATATTCTTGCAGAAAGAAGAAGACAGGTTTCAAAAGAGTTGGGAATCCCAGAGGATAAAATAAAGATTTATCCCTATAGGGCACCAAGGGGAACAACCTTTCCAACTCCTAGACAGATACAAGCCGCACAACAGTTCATGCAAGATCCAGAACTACAAAGAATTATCACTTCCTATGAAATAATAGAAAGACAGGAGGAAGTCATTGAATGGCTAAAGGAAAGCACGGAGAATGGGAAAAAGAATCAATCAAAGACTTCACTAAAAGAATGAATACACCAACATATTGCCAACTTTGTGGAAAAGAAATTATCGCCTACGGCGGAGCTCTGGATAGGTACCAGACAGAAATAAGGGAAGAAGCTCATCTTGAATGCATCAGGCTTTACCAAGAAAAGAAAAGACAAGAATTCCTTGAGCGACAAGATCGTTCACAGCCCTAGGTACGGAGAAGGAAGTCCTGCTATCGTTTGCAGAGAATGTGGATTCATATGGGACTTCGAAATTAATGAGTCAGTTATTTGCCCAGAATGTAAGAGTAACAAGACAAGATCAGCAACCCTATTAGAGTATATAGATCTTATGCATGAAAACTTTTTGGAGGGTTTATATAATGGAGATTAAAGTTCAAGGGGATTTAGTGCTAGTAAAGGTCGTCGAAGAGTCTAATGTTAGGGCAAGTGGATTAATCCTAGCAAACATCAATGAGGAGCCCTCTCAGCTTGGAATAATAGTTGCTCTCGGTGATGGAGTTCGCTATGAGGATATCGTCCTAGAAGATGGACAAGTAAAACGTATAGTTAAGAAGAGACCAATTTACGGTGTAAATGTTGGAGACAAAATTATCTTTCCCAAATGGGCAGGAGAAAAAGTTGAAATTGGAGAAGAAGAGTATCTATTTATTAGAGAAGCTCATATGCTCGCTGTAGTGGAGGAGATTTCTTAATGGACTACGTCTTAAAATCACTTTTAATTATAGTTATTCTTCTTCCTGAGATATTTGGTCTCTTAGCTGTCCGAACATCAATCAGAAGAAGCTCTCAATCTATTTGGGTAAGAGACTTTAAGGTAATCTTTATCGCCCTCGTCATCCTTGCGGTGAGTAGGCTTGCGGTATACTTTCTAACATTGTTGTAAACTAGGAGGAAAACCTACATGCGAATATTGGTAACTGGAGGAGCAGGATTTATTGGCAGTGCTTTTGTTAGATACATTTTGGATAAGTATCCTAACTACCAAGTAAATGTAATTGATAACTTGAGTACAGGAGAGCTCTCCAATTTTGGTCAATGTCATTCTAATCCAAACTTCCAGTTCTTTTTGGGAAGCATATCAGACTATTTCATTATAGAACTATTAGTAGAAAACGCTGATGTAGTTGTGAACTTTGCAAATTCAAGGAACCCCTTAGATATGGTATCTACGAATTGCGAAGGAGTACAGATTCTATTGGAGTCTATAGCAAAATCGAAGACCAAGCTATTGCATATTAGTGATTACTCTGTCTACGGAGGCTATGGAATACATCCTCACAGGGAAGATAGTCTTTTGTCTCCGAATTGTCCACAACACGCAAGTCAAGCCGCTGGAGATATCCTGGTCCAAGGCTATAACAAGAACTACAACCTTGCATCAACCATAATAAGGTTAGTTACTCCTTATGGGCCATTTGGGAATCCAAAGAACAATCATGTTTCTAAGGCAATAGCAGACGCAATCCTAGAAAAGCCAATTACTATACCTAACGGAAGTTATGAATTTATGTCCGTCGAAGACCAGTGCAAAGCCATAGATAGGATTATGCATAGTAAGAATCATGCTCCAATTCTAAATGTCGGGTCTGGACATAGACACAACATGACAGAAATCGCTCACATGATACAGAAGGAGCTAGGACACAAGGGTAATATTATAGTTGAAAGGTCCACTCCCCCTGTGCAATACGGAATTGACTCAAGTAGGGCCATCCATGACATCGGAAACTATCCAACAATAGACATAAAAAAAGGAATTAAAAACACTGTCCGTTGGTATAAGTCAAATATGTCATGGTGGAAGGACCTGATGTAAAATGAAAATAGAGTTTAGCCAAATCATGGATTATGTAAAATGCCCCATTATCTACTTGATAAAAAATGTGTATGGTATAACTAATGAAGACTTGAACACACAGTTTCAAAGGGAAATGAAAAAAGTAATTAATCATTTCTTCTTTAGAGTTATGGACAATACAATTGTCTCGGTAGATGTTTTGAAAAATAAGTGGGAAGCTCTGTGGTTTGACAGTAAAGGAATCGAATTAGAGGATGTACTGTTTAGGCATCATGAGACAAAAACAAAAATGGGATACCAAGGGGTCAACATGATTGAAAACTTTCACAGAGCAAACTATGACGACCCTGGTGTCCCACTAGCCGTAGACTTTGATTATGAGGTTCCTATTGGAAAACACATCGTAACAGGAACACTAGATCTTGTCAGAGAAATAAAAGAAGGATATGCAAAGATGGTTGAGGTTGTCCACTTTAGCACGAGCAATTATGTTCCAGACGAGTGGGAAACCAAAACGAATCTATACACAACATTGCAATCCTATGCCTTTAGGAAGGAATTTCAAACCAAAGAGCAAAGACTAACGTACTACCTGTTAAAGACAGGAAAAACAATCTCTACAATAAGAAGTCCTGATGACTTTTCCAGGCTTGAAAACTTTGTTGATTTTGTTTGTACTTGCATTGATGCAAATTTATTTTACCCAAGACCCACATACATTTGTAGAAGCTGTGCAGTTAAAGAGTTCTGCGAACAATGGGGAGTTAAATAAGGAGGAAGTTATTAATGACTAAAGAAGAAAAAATTGCCATGCTACAGAAAGAATTGGA
>JGI24503J29689_10017204_pt1 | contig 18771 bp, 22 predicted proteins | sample BioPla3RNA2_FD_29689 | JGI IMG/M metagenome (IMG submission 29689)
ATTCAAAGAAGATACTTTTGTAAGAGTAGACTCAGTATCTGATGCTATAATCTTAGGTTATAATTACGATAGTAAATACAAATTCTTTTACGAATTAGTCAACGGTAAAGATAACATTATGTTATCAATTTTAGGTACAAGAGTACAGAGAATAGGCAATGATTACATACTTGCTAGTTTAGATTATAAGGAGATAGCTTAATGGATAAAAAATTTAACAAAAGAATGAAAATGAAAAAGAAAGAAGATAAAAAAGAAGGTAATTATATTTACTTAACTAGCTTAACAACTAAGACTAAAGTAGCCAAAGCTAAAAAGGTCAATTTTGATTCAATTCTAGGTGAAGGAGGTTCTTCATTCACTCTCTGTGGAGGTGTAAGTTGATGAATCGGTGGATTACGCTACTTAATAAAACTTGGAATGGAGGAATAAAGTGACTAACAGAGAAAGAATTGAATCTTTAGGTTATAAAGTAAAACCTATGAAGATTGAAACAGTAAAAACATCAGGAAGAGAAACTATAGTTGACGTATGGCTGAAATATAGAGATGAATACTTAAAGAAGAATGAAGATGGTTCTGTTGAAAATTTAAAGAATGGAAAATTCTATACAAAAGAAGAGTATGAGAATGAAATTTTCAATATGGATCTTTCTGTTAATTATATGGAAATGATACTCCTTAATATTACATCTTCAACTCTTTTTAGGGAATTTATTTTCCAATTTGAGGATTGTATTTGTAGATGGGGTAGGTCATCTAGAGATATGGCAGAATTTCTTACATACTGTTCAGAAGAACTTGCAGATCTTCCAGGTACTCCTAAAGCTTATGAAGAGTTTAAGAAAGTTCAGGAAGGATTTAAAGCAGGAGAGAACTCATTTGATGCAATGAGAGAGTGTCTCCCTGTTGCTTATCAAACAGATTTCATGGTTTATCTCCCTGTAAAGCAGTTTATTAAATACATTGCAGTATTCTATCATGCATTCCATAAAATCCTCCCTGAAACATGGAGATGTATTTATGTTGCATGTTATGAAAACCCTGACCTGAGACCTTGGTTGGATAAATTAAGTCAGTACCAGTCAATTGAAGAAGTACGTCTTTTTGAGGGTACTAATAAGAAGTTCCTACCTGGTAAGAGAGGTAAAGATGACCATAATAAATTCATACTTGCTAATCGAATTTACTATAAGATAGGAAATATTGGATCTGTACTTTATTCTCAGATGATTCGTATGGAGAAGAGTTTCACTTATGGTTACTATGATTTCATTAAATCACTCCCTCAGATGGATTGTCCTAACTGTAAAGTTCCATTTGAATGTTATTCTTCAATGAGTGAGGAACGTGCAGAGGAAATTATGAATACTCGTTCTGCATGGTTTGCATCAAATACTTATGACGGTGACCCTAATGCATGGAATGAATTTGCTATTCATCATTGGATTAAAAATTCTGAAGGTAATTATAGTATTGAGGATAACTATAAATTCTTCAAATTCTTATACAAAGAAGATGGAGTAGTTAAAGTTAATCAGAATTCAATTAATCGTTATATTGCTGATGATGAAAATCGTTTCCATAAGGATTATAATAGATTCTGGATTAATCCTCATATCCTTGGAAATGATGGACGTATCATGATTGACCGTCTTAATCAGCAAGGTTATTCTATTCATATGGATCTTTGGTGTCAGATGTGGAAAACAGGACTCTTTAAATTTGACCCTGAAAATCCCTACGTTAAGAGATGGTACAAATGGATTGATGAAGAAGGAGGAAAGAATACTGACTACCGTAAATGGGATGAAGTATGGAATTATTATTTAACAAATAAAATCTCAGTCATTAATCTGATGAAGAAGTTTAAGTTATCAGATTACTAGGTAAGGAGTAAGAGGTATGTTAAAAAGAAATATTAATATAAAAATATCTGGTAGTAGAGGTGTAGGTAAAACTTCTTTAGCCCACTTAATTTCTCAGATTCTAAAATCAAAAGGGAGTAAAGTGACTATTAAAGAAACTAATATTTACCAGAGTACAGTTGATAAGAATACAGGAGAATTTGACAATGTTGATGAACTCTCCTATAAGGATTTTGATATATTTATTCAAGTAGAAAATGACATTGAATTAGAAGAACAGTTAGATAGAATCCTAACTGACTTCAGTATAAGATGGAATACTAATAAAAAAGGATTAGCTAGAAGTCTTTTGAATAAATATATAAGTTAAGTTAATTAGGGAGTAACCTCTACTCCTTAAATATAATTGGAGGTACATATTATGTACAAAATTAAATTGGTAGGTCAAAAAGGACCTAGAGGTGGAACTTCTACTCCTTACTTTTATGGTTTAGAAGGTAGGAAAGCAGTTGCTGTTACTAAGAAAAATGAAGACTTAATTAAAACTTACAAATCAATAGTTTCAGCTACAAAAGGATTGGATTCAGCTAAAAAAGCATTCCCTGAATCTACTCCTGAACTCATAGAGTTCTAGTGGTTAGTCAGGTACCTATTGAAGGTACCTGACTTTCTACTTAGTGTAATAGAGTCCATCAAAACGTTAAATAGTATAATAGGGAGGCAATAGAATGGAGAAGTATTTACCAGTAGGTGAAAAATTAGTTGTAGAGATGCTACCAAATGAAAAGAAATCAGCTGCAGGGATTATAATTCCAGGTAGGGAAGATATTCCTAGTAATAGAGCAAAGATTTTAGTCGTACCTGAGAATTTGAGTGAGAAGTACAAAGTGGATGAAGTAATTATCATTGACTCCTATGCAGGTATGTCAGTTGATCCTGAAGATGAAAAGAGAAAGGTAAGGATTTTAAAAGAAGATGACGTATGGGCTAAGGTTACGGAGGTTAAATGACTCACGTAGATAAAATAAAAGAGTACTTTAAACCTTGTTTTCCTTTATTAGGAGAGAATGAGGATAAAGTACTGGAGTTAGTAAATCAACTCCCTGAAGAGTATTACGAATGTCCTGCAGCTAGTGGTAATAATCATTCAGAGTTACAAGCTAAAAGACATGGTTTATTGTACCATGTCTGGGAAGGATTTTGGGTACTCGATCAACTCATAAGAGCAAGAAGTGACATAATAGATAAATATAGAGTCAATTGGTATGAAGGTACCGACCCCTCTTCCGATCTTTATACTGCATACTTCTTACATGATATACTGAAGTATAAATCCAATCCTACAGGTACGAATTATACTCACGATGAAGACTGTTATCACTTCCTAGTAAAATTAGGTTTTAATCCCGTCGTTTGTCAGATAGTTAGATACACACATGGAAAATGGTCTACAGCTGTAATGAAATACCGTAAAACCTTCATAGGGAGTAAATATGAAGACTTAATCTGGTTATCTCATTATGCTGATATGGCTGCATCAAGGAAAAATGACGTTAAACTCATTTTAGAAAGTGACGGTACAGTCCCTAATTATGATAAAAGTAACTTTTCAAATAATAAGAAAAGAAGTGATGTGAGTCTTGAGTGGTGGAAGAATGTTGGAACAGAAAAAGTAGGGAAGGTAGAAACAAAAGAAGAAATAGAAGAAGAAGAAGAAGAATTAGAGGATTCTTTTTAAAAGGAGTTAAAATGCACAATAAGAATGACGTGAAGTACTACGAAGTATATCATAAAACCATCGGTGAGTGCCTAATATGTGAGCTAGTAAAATTTAATAATACATATGTATTTAAATCTTTAGCTTTTTATGGATGTAATAAGAAAGAAGAATGTACAGTGATTAAATGCGATAGAGTTTCTTTTATCCCTTTTGAATCTGTAACTTACTTCTCAGAGATTGACATAAATCTTGATGAAGCTGAACCTCTTAAGAATTGGATACACTATGAAGACGTAAATGAAAAACAGAAAGGAAGACCTACGTTACTTGCTTGAAATTAAGGTGTGAAGAGAGTCCTAACCGTTATAGGTTAAGGTAAAGGAGTAGGACTCTTTCTCTCTTTTTGACAGAGTCCTAACCGTTAACTAATGTAATAAGGATGCTATGTAATCCTTGAATAATTCGGATTCTTTAACAGAATAAGGAGGATATCATGAATGTTAAGAATTTAATTAATGACGTGCTCAGTAACCAATTTGTAAAAACTGAGGTTCTAATGAAAAAGTTTGGTTGTAAGTTAGCTGATTCAGAAGATACTTACTGTTTAAATCAAGGAGATAATATTGTTTATTTCTTCTTCCATGATGAGTCACCGTACCCATCAAGAGTAGTAGTTAAACAGCAGTACAAAGCTGAACCATCAAAGTACACAGTAAAAGATACTGTATTAGATTGCTACGTAAACAGACAGGAAGGACGTCATCAATTAGATATTAGTTACTCATACATTGATAATAGAGGTGGAGTAATTGCTGATTCTATTATTAACTTCTTCAGTAAATTGAATTATAGAGTATGTGAATGTTGTCTCTAGTCAAAATGACTGGAGTCCAACAAACCGTTAACAATTAAGGTAAGGAATCAGGTTTAAACAGAGTCCTAACCGTTATAAGTTAAGGTAAAGAGTTAATGCATGCAGAGGATGGTTAGAAGTTCATTACTTCCATGCATAATAAGAATTTTTGATATGAATTGATAGTAGCTAGATCGATTCTAACAATCAAGAATTCGATAAGCATTAATCCGTATGGATTAATTCATTTCAAGAGTTACTAGCTACGCTAGGAGTTTCTATGAATCTTAATAAAGAAATTTCTTCTGCATTATATCAGAAGGCATTGGAACGTAAGATTTTAGGTGATGTAGGACATTACCATGGATTTATGAATGCAAGTCAAGCATTCTTAAACATGGAAGAACTTACACTTGATAAAGTACTTAAAGGTGATTATCAAGCTAAGTACGTTGGTGCATCGATAAAGAAACATGTAATTGATTTACTCAGTTCATCTGAGTCACTAGAGCAAGTAGGGTATAATGTTTCAAATCCACATAAACATTATACGAAGAGGTCTTCTGTGTTAGAGCTCATTTCACCTCTACAAAAGTACCTTGAGTCCAATTCTATTAATTACCAAATTGCAGGTTCGTATCGACGTCAAAAAGAGTATGTAGGCGACCTTGACATTTTAGTTACAGGTAAAATGCTTAATGAATCCGATTTAAAAAGGATTTGTACGTTAACTGCTTACGGTTCTAAGAAAGCTAAATTAGTATTCAATGAACTTGAAGTAGATATTCGTGCAGTAGAAGAAAAGCATCTTCCTTGTACACTACAATACTTCACAGGCAGTCGAGACCATAACTTGATAATTAGAGGTATTTATAAGAACAAAGGATTCAAATTAAATGAATATTGTATAACTGATAGAAAATCTAAGGATATAATTTATCCAAAAGATGAGAAAGAGATATATTCATTTATTGGTCAGACATATGTGGAACCAATGGATCGTTAAAACTGTTCGTAGTACCATTGTCATACATCGCAACGGACGCATCTGGATTGCTACGCGCGAGTAACATATTTACCGATTGCAATAAAGGGTTGGCAATCGATAAAGTCAGTAAATTTTACTCAATCAGTAAATTAACTTAATTTCAGTAATTAAGTTTATAAATTTTAATATTATTTCAGCTCACTTAATGATTTTAACTCTAATTGAGTTAATCTCTTTACTAATTAAGTTATTAATTGAGTTATTAAGTTAATCTTTAATTAACTTAATCTCTAATTGATTAACCTCTTATTAAGTCAATCTTTAATTAATCTATTAATTAAGTTGTTAATTAAGTTAATCTCTTATTAATCTATTATTAATTAAGTTATTAATTAATTAAGTTAACCTTTAATTAATCTATTATTAATTAAGTTATTAATTAATAAGTAAGTAAATAGTGAGTCGAAAGTATACGTACCATGTAGGGGTTAAAATGAAAATCAATCGTGAAATTGTTAAAGAAATTTTAAAATGGTTTATAGCAGGAATAGTAATTCTCTCTTTCTTCCTATTTTTTCTACTTCCTTACTCAAATAGAGTAGATAAAGAATTTAGAAATTACGTGGATGCACGTAATGAAGTTTATTACGAAATCAATACAAGATATGGAGGTTATCCATCTACATTTGATATTTGTAATACAATCAACTCTCACTCAGAGTTTACAGATGAGTATAAAGAGATGATACGTAAAGAGATGATGTTTGAATTCGGTTACTTTGAATAGAGTCCTAACCGTTAATGATTGTTAGTGTAGAAGTCAAGGTCAAAACTAACAAATAAAATTCATATTTTTAAAGGAGTAAAATTATGATGCATGATGAAGAAGTCATCCGTACTTTTAATGAAAACATGGATGTCACACTAAAGAAATTAAAATCTTTAGATGCAAAAGCTTATGTGTCAGTTGATTCAGTAATGAAATCATTGACCCTTTCTAACAAATTGAAGATGTACGAATTAACGTACAATAAAGTTTGTAAGAATGAAGAATTAATTTCAATGATTCGTAACAAAGTTAAGTCTTTCTTAACAAAAGCTGATGAGTCAGAGATTGAATATTACAGTTCAATTATTTACGGTACATGGTCAGATTCAATTGATATTGAATTGCCAATCAAAAAGATAGGAAAGTAGAAGGTGGAGAAGAAAGATGGTAATTTCTGAATTTGATGGTGTTTACTCTTTTTTAGATCTTAAAGATGATACGTCAGTAACTTTTGCTGGAAGAGTTTATCCTAATGCTTACGTAGCATTGATTGCTGCAACTACGGATGAAAATGAATTACGTGCATTGTTAGCTGACTCAGATGCTGATTTAGCACGTAACCTTTTTAACACAGTAATCATAGAAAATAAAATCGACCCTGAGGAGTATTTGAGTCGTCAGATACAAATTCTAACTGACAAATTTTCTAGGGTACAAGATAAACTTTCTATGTACATTGAAGATTCATTTGATATCGATTATGGTGAATTTATCGATCCCTCAGGTGTTTTATCTAGAATAACAAAAATCATTGCTGCTCAAGGATGTGAGTACCAATGCATTATGAGTTACTTAATGGAGTCTTAAATGGCATTAGTAGGTTCTGGGAAAATTAAGATAACAAATCTTAATAATATAGACGATGTAGTTAAAAAATTACTCCTGCTCACAAACAATGAATTCAATACTAAAAATAGAATTAATGAGCTGAAAGGGATAGAGAGTCAGTCAAGGGACATTCTTGAACTTGTAGATCAGGAGTACGCTGAAAAGATTATTGAGGATAAAGATTCTACCAGAATGATTTCTAACATAAAACGTGAGTACGTTTTAACTTCAATAATGGAGACTATCTCCCAAATAGCGGATTATACTGACAAAGTATGTTGTGTCATTTATCTTTTCAATAAAAAGTACCATGTAATGTATCAGAAAACTTTTAAATTGATTGAAATTGATACAGATTTTGATTACATCAATGAGGACAATAAAAGGATTAATTCAGTAATCGATAGGATTTATGAATTAATCACTGAACGTTCAGAAGAATTGATGGAAGTTGAGAATAAATTCAGATCTGAAGCTGAAGACCATATTGTATCGTTCATGCTTGATGAACATAGAGATGATTTGGTCAGATTTAAGACTGGTAATTTCTACCGTGACTTGAGAAGAAGGTACAAAGAAGGTTTTACCAATCAACATAAAGAAGTGATTGCTAACTTTCTGAAAGAGTACAAAGAAGTGAAAAGTAGGATTTCTACTTTTAAAGATTCTGATTATTGTAAACTATTCCGTATCGATGAAGATGTTTTTAGAGAAAGAAGGTATGATGCATTAAAACCACTCTTTGAACTAAATGCACTCAACTTATTGGCATAACTTGGGAGGAGTTCATGGCTAAAATTATTAATGAAATTGTTTTCTCTACAGATGAAGATATTATTGAGAATGCTTCAGGAGAAGTCACACAATTAACAGATATCTGGATGAGAGGTAACCAACCTAGACCAATGAGAGGTGGACTTTATGATATCCACATCTTTGGTAGAACTGGAAGATGTAATTGTGGACTCGTAAATGAAGGTTATTGCAATAGTTGTAGAGTGACAGTTTACTCAGAAGAGGATTATAAAGCTGCTTATGGCTACTATTCTTTAGACAATGCATTCATCACAAAAGATAAGATGCACAGTCTATTAAAAAAGTTCAAGATGATTAAATTTGAATTACCTGAACTCACTAAAAATCCTTTAGTCAATCTTTGGTCACTCACATTCGAGATTAAAGATAGTGCAGTTGAAGGATTGATAGATTCCATCTTTGGAGAAGTGGAGTCAGATTCTAAAAGAGTGGAACATGAATTAGTTGACCCAAAAGGGAAGGTTAAGAAGTTAATCATTCGTGAATTAGAAGACGGTGACAATCTTGATTACGTAGGACTTAATGGTCTACTCCTTCTCTCTGATTACAAATTCAAAGGGAGGAGTTTAGATTTCATTAAACCTCACGTAAACACTGTAATGCCTATCATCTCTCCTGCACTCAGGAGTATGAAGTACGTACAAATCGGTAAGAAGATTAAGAAAGATCCTCCACCAATTAATTACGAGTACAAAGCAGTGATTTATGCGGATAAATTTGTAAAATCACTCAAGAAGAATGCAGAGTATTCCACAGTAGATTTAGCTACAATGGTCTACATGATAAACCTAATCTTTAATTTTCACGTAGCTAAAAGTAGCATGTACGGTAAAAGTAAGGAGTCAACATTCAGGTCAAGAGTATCTTCTCGACTCCCTTCATCAATGAGATGGAATGCTATTTCCTACTCAGGTGCACTCCTTAATGAAGTTTACCTTCCACCTAGTGCATGTTATCATGCTTTACAGTCTCAAATCATCAATTATATTGTAGATACCTACAAAGATAAAGAATTTGATGCCTACAAAAAGTATGAGAATATGTCACCAGAAGCAATGGAAGGATTGGAGAAAATAGTCAAAGAGTCAAAAGTACTCTTAGGTCGTAACCCTACAATCCACCGTAACAATCTTACTCAATTCATCCCTAAACTATGGAAAGACAATGAAACTCCAGCCATAGGGGTCAATCCTTACATTTGTAAAATGTACAATCTTGACTTCGATGGTGACCAGTTAGCAGTCTACTTTATAACGGATGAAGAACAGAAAGTATTACTCGGTGATTCTTTACGTGCAGATAATGTATGGGTATACGATAAGACTCACCAACCGATGTACATCCCTACTTCAACTACGATGTATGGACTTTATTCAGCAACTAAAATTGTTGAAGTTAAAGAGTCAGAAAGGAAGAAGTACGATAAATTTGAGTCTATCGAAAAGGATTACAATGACAATACGTTAGAATTTGATGAACAGGTCATTCTCCTACCTAACAAATTAACTACTTACGGTAGGGAAAAGTTAACTAAAATTCTAGGTGTTCCTGTAGAAGGATTCATAGGATTATCTCCTATGACGATGAAAGAGTGCACTAAAATTATTTCTGGATTACATGACCACCCTAATCGAATGCAAATTATTCAAGACCTTAGAGATTTTGGTAATGAAATAGCTACAATTGTAGGTATCCCTACTCTTCCACTTGTCGATCTTTACAAAGGAATTGGACCTGAAATCGATGCTGTTCTGAAAGATGAAAAACTTACAGAAGCAGTTAAGATGAAAAAGATTATGGAAATAATTCCTAATTCCTTGAGTAGAGAACTGAAGAAGTTACCTGATACTAACATGGAAGTTCTGATGGAAGGTTCAAGAATAGAACCTGAAACTCTAAAATCCTTGTATACACCATTTGTACGTCCAGGTGAAGAAGGTGGAATAAAAGTAGGTGACTCGACTATCATTGAAGGATTGAGTCAGGAGGAGTACCTGAATGCTGCAAAAGTTCAAAGGAATATCTTAGAAATTAAATCCTCAGCAGTTTCACGTGAAGGATTTAATAGGACTCAATTAGCTTTACGTTCAATCAATCTCAAATACAGTAAGAAGGAAGATACAGAATCAGGTTACATCTACCTTCCTGAAGAAGTAGCTAAGAAGGATAAACGTACAATCCATCCTGATGCACCCAAAAGTCAGTACCCTGGACTTGTACCTGTTTACTCCATCATTCCTTCTGAGGAAGATACTCTCTACCGTAATCAAGTATCTGAATACACAGATAGAATTACAGTGGATGGTGCTAGAATTGGACTCGCTTACGCTGATTCGATGATAGAAACTTTCTATCAAGCTGAATTGAAACTGAAGTACGGAGGGCTCCTGAATGATTTCAATCATGAAGATATTTATGCAGTAGAAGGTGGTAAACCTGAAGTGCATGACGATAAGATTAAGGTAGGAAAATGGACTTATATCTTAGGTAAAAATATTCTTCCTGATGAAAAGGTACTGAAAGGTGAGGAGTTAAAAGCAGGTGACAGAGTAGCCATAAATGCCAACTTAGTTAATGTTGCTTATCGTTACGCTGGACTGTACACTATTTTTGACTTCCAAGTAGCAGGAGGAAAAGCAGAAGGAGTAAATAACTTCATAACGAAGAAAGGAATTAGTTATGCACCCAAATCAGGTAAAATTAGTTACGATGGTGGTAACGTTACAATCGATGGTACCGTATTAGGTCCAGTCGTTAACGGTACAACTTACTTCTTCCCTGAAGGGTACAATGTTAACTACGGTGACCGTATCTGCTCCCTCACTCTTAACTTATCTGCTTTACTAAAAGTATGCAGTAAAGAGTACGCTGCCTACCTTTTCTATCTAGAATTGAATAGACTTGGACAGATGGAATGGAATACTGACCTTTCTGAAGTAATGTTTAAAGTCCTCCTCAGTTCTAATTACTCAATCAAGAAAGCTTTAACTAAAGAGAAGGATTTTGTTACTCGTCAAATTTATGGTGCAACTAAATCAGGAATGAAGAATGCAGTAAAAGAGAATATTGACACTGAGACTTTAGAAACTCGTATTCCACTCCCTGATGACAATCCATTACTGAAATTAATGCTTAGGAATGCAACTGATAATACTGACCTCACAAAAGATAATTTCAGTAAAAAGTCCCTTAGGAGCAGTTGATGAAGTACAAAGTCAATATCGAAGTAGAAGGCGATGAGACTCTAAAAGGTATTAAGATAGATTTCATAGGGCAAAAGAGTAGGGTAACCTACCTCCCTATGGAAGAGGATAGCAAAGAAAGTAAAGAGAGTCCTAACCGTACTAAGTTGAGTAAAGGAGGAAAGAGTAGTTCAATCAATGAGAAGAAGGAGAAGGTAGAAGAACCTGCTCCTATTCCTCCTGAGATGAATGATACTTTTTAGGTCTTAAGGATGCATAGCATCAATCAGTAAAAATATATAGGAGAAGCTAAATGAGAACATTAGCAGTCGACGCAGGATTTGGGTACACAAAGGTAGCAGTACTCGAAGATGGGATTATTACACATCAAGTCAAAGAGATGGATTCTATTGTAGAATTAGAAACAGAAGAATCACTTTCTGACCTCAAAATCATCAATGACTCAATTTATGAGTATGATGGTAAAAAATTCCTAGTAGGTGGGAATGCTCTTCAGGCAGTATCTGAAGAGTCAAAAGTACTGGATGTTAAAGATTATGACACATTCAAGTATGTAACTCCTCTCCTCTTACAGAAGTATATGAAAAAGTACAAAGGAGATTTTAATAGAATCGTCCTTTCTATTTCTTATGCATTCTACAAACAGTCAGGGGATTATAAGAAATTCGTATCTGACAATACAGTGGTGGATGGTAATAAACTCCCTATTGAGAATTTATTCGTCCTCCCTCAATCAGCTGCAGGTAAACTTGCAATTGATAATATGGGACTGGATTTGGATAATCCATCTAAGAAAGGGAATTATCTTAACTACCTAATCCTCGATGGTGGTTACAATACGTTGGATATTTCACTCGTCCTTGACGGTAAACTCATACCTTCTACGAATACAAAAGGATACCCAGGTATGGGAGTTATTCGTATTGCAGAGAAATTAATTCCTCACATTAAAGAGCTATCTGGAGAAGTTATTAGCTACAGTAAAGCTCGTCAAATCATTGAGACTCGTAAATATGTATTAAGAGGGAAGAGATACTCTGTAGATGATTTCATCGATAAAGCAATTAATGACTACATCGTTGAAATAGGTAAATTCCTCGAAGAGAAATACAGTACTCAGATGAATAACATCGAGAATATTATTATCTTCGGAGGTTTAGCAGAACTTATCCGTAATAAGATGGAAGTATGGAATACAATGTATTCACCTAACTTTGTACGTATCCCTGAATCAAACTCAGAATACTATAACGTTATTGGTGCTACCTTCTACAAAAGAGAAGGTTAGAGAAGGTTAATTACATGACGAGGAGGTAGATAAATACCTCCCGTTCTAAATTTAATCTAATGAAGATTAGGAAGAAAATAAGCATCTAGGGAGGATGATCTTAATGGAAACAAATTCTATTGAAGCAATTTGTAAGACTTTATATACAGGTGAGTCTAGAAGTAGAAGGAATGGTCTCGTAACTTCTAATGTTATCGATGTAAGAATGATTGAAGAGACTCCTAAAGTCCAAGTTTATGAAGTCAAATCTGAAATAACAATGTTAGGTAATACTGAAATTAAGTCAATCAAATTTAAGGTACCACAATTTAATTATGCTAACATCAAACAGACTAGTATTAATATCTCCATTGTTAATCGTTGCATTAAGATGTATACTGATAATTCAGGTAAAGTAGTTGGTGCATCTTTTAAAGGTTTGTACATAAATACTCCACGTAAATCTGTACATATCAATAACGTCAAATACAGTATTGATGAAGTTACTCAAGCAATTAAATTAATTAATTCAGGAAGTGAAGATACTTTAAAAGCTGTGATGGAAGAGGAGAAGATAGAGAATATTAAGGAATTTTATTTAAGAGATACTGTTGTAAATAAAATTAAACTCTTATTAGATCTTGATTCATTTGACAATTCCATCTTAAATGAAAATACATGGGTGACTCTTTTAGCTATTGCTTCTGGTGAATATTCAGAAAGTGAAATGAATGAAGTCACACCTTATGATATTGATTACTTCGATTGTGATAAAGGATTAGTTTATCATATTCGAGGTGAAATGAGAACTCTGAAAAATAACTTTTACTCCTTATTGAATCAACATGGAGGGATTTATGCCTCAACAATTGAAAATAGTATCAAACGTTATTTCCTAGGTAATAAAGCAATTATTAACATGGTACAATACACACAAGATACTAATCCACTCTCCTTATTCTCACAATCTAAAAAGATGTACTTCTTAGACCATAAATCCATGAAGAAGATGAGAGTCAACTCTCCATATATGGTAGGAATATTGGATCCAATTAGAACGCATGAGAGCACCAAGGATGTTAACGTAGTACAAGAATTGACTTTAGCTTGTGATTTTCAACAAGGTGAAAGTCAGATAAAAGTGTACGATCTTGAATTCAATGAATTGACAATAGGAGTTACAGAATATTTAAATACTGCAATACTGGATTACGATTGTGCTGATTATCATAAGAAAATAATAAAGAAGAATAAAGATGGAGTTTATAAGTACCATAAAAGGACAAGGGCATTGAGTTCCACTTCCCTTGATGGTATTAAATATATCCAACATCAAGGTGCTTTACTTTCAGTAAGTTCTTCCTTACTCCCTATGATTAATCGCAATGACGTGACTCGTGACTTATTGCAATCACATTATAATACACAAACTATTCCTGTAAAAGGAAGTCGTAAACCTATCATTCATACAAGTTTTAACAGTTACGTTTATGAAAAAGGAAATATGAATGTTAAATCTAATAAGGAAGGTAAAGTTGTAGCAATATCTGAATCAGGTGATGAAATTAAGATTCAAACAGGAGTTAGTGATTCAGGTAAACCTATCTATTCTTACGAATCTGTTCAAAAGTACAATCAAACTAAGATGCATACTGCTAATATTTACGTACCAAGAGTGAAGGTAGGTGATGAAGTAAAAGAAGGAGATACTTTATTTGAGATGAATTCATTTAAAGATGGTGAACTCGCAATGTCAGTCCCACTCCTTACAACTTATTCAACACTCAGAGGAAAAGAAGTAGAAGATGGTTACGTTCTTAGTACTTCAGCAGTAAAGAAATTCTCACATGAAAAATTCTTGAATATCGATCTTTCATTTACAACTGGTAATTACAAATTATTTAAAGATAAATTACCAAAAGTAGGAGATAGGATTGAGGATGAAAATACTGATATCATCTTTTATGAAGAGAATATTGTAGGTAAAGAGTCACGGTATTTACTTGGTGATAAGATAGAGAATTGGGTAGAGAAAAGAGTTAGATTACCTAAATTTTCTATTTCAGGTAAAGTAACAAGTATAAAACTCAGTCTTAATCCTAAGTTCTCAACTTCTGAAGATGAGAGAACGAAGAGGAATTACGAAATAGTAAAAGAGTGGGAAAATGAAATCAATGAAAGTAAGAAAACTTTTTATGATAATCCACTTTACTCAGATAAATTCTCTTTAAAAGATAAAGATGCTAAGGTAGATTTCAATGTTACAATTACTTGTGAATACTTTAACAGGATGAAACCTACAGATAAACTCGTCAATCGTTCATCGAATAAAGGAGTATTGGTAGACATCGTTCCTGATGAAGAGATGCCAATTACTCAGGATGGACGTAGAATTGAATGCATGATGCCAGCTTTAGCCATGGCTTCACGTAAAAATTCATTCAATATTACTGAGTGTAAATTGACTAAACTATCTGAACATCTTTGTAAACAGTTACATGATGGTAAATTCGATTCAGTAAAATCCGTCATTGAGAAATTGTACCCTATGGTATCTGAAGAAAATATGAATGCTTCTTATATCCTCAATAATTTTGAAGATGAAGGATTCTTAAGGATTCAGATTGACCCATTTGATACTTTCATGACAGATGAAGAGTTGGATAAAGTCATGTTAGAAGCTGGAATACCTGATGGAGGGAAAGAGTATTTGATTGATGGTGTTACAGGTAAACGTATCCGAACACCTCTCCTTGTTGGTTACAATGAATACTACCGTACCCACTTTATTGCTGAATATAAAGGAAGTGCGACTCCTCAGATAGCTTATACCAATAAAATGGTTCAGGGAGTAGGTAATCATCGTTCAGAAGGTCAAAAGTGGGGTGAACAAGAAGTTCATGCACTGTTAGCCTCAGGCAAAGAAGAGTTTGTTGCTGCAGCTACTTTAAAAGAACAAAAGAAGGATATTAAGATTGAAGCTGATTTGAACAACATATTGATGCGTATAAGGTCTACAGAAGTAGATGAGTAATTAAATCTCGGTTAGGATTCTCAAGAGTCCTAACCGTTAGTTATTGAGGTGACTAAATGAAAAAGAATGAAATTTTCGAAAGGTACATCAAAGCTGCTTATAATTTTTATAATGGTAAACCTGTTTTGATGTCAGATGAAGATTACGATAATCTTGAAAAAGAGGTACTGAAAGAGTACCCTGATTTTAACGTAAGAACTTATATTACAATGCATCAACAAGGAGTGAGCATGGAACATCATGCTAACTTTATCCCTTACACTAAATCCGTTGATCCATCATTGACATGGGAGGTACTTAATGATTATGGTTACGTATCACCTAAATATGATGGAACTTCACTCGTCCTTTATTTTAGAGAAGGTGAATGTTATCAAATCATAACAAGAGCAGATGATAAAGTAGGTAAGAATCAATACGATAAATTAATCAATAAAGTTAATTCTCTTTTATTCGATGTTGACCCTACGATTACTGAAGTATTCTGTGAAGCAGTTACTAATTTAAAATGGGGAGATAGAAGTAAAGCGAATGGTTTGATTAATTCTAAGTACCTTCAATCAGAAGTTGATGAAAAGATAGAACTACATCCTTATGGATGTTCCTCTCCTGATGTGAATGTTAGAAGAGAATTCATGGAAAAATATGTCCATCGAGTTGATAAAGATGAGATGGATTACATTATTGAAAACGGTAAATTAGAAAATGGAATACCTGTTGATGGTGTAGTTTCTTACAATATTGAATCTAATTCAATAAAAATGAGGAAGATATACAATAACGGTTCAGCAATTACTAAAATAACTGGACATAAATTAACATATAGTGAGAAGACAATGACTCACTCCGCTGTATGTAAAATTTCTAAAGTATTTGTTGATGGTGCTAATCTCAGTAACGTAAAACCTGGACCTTATGGTACAATGAAAAAGAAAGGATTAGGATTAGGTGCTGAAGTAGAAATAATTCGAGCCAAGAAAGTAATTCCTAAAGTGAATAAAGTTATTAAGAAATCAGATGACTTTTCAGATATCTTTTGTACAGGATGCAATGGAAAATTGGATGTTATTGGGAAGGATTTGATTTGTAAGAATGAAGATTGTAACAAAATGAATAGAACAATTCTAAATCGATTATTTAAAGTTTTAGATATCGAGATAATGAAAGAGTTGATTATTGCTAAATATGGTAATAGTTACAATCAAATTATTGAAGGGATTAATGATTGGTGGGGATCCAATAAAAATAAATCTAAATCAGTTAATAAACTGAAAGATTTAACAATATCTCAGTTAGATATTTTATTCGGATTCCCTAGATTTGATTCAAAGAAGTATAATGAAGAGTTTAATTCTAGAGTGAGAAATGAAGAAAGATTGGAATTAAAATTAAAAATCTTAAATAGTAAACTCTCTAAACTTCAAAAGGAGCATTCAGGGATTTTATTAGAAAGGATAAAGTATATTTTTAGATTACTCGAATTAGTAGAAGTAATTTAAATTATAAGGAGTTAGTATGAAGACAGTAGATGTATTTTTCGGTAAGAAGATTACAGGTTCTAGTTACCATATCAATACGATGTATCTGCACCGTTTTGGTATGGAGGATGAAATCGAATTACCTGGGATTCTTAGTAATGCTATTGATGGCATTTTAAGTCAAGAAGGATTGGACGATGACGTCAGTATTTTATTAGGAAACTTGAAGAGTGAGATAGTCAATCCTGATGGGATTGTACCTAGGAAAGTGAATGATATCACAGGAAGTTTAGTTTATCTTGGTTACGTTATTTATGCAGTAGTTAGAACTGACATAGATTCAGAAGTAGAATTAGATGCAAGTTCAGCTAGATTTTATGCAATGAATAAACAGATATCTGAACAGAATTTATTTAATGTTAATATCTTTCAGTGGGGACTCTGTAATGTAATTGATTCTGATTCAATGGTGAATCAAAATGCTATGGTGATGGAGTTCCTGATTGATAATGTAATTAATATCGATGATGAATGTTACTCAATTATCAATCTGAAAGAGGTGATAGAAGAGTATAATGCAATGGATAAGTATAATGAGAGTTCTAATATGGATACTACGGATGTATTAAAGATGTTAGAAGATCTTAATTATAAATTCTTTATTCTTCTACCAGCTGCGGATTTTGGTCTTGAAGGATAATAATAAGGAGTGGCAAATGTCACTCCTGAATAATTATAGAGGTAAGTATGAATACATCAGAGTATATTGAGAATTTGATTCTCTTTTATAATGAAATAAGTAAGTTCCCTCTTGTAAGATTGAGTCATCAATTAGGTAAATCGGGTCAGCATTTTGTACAAATAAATTTTAGGAATGAGAGTAGAGTCATAGAGTATAATTTAGGATTTAAAATTAGAAGTTCTTGTTACGTAAGTAAAAATTTAGCCATGAAGAATATAAGGATATTAGAAACAATTAATGGAGATGAGTTTAGTACATTATTTACTACTGTAACATTAAAAAAGAAGAAAGCTATTTTTAAAGTATATGACATCTTCGGGAATAAAATAAATAAATTTGTCATTAAATTCTGCATATTTAATCTATTCTAACGGGAGATATATGAGATACGAACGTAAAGTTAAAGAGGTAGTCGAAGCAGTGCAGTATAAAGGTGAAATAACTAAGGAATTAATCGACTTCTTATCAGGTAATAAACAGTACTTTTGCCGTCGCTGTAAATTCATCATATACGACGAGTTTATGGAAGAAAGAGTGATTAAAAAGAGTGATTATATCGTTAAATTACCTAATGGACTGCTAAAATGCCTCCATAAGGAGGAATTTGAGGCTACTTACGAGAAAATTGGTTAGTTATTTTACCTGAGGTAGTAACTCAGGTAATTAACAGGTACTATACGAAGACCTGTTCGTGATTAACTCATTAATAGACCTGATTACGACCTATTAAATTATTAATTGAGATTAAAAAGTTCTTTTACCTTCTTTATCCTTTCTTCAGATACTCCTGCTACCTCTGTATCAATTTTTATCTTCCTAGACACTTCATCATACGTAACTCTTGCGTACTTCCTCTTCTTCCATCCTACCTCTTTCTCCTCTTCATCTAAATCATCTAATAATCCAGCTCTCTTAAATCTTAACCATGACTCTTCTATTGTCTTGTTAAGACCGAGTATTTTAAAATCTATATAATCTGCATCCGTGATACTCACCTCATCATAGAGAAAGATGGATCCATCTTCATTAAAGAAGATATTACCAAGTAACTCCTCTTCTTTGTAAAGATCTTTGATGCTATTCCTCAATCTTTTTATAAGTCCAGTCTTCATTATTTTACTCCTAATTTCATTAAATCAGTATTCA
>JGI24503J29689_10017205_pt1 | contig 18770 bp, 20 predicted proteins | sample BioPla3RNA2_FD_29689 | JGI IMG/M metagenome (IMG submission 29689)
CTACAATTGTACAACCTGCAATTATTAGGGAGTCAAGAACGGATACACGTGTTATTCATGACTCAGATGCAGTATTCTCTACAGGAGATGGATTATAATTCGAAGGAGATGTAAATGCCTTTTTATCATAAAAAAGTATTGACAGATAAAGCATCTACAATTGCATTGATTATAGGTGAAAAAGAATGGGTAGCACCTTTAACAACTAATATAACTATTGATACAACAATCCCTTGGACTTCAGGTGGAGATATGATGACTGCATTTAAGGATGGGATTGCTGAAGGTGCGAATAAAGCTATTAATGCAGCACAGTCAATCGGTAATATGGGAGCTAAAATAGGTAATACTTTTGGAGGGAGTTTCAGTGGATCCCAACAAGGTAAGTTAGTCACTGCTTCTTCTTCTTTTAAGAAGTTCAATGGCTCAGATACTAAATTTACTGTTCCTAGTTTTACTTGTTACTTTATAAATGAAGATGACACTAGAAGTCACGTAGATAGAGCAAAGGAGTTACTGAAAGTTGTACTCCCTTTAGTATCTAAAAGCAGTCAGAGTAACAATAATATTAAATACGAAATAGCTCCGAATGACTTCCGTACTCCGAATGAAGGATTTAATCCTCAAAATATGTCAGGTTACTGTAAAATTAGAATAGGTAATAGGACTTTCAGTTATTTAGTCCCTAGTAATGTCAGAGTAGATTACTCCAAGGAAGTATCTTTATTAGATAATAACATCCCTCATTGTATAACAATCTCTGTAGAATTGGAAGTAGCATTTAAACTTATGTCGAATGATACTATTGCACTTTTAGGTTAGGTAAAATAAATGGCTAGAAAAATAGATTTAAAAGAAGAATTGAATGACCCTTTTGGATCCAATTTTATCAAAGGGATTGATGAACTAAAAACTGAAAAGGTAAAATTAGACAATGAAACTAGAATCGACCTTATTGATGAATTTGAGGATAAGATAGAAGTACATATGATTATTAACCGTATGAGTGACACTATATTTAAATCTGATAAAGTAGATATTGTTAAAGATAAGGATGCACTGATGATTTTAGAAACACGTACTAATCAGAGGTGATTATGATTGAATTTAGTAAATTTAAAATGAACTTAACTTTCCAAGAGTCAGGAGCTGAAATAGGTACTGATTATGGATTTTTAGGTTTAGATATATTCGAAACTATAAATCAAGTCCCTTACTTCGAGTTAGGATTAAAATCAAATTACTTTGAACCTATAAATAAAGAGAAGAATTTAAAACTCAATTATCAGTCAGATGTACTAAATTATGAATGTCCTTTAGGAATTAATAGTATCGTTTATGATGGAGAGTCAATCCTAATCAGAGGTTGGTTAACTGAATGGGAGAATTTTAAAACGTATCATACAAGGTACTTATCAAATAATATAAAGGACGCAATTAATAAACTCAAGATAAGAGATAAAATTAATTACTCAGATAACTTATCAGGAGAGCTCTTCCAAATAAATGAGTCCAATATAACTCAGTGCTTAGCTCTTTGTCAAGCTGGTGCATCTGTACCTTACTGGTCAATAGGTAGGTACTCAATTAACTTAAAAGATGTAGAACAATCAAAAGAACCTTATGTACTGACGGGTGGACGTATTTTGTTCAATACCCAAGATGAAATCAAAGTTACCAGTGAAGATTCTACGTTTAATACTTCCTTACTCGCTCACAATAGGAATTTAATATCTGATATTGAACATAAAGATATCAATAACAATTTTTTATTCAATAAAAAATCTATGGACATAGGTTTAAAGTATTACCTAATGTCATCTTGTGATTACGAGTACGAATGTCCTGTAGGTACTGTTATAGAAAATCAAAATGATCTCTACTCTGAAGTATCTAAATTCATAGTTACATCCGCTTATTATCATTACCGTGCAAGTAGCGTTTCTACAGACGTTCAATATGGAGGAATTTTATAATGGGAAATACTGCACCTATTAAGAATAACGTAAGACCTAGGGCTACAACACCTGTATTTATAACACCTAAGAATCAACAAGTTTACTTAGGTACAGTCGTAGAAAGATTCGAAGATAACGTAACTGATTCTGAGAGTGCACCTAGAAATTATAAAATAAAATTCAATATTTTAGGTTTACCTGAATTCGTAGATGAGTACCCTATAGCAATCCCTTTAGGAAATAGTACACGTCCTTGTGAAATAGGTGATACAGTTAAGATTTATGACATCTTTTTAATGAGTACAGGATTACATACATTCTATTATGAACAAATATTTGAAGATAGATTCACTGGGATTAAGAATTATGACAATGTAATTGATATGACGGAAAAGAATGTCAGTAGAATCAAATTACCTAATCTGGAAATAATTATGGATCGTCATGAAGGATTCTCAGGTGGTAGTGACCAAGATGATTTAGGTGATACAGCAGGTGGAGTAACAATCAAGTTACCTGGATGTGAAATAACTTACAGCAATGACGAAGAAAAAGTTACTACTTTAATTAATTTTGAAGAGGACTTTACGATAGAAAAGAAGGTAAAGAAAACATTTAAGAAAGAAATAGAAGTAGCATCAGAAGATAAAATCACTGCTTCATTTGAGAAAGAGATAGGTGTATCTTCTGATGATAAAATAGAAATAGAATCAGGTAAAGAGTTTACAATAAAATCAGGTTTGATGTTAAAATTAGAAGCTGGAGGTCCTGTAGATATTAAAGCAACAGGTTCAGCTAAAATTAATTTCACTCCAGGTTCAGTAGGTTTTTGTGCGTTACCTAACTGCTTACTAACAGGTGCACCTCATACTACAGGGACAGGTGCTTGTAGTTAATCCATTTATTAGGAGGAAGGATGTTAATTGCAGAGGATTTAAGAGATGAAATTATAGAGTCAATGAAAGGAAATATTAAGGAGTGGTTAGATCCTGATGAACCATCATTAACTGACCATCACTTAACAGAGAGTAACAAATACCGTTGTGAATTTGATGGTGAAGTACTTTTAATGAATCTAAATAAGATAAATGGACTAAAGTTAATTGAAGAATTAGGTGAGACTATAAAGAGGTATATAAAAGAGAATATTGAAATTACTTACACTTGTACAGGTACCTGGTACCGTACTTCTCCTACAGGTTTAATACCTACACCTGACCCATTAATTGAAACTGACCAAGTAAAAATTATAAGTTACAATAAAAAGTTACAAGGTTATTTCAAGAATCTCAATGAAATGAATAGAAAAATAGCTGAAATGATAAATACAGCTGAAATTGAAATCAAATCTGATGACAGAGAGTGGTACCTTCCTTTTAATCCTCTTTTAGTTGTACCTGATAACTCATTTTTAGAAGTAGAGAATGACAGATTTGATCCTATTTCGATAAATTGGGTGCCTACTGATAGTTATGAAGGTAATATGTACAATTTAGCTAAAGGAATAATTGCAGGAGTCAAGAGTGCAGTAAGTACAAAATTATGTACAGGAACACATACAGTACTCACTGTACCTCCTGTTGTTGAATCAACTATAACTTGTAAGATGCTCAAAATAGCTTGAGTCCGTCAAAACGTTAATATATAAGGTAAGGTTATGAGTAAAGGTTTATTAATTAATGGAGAAGTAGAATCTAATTTGAACAAAACGAGATTAGATTACGTGAAATTACTACTACTTATCCCTAAAGGTTCAATTTTAGGTAAACCTGAATTAGGTTATTCGAATAAGAATTTTACAGAAGAACTTATGTTAAGGAATAACATTGAGTCAATCTTAAATAACATTGAAAGTAACGACCTTTCTGTTGATAAGGTAGATTATAAAGGTTCTTCCATTACAATCCACTTCAAAGGTACGGATTTAAATATTGTATTATAGAGGTTAATATGACATATACAGAGCAAGAATTAGAAGAACAATTGAACTCTAAGTACTTAGACCATGGAATTCAAGATGATTTATCTAAGTTGTCAGCTAGTATTCTTTCTAAATACCTCTACTTGCATCAGATTCAAGATATAAGTATCTTATTGGAACAGTCATTCAGTAGGTGCAAAATGTTGAATAGTAGAATCCAACATGCTGCAGATAACTTTTACTCTGTAAATAGAGGTTCAAATAGACTCATCAGCCTTTCTGAATTAGGTTGTACAGAAAGAGTGGAAGTAAAGAAGTTTGATTTAATAAGTACTTACGGTGATTTCAAACTATTCTATGCACAAGATTATACTCACAATAATTTAGGTGCAACTTTTACTTTTAATGCTTACTTCGCTTTGTCTTCAGGTTCAGAAGTATTTAATGGAGATGGAAAATTATACCACGATGTTAACTCAGATAACATCTCAGAAGATATTATTGTATTTGACTCTGAAGGTAAGGAATTAACAACAACTAAATACATAAGTGACCTCTACCTCACAGAGAATGCAAAAGATATAGCAATAATTACATTACCTAATTACCGAGTCAGGTTATGGAAGAAAAATGGATTCTTACCTTCTGAGACTTATACTGTAAAATATCTGCATTCACCTGACGAATCTATAAATGAAATTGACTTAAAAAGTATCAAGTCACTACCTGGATATATTAAAAGTGCAAGTACAAAAGTAAATGAGATAAATTCAACAGTCTACAAGTTGAGTGATAATGATAAAATTTATCTTTACACAATCAATAGTCTTAAATTCAAAGATACAATGAAATCTGTAAACTCCTTGGATGTTATGATAAAAGAGAACTTCCCTGAGTTTAAAGGTTTTAAAACTGTAATCGATAGAAGTAAAATTGATGTGCATTATGTTATTGATTACTCAACAGATATTGAAATATCTCCAAATAGAGTCAATGCATTTAATGAGTTAGCAAGGAGTTATTATATAACTCAACAGATTAATTTTATCTTAGCAGAAGAGTACCTGATTGAAGATTACAAAATTAAAATAAGTTACTCAGAAGAGTTGAATTTTGACGTTTGTAACAATATCGTGAATGATTATCAGTCAAAGGTAGGTGAAGCATTCAATCCTTATCAACTAATTGCTGACTTAATGTCAAGTGATGAATTAATAGGTAGGATAAAGAGGGTGGTCATACCAGCTGATTCCATAGGTATAGTCCAACTAAATAGTAACGAAAGAGTTAAATTTAAGAATTTAACAATTGATTACGAGTCGATATAATGTATAGTGGATTTTTAAATGAGAGTTTAACTAAAAATAGTAAATTATTTGAATACTTCAAATTAGGAATTGATTCATTCGCTCCTAATTGGGAATCAGAGTATTCAACTAATAAATCTCAAGAGATCTTTACTATTTGTGATAAATTCTTTAATTCTTGCTATCATAAATACGATGAAAATGAATTATTATTCATTTACAATCAAATTTATAATTTAGCAGGATTTGAAGATAGTGTTAAAATTATCACAGAATTCTTGAATATTAAAATTGATTTGAATTTCAATCACGAAGATCTGACAATTAGTTTGACACTTGAATCTGATTTATTCAAAGATCCAACACTTTCTATGACTTATTTTAATGAGTTAGTACGTGACCTCTTATTCTTTAAGTCTATAGACGTAGAAATAGCTAAAATCAGTATTAATGTCAGTGTTATTAACAAACTTTATAACATCGGTTATCAAAACTCAATTGTTAATGAATATTTCACAAGAGAGAACATGTTTATAGGTGAAGATTGAGGTGATTTATGGCTTTCGAAAATATTGTAGATGCTAATTACTTAGACATTTATTACGGAACAATCAGAAAACCTGATGAATACATCTCACAAGAAACTTTACCTATAATTGACTATGAGGAAGAAGAAAGTACGGAGTTACTGGTTAATAACCAAATATTATTGAAGAAACAAGGAGAGGAATTAGGTACAAGAGTAGAGAGGTACCGATCTAATTCTCCTGATTTTACAATAATTAAAATCCTGAAAAAGGAAAATGTATCTAAAGTTGTATTCAGAAAGGATGATGAAATATTGTATGAGCAATTATTTTATTATTACGAAGATACAATTGTACAACCTAATTTAGGTTTTAAGTTACCTGCAATCCTCCGTTATGAATTCAACTCAGATACTGAAGAAGCACCTGAGTATTACATGCACAAGAAATCAAAGTCAGCACATAAAGAAGATGTTAAAATTATTCATTATGAATCAAATAATAACAATTTGATAAACAAAAGACTAATTGATAATCAGTATGTGAGTTCATTATCAGAAAACTTAAATGGGAATTTAATTACAAGGTTAATGCAATTATTCTATCTAGGTAATTTAATCCTCGACCATCAAGAGTTAAGTAATGAGGAGAACCGTTCAGGAAGAGTTCATGCTATAAATGTCAATAAAGATACTAACATGAATACGATTATTAATATCAGAAATAAAATTGAAGATATTGAAATTGGAGTAATTGAATGAAATACGTAAGATTAGTTGATTCTATTGATTTTATAAATAAAAATGATTTGACTGAAAATATTAAAGTCAAAGATTTTGAAGAATCAGATGTTAGCGACTTCCTTCAGTACTCTAATATTGAACTTGATATTGATGCTAATGACGAAGATATTGAAATTATTGTGCATAGGTATACTTGTAAAGAACCTGATTTTGTTATCCTAAAAATCTTAAAACCAATAGGTTACAAAAGGATGGTATTTAAGGATAAAAATGGAGAGGAGATTTACTGGTTAACAGTAATCCAAAAAGATACAGATAGGGATCTAATCGAAAGCACTTGTCTTTTTAGATTATTTGATACTAAGGAAGAAGGTGAAATCAATTTTGAAGAGTTAATGCATAATGCAGCTAGTTCAGCACATAAAAGTGATGTAGAGAATAAATTTTCCTCTAACTCTTTAGTGAGTAAAAGTTTTATAGATTGCATCTATGCAGAAGATAATACTTCAATCGTCAATAGTAATATACTGACTAAAGATTTTCAAATATTTAATTTTGGTAATTTAATCCAATCAAATGAGGAATTAACATGAGTTATATAGAACCTATAGTAGTAGACTCTGATTTCAGTACAAATTATGACGCTAAAGCATGGATTTATACTACATTAAATAATATATCTTATGCTAAAATAGCATTCTACGCAGGAGAAATCAACCCTGAAATCTGGGCATTAGGTACAGGAATAACTGAAATACATAGATTGGAGAAAATTGAAGAAGGTGAATTCAGTACGGACTCACTCTCTACTTCAGGTTCTTTTAACAATATATTGATGTTCAATGAAGAGGATGAACTTTTAGCAACGAGATATATTCGTACACCTATTTCACTTTCAGCTACGAGGTCATTAACTGTAACAGTAGAATGTTATGATAAAACAGAGACTCTTATCAAAGACTCTTATCAGATTGATTTTACTAACCACATAGATAATGCATATGAAAATGGTGTAGAAAAAGAACACCCTAAAATATTTGATGAAGATTCAGAGATTGCAAGTAAGGACTACATCAAACCTAAACATGACCAATTCATGCAAGAAAATAAAAGTATCTTGCAATTAGTCAATGAGTTCGATCCTATCTTAGGTAAATTACAAGTAAAACAAGGTGTACCTACACTTTCAGCTGGTGAAGGTAGGAGGTACTCTTATTTCTTATGGTATTACTGGAATGTAGATTCTATTCAAAATAAAATAAGAGATAAATTGAATGACGATACATGGGAGATGAAAAATAGACCTTACCTAGGTTTCAATGACCGTTATGGATCTTTCTTGTATTATTATGAATTCACTAAAGATTATATAATTCTAGTGATGGCAGGTAGTAACAATTACAATTTCATCGACATATTCATTGTGAATAATACTTTCGGTCTAACTCAAAGTGATGATTTACCTAATTACAGAATTAAATTCAATCGTTTTTATGATAGAATTTATTTTGTAAATAATAATGACTGCTACTGTTTCTACCCAATAGAAATAGAAGGAAAAGAGTCACCTGAAGTAATTAAATTAAAAGAACCTACTGATGCTGGTTATATGTATTACGATATGAATATTTACTCAATGAGTGATCTGGAATTTGTACAATTATCTACAGGTCATACGACTTACATTTGTGAATTCAGTGATTTAGGTGATGTTTTAATCGATGTTAAATCAGATCGCTATAAATTCATGAATATATTTGGAGAAGAGAGTATAGGTAAACTAGAACCTGAAATACTTAATACATACATGATTGACGACCGTCCTAATAAGAAAGTTTTAATCAGCATGTACGAGACTTCAGCTATTGCAATTAAATATTTATTAGATAATAATTACAAAATAGTTTATGTAGGTTCTGAATATACTGTAGGTTACTCAAATGAATACGATAATTACCTGATAATCTTTAAACTCCCTCATTACTGTGATAGAAGGAGAACCAAACTGAGTGGACTCGATTCCTTTTCAGGAAGCTACTTGTTATTTAAAGATGGTCATGTAGAATCTATCTACGGTCTAACATTAGATAATGGAGAGGATTACTTCGGTTGTAAATTTAGTGAAGGTTTATTGGCAGTTGATCGTGGAGTCATTGTAAAAATGAGTGAAAAGTACAAAGGTGCTTATCGTGTGACTAATTAAAGTAAAGGGATAGAAGATGACTGAAAAATCTTGTTACGTTTATAGAGGATTTCTAGAGGACTGTAAAATACATCAAGAAATAAAATTATTCAAAGTATTACTGACAAACTACACAGGTAGTTTAGGGTCAATAACTAATTCCGATTTCATAGATTTATTGGAATCTAATCCACTAATTGACTCTTTTCCTACTTTTATCCAAGATGATGTATTGATAAGTAAAATTGTATATAACAATATTAATAACTTTTCTACGGCATTCTTTACTTATGATACAGACGACCGTACGGATCAACTCGCTTTTGCTATTAAAATAAAAGTACCTGTTGAACAGGAAGATGGAGTAAGGAAACAGTTAGAAGATTACGCAGATAACTACGTCTATTTTGATATGAAAGGTTTTGAGTTACAGTGTAGATTTACTGCGATAAACAATCCTCAATACTCAGTTAAGCATAACCATAGGACTGACCCAATAGATTCTGAGCATGAGAATCAGTTAGTTGATATTCTCGACTTGAATAGAAAGATTGTGAATAAATTGAATGAAACTATGGAGTTAATATCACCTGAGGATTTAAGTCAGGAAATATTTAACAAGAATGCAATACTCCCTAACGGTAGGATTGTAGGTAATGAAGAAGATCTCTTAAATGAAGACGGTAAAGACTTCATTGATAATGGTAAAAATAAAGATATAATTCAGAACAATTTCTTAACAAAAGAGGATGTTCTTTAAGGAGTAAGAAATGAATGCTATTCCTCATTTAAGTGGAGCACCTTTAGAACCTACTGACGGTGTTTTTACTAATAAAGCTGTTATGGTGGTAAAAAATCCTGAGAATGCAGAAAATAATAGAAAGATTGAGAGTATATCTTTAGAAAGATTCTTCGCTGATGCAGGTAGGATTGTAGTCTCTGAGTCAAAACCGACAGAAGAGAATTACAAGGATGCAGACAATAACTTTTATGCTACAGGTACTTTATGGGTTTATAAATATGAATCAAAAGTTACAGAAGCTGTAAAAGTATATACTTTAGTCAATGTAGATGAGAGGGAAATAGAAGTAGATAGGATTGACCCTGAAACATCAGAAGTGATGAAAGATGAAGAAGGAAATAATCTAAAAGATATAGTTATTGAGTACTCAGCTAACTGGATTAATAACTCCAATATTGCATATGATGCATCCGCATTAACTGTAGAAGATGCAATGACTAAATCTTTGATGGTTGTAGAGATTGTAGACAATGAAGCTATAATAAATTACGTAAATACCAAAGATTTAATGGGAAATTCAGGTATAACTTACACTTCAGTATCTAATCCCACCAAGCCTTCTGGCTCTAATTATAACTTAGGTGACCGATGGGTAAATATTGTTACAGGTGACTTGTTCATGTTCTCTAAAATTAAATTAGGAGGAGAGAATGTAGAATACTGGAAGAGTATTGATACTGTAGATAAGACTACATTCGAATCCGTCGAAAGAGATGCGATTCATGGTTTACAAAATTATGATTCAGAATTCACTTTTGGAAGATTGATTACAGATAACATATTAACACCTGAAGTATTTAGAAAGACGGATGATTTTATCAGTTTATCAAATGGAACTCTCCTAACTTTCTTAGATGATAGTGACAGTACAGGATATACTGCCTTAATAAGTAAAAATGAAGGAAATAACTGGAAACCTATACTAAAGAGTAACTTTGATTTTAACTTTAAGGTATCTACTTATTATGAGTCATCTGATGGGACTTTATATTTATCTGTTAAATCTGATTTGGATGAAGTGAATTCTAACGTTTTACTAAAGTCATCTGATGGTGGATTCTCATGGTTAGCAATTCTTTATGCAGCAAGTAAAAGTATTACTTACATAAATGAAGATGAGTACGGTAATATAATTGTACATAACACATTCAATGCATGGGTAGTTTACCATGATGGAAGTTACAGATTAATAGACTTGAGTTCTAACTCGATTATTAAAGTAATAGTTTATCACAGAATGTACTTCGTAACACCTAATGCTACTTTTAAGTTAAATGATGATTATACAACTACTAGAATACCTGTCAAACCTGTTGATGCTTATGAATCCGTTCTGATTGACAAAATAGTATGTTTATTCACTGAAACTGGTGTGAGTTACAAAACAATAAACACTGCATTGATACCTAAAGATAGATTAGCTCCTTTTAGTGAAGAAGGAGTATTCTCAGACTTGAATCAATTTGGTCAGCAATCAGGTGCAAGTTTTGATAATTACACTCTAATCGGTTTTGATGAGAAGAGTATTTTAGCTGTATTGAATAATAACACTACAGGTAAAATAGAATTATTTGATGGTAAAATATTTACAGAATTAAATGTAGGTAAATTTATTACTGACGGACAGATATTTACTAATGTATCAGGTAACGCTGTATATAAAAATTCTGCTAAATTCATCGGGGACTTCATATTCATAAATGCAAGTAGTGAAGGTAAAATTTATATATTCAAATCCTCTGATTATTCTCAATTAGGGAGTTATGTATCTAATGTTTTACCTATTGTAGTCAATGACAATATCTACCTTTATGGAAATGACTATACGGAATTAGATATTATTCCTTATAATATATTCTCTGAACCTGAATTAACAGATACAGACATCTTCGTAAGATCAATTAAAGGTAAATCATTTAGGTTAGAGAATAACTTTATAACTGCACATGAAAATGTTTTACCTGAGAATCAATTGAAATTGAAAAGTATCTATCAAAATTTAAGTCAGAAGAGCGCTCTGATGTATGTCCATAATGATGAGATAAAACCAGGTGAAATCACTTCAGGTTTCAATAAAAGTAATTTATTACTGAAATACAAACATACTCCATCAGATCTTCACGTAATACCTTACATTATTGAAGACCCAGATGAATTAGATGAAAGTAAAAAGGATAAATTATACCTCAGTGTTGATATGAATTTCTATAAAATCCAATCTTACCATAGTGGTTCAACTTATCGATTCTTCATCTATGAGAAGTACGTAATTATAATTGAAATATCTTCAAATGATTTCATGTATATTTACTGGATAGATATCACAGATATGAGTAATAAAGTAAGATCTACAGCTGAGATGCCTATGAGTATTTCTTATTTAAGTATGGACATACTGAATGATAAATTATTCATTGCACAGAATCGTTACCTTTATATCATTGACTTAAAAGTAGATACACCGACACCTGAACGTGTAGACTTGAATCCTATGTTAGGTTTTAATCCTACTACGGATGCTAATAACTCAGAAATAAAAGTAGGTTGTGAGTCAGGTTACTTGGTAATTTTAGCTGATGATGTTACTGAACAAAAATCTTATTTGATATATGCAAAAGATATAGCAAATAAAGGAATGGTCTATTCAGAAAAATTGCAATTATCTAATTATGTAAACGTAAAAGGCACAGATTATGATAAAGTTCCTCTGTGGAAGAAGTTCTTATTCTATACAGGAAGTGACGGAGCAATTTATCGAAAAGAAATAAACAGTAATAATTTAGAAGAGTATTTAGATTCGGTGACTGATATGGATAATTGTGTACTGATGGATTTTGTTAAAAATGATAAGTACTGCTATTTTGTTGTATCAGATAATCGTACAGAAGAAACTACCTTAGTTGTAATGAAAGATGACTTTATTGAATACAAGATAAAACTAGGGACTACAGTTACTTCTGACGTTAAGATATTTGATATGAATCACAAAATATTTATCGATATAGAGTACGATGAATTTAAAGATGACGGTGATTATTACGGTACTCAATTCAGTTACAACCATGAACTTTATTTACATCAAGAGACTAGAGAAGGTGGAATTGTAAAATTAGTTGATAAAGGATGCACAATCTGTCCTTTAGAATATTACGAAGATAGATTCGCTATCATAAAAGAAATAAGAGTAGGTGGATTAATCTATACCGTAAAAACTAATTACAATATAAACAATTTTGCACCATTCTATGATAAGTCACCTGAAATGGCTACAATAAATACAGATGGAATGATAGGTATGCCTACAAAAGGTAAACTACTCCCTCTACTAGATATTTCTGATGGTGAATTCGCATGGAGATCTTATGAATACAGTAATTAATTTTATAGGAGTAATTAAATGATAACAGTAGGTTACATGGAAACTAAATTCGATTATGAAAATGCTCATAGAACTGTTGTTGAATTAGGTGATATTACTTTAATCCAACAAATGAAAGGTAAATGGGTCAATCTATTAAGTAGTGCTGGAATTATCCGTTACAGTGAAGAAGAGGGAGGAGAAGTAAAAGAGATTATTGAAGATAATCCTAATGGAAAGATCTTCTCTCTCGGATTCACTACGAAAGAAGTCAATGATAAAATTTCAGAATTGAATAAAATAATTAAAGGTTAAGAGGTAGTTATGAACAATCTTAAGAGAAGGGAAAATAGAGATGCTAGTTACGGTATCTCTATTAATAACGTTTATAAAATCATTCCTTACAAAGTACCTGATGCTAGTGGATCTGAATTAGAAGGAAGAATATTAGAGAAAGTTAATCCTTTTAACTACTCAGGTTCAGGAACAAAAGCAATGGATAATATAATGAGAGTTAATAAAGGAACATTGTTAACTCTCACTAATCCTGTTAATAATAATGTAATAGATTTGTACGAAGTGACGAGTAATATTTTATTAGATATCTCAGATACAAATTGTAAGGATGCATCACTAATATCTGCTAATGATTATATACATGGAACGGATTATTATGTCTACCTAATCTGGGATCCAGATAAAGATGAAGCCAGAATTGTATTAAGTAGAAGATCGGATAAACCTCAGAGAAGTGAAAGTACTTATTACGATATTTACTTAAAAGTAGGTGGATTTCATGTAGGTACAATAAGATGTACAACTCCAGGTGAAGGAAGAGCTTTAGTAGGTGGGGTACCTATTGGAGATGATGGTGAAGAGTTTAGTGCAGGATGGGAAGAAAGAGTAATACATAAAACAATAGTTCATAACTCTGTATGGGATTTAGGTTTTAGACCTAGAGTAGAAGTAGTAGGTGCAGCTTATACAAGGGCTGGATTATGGGAAAGTATTTATCAGATAAGTGACAAAAGCTACAAACTAACTCCTAGAGAACTAAAAAGAAGAGATAATAAAGACTCAGGCAGTACCTTATATCTCAAATCCTCACTTAGTGATGGACCTGAACCTATTAGTGCATTTGGAGCTATTACCTTTAACAGGAACAGAAGGACTTAATGCTATTAATGCATCACAGTTAGCTAAACAAGTAGGAGCTAGATTACCTACTTACTATGAATATATAGCAGGTAGTTATGGTACACCTCAAGGAAGGGATGATAATGATTATGCATGGAGTAAGACTAGTAATACAGATAGATATGTAACAGGGTGTTCAGTAAATTCAGTAGGTGAGTATTCTAATACTGGTAATGTTAAATATGCAGTATCTGCAGATAATATTACTCAATGTGCAGGTAATGTATGGGAGTACTTATCAGATATTACATTTGATATTGATGGTGGATACTCTACAGTATCAGGAGATTTAGTAACATCCTGGAAATGGGAAGATCTTACAAGTGTATTAGAAGGTGATTTCTACGGTGGTATTAGAGGTGGTCTTGCTGGTGGTCACTGGAATAATTCTACTCACTGTGGTGGTTTTACTTTCGCTGGTGATAATTCTGTACTCAGTGTGAATGGTTATCGTGGGTGTCGCTTCGCTTGGGAACATAATAATTAAAATAAATAAATAGGAGATAAAAATGGAAGGTTTAGCTAGAAGATTAAATGATGATGCTAGTTACGGGACAAGTATTAACAATATTTATAAAGTGATATCTTTTAAGTCACCTGAAAATGGAAGAATTTTAGAGAAGGTGAATCCTTTCACTTATTCAGGTTCAGGTACCAAAGCGAGTGACAATGTTATTAAAGTCAATAAAGGTTCTATGTTCACGATGAAGAATCCTGACAATAATAACATAATTGACTTCTATGAGGTTACGGACGATATCCGATTAGATATAAATATCGCTGCACATAAAGATTCATCAATTGATAATTCATCTTACATTCACGGTAAGAATTATTACGTTTACCTAGTTTTTGATAAGAATGAATCAGAACCCAAATTCTTACTTTCACTAAACAGTACAGCACCTAGTACCTCAAATGGAAGTTATTCAACTTACCGTAAAATAGGTGGATTTCATGTAGGTACAATAAGATGTACAACTCCAGGTACATTAGAAGGTTGGACTGGAGGTGTACCAATAGGTACAGATGGAGAGGAATTTGGTACTAACTGGGAGGAGAATGTTTTACATGAATGTATAATTCATAACTCAATATGGGATTTAGGATTTAGACCCAAATGTAAAAAGCCTGGATTCGCATATACCAGAGCAGGAGTATGGATGAGTATTTATCATATAGGTGACGGTAAAGTAGCTACTGGAGCAACTCCTAATTCACTGAAGAGAAGGAATAATGCAACTTCAGGTTCTACATTTTATCTTAAATCACCTAATGCAGGAGGTCCTGATCCAGTATCTGAATACGGTAAACTCCCTCTTACAGGAACAGAAGGACTTAATGCTATTAATGCATCCCAGTTAGCTAGACAGATGGGATCTTGTCGATTGATGACTTATCATGAATGGATTGCAGGTGCATTTGGATCGCCTCAAGCATCTGCATCAGGTAATGATAATGCATGGGCTAATGCATCTAATAGATTACCTGCAGGTTGTGCAGTAACTACAGGTGGAGCATTCTCTACGTCAGGTAATGTTAAATATGCAGTATCTGCAGATAATATTACTCAATGTGCAGGTAATGTATGGGAGTACTTATCAGATATTACATTTGATATTGATGGTGGAGCATCTACAGTATCAGGAGATTTAGTAACATCCTGGAAATGGGAAGATCTTACAAGTGTACTTGAAGGTGACTTCTACGGTGGTATTAGAGGTGGTCTTGCTGGTGGTCACTGGAATAATTCTACTCACTGTGGTGGTTTTACTTTCGCTGGTGATAATTCTGTACTCAGTGTGAATGGTTATCGTGGGTGTCGCTTCGCCAGTGATTTGGAATGCTCAATCTCTACTCATTAATGAGTAGGAAATATAGCATTACAAAGGTGGGATCTGGAACGAGGTATCGCAAGAGACCGAGTAGTCCCACCAGGTCACTGGATTACTGGAGAACAGAAGAATGTTAGATGAATTTCATTTATTTAACAAAGTAAGAGATTTACACATATGGTTTGAGAAGAAGATGGTAAATTGGACGAAATCAGATCGTCTTGAATATGGTATATGTTATAATTTACGTAAATACTTTAGTGAAATAGAGTACAAATTAATTGAACATAATTATAATTCTGCCAAGAGGTCTTCTCAATATAGATCAAATATTCTTTATGAAGCATCCACTAATTTAGATATGCTTAAAGTAACAGTTGATTCTTTAAGAGATTTAAAAGTTGGATGTGATAATAAAAGTAAGTCCTATTATTTAAGTAAAAGTCAACATGAGTATGCAGTAGAATGCTTAAATGAAATAGGACGCATGTTAGGTAGTTACATTAAAAATAATGATAACTATAAATAGTGACGTTGTCACTTAGAGTTTGTAGCATAGATGGAGAATTCTGTTATTCAATTACTATATTGATTACAGTGCTATCATCTAGTAAAGACGAGTCTTGCTAGTGGTAACTGGAATAATTCTACTCACTGTGGTGGTTTTACTTTCAATGGTAATAATTCTGTACTCAATGTGAATGGTAATAATGGATGTCGCTTCGCCTGTGAATCTTAAAATCTCTAGATCAATTTAGATTATTGTACTCACGAAATACATTAATAGAATCAATTATAAGATTCAGACAAATTCTATGAATCCTGAAATGGGAGAAATGAAAGTGTTTATTCGTAGACACTTTTCAAATTTATTTCTTATGAGTGAAATGCTTGATAAATTAATTAATTATTCTTTCCTTTATGATTGTAGTAAACTTACTCTTAATAAAATTAAGAGTAAAAGAAATCCTGCAATACGTTATATGAGTAATTTAGGTGAAAATGTACTAACATTATATAATGAACTAAAAGATGGTACGTATAAACTAAAACCATTTAGAAATTTTATTGTTTATGATCCTAAAGAAAGACATATTAGATCTTTGGCAATTTGTGATAGAGTTTTACAAAGAGCTCTCTATGAATTAATATTACCTGTATTTGAAAAGAAATTTATTTATGATACTTACGCATGTCTCAAAGGACGTGGAGGTGAGAAGGCTAGAATTAGATTATCTTACTTCATAAATAAATTTAATAAAAATAAGAATGCTTATTATTTAAAATTGGATGTATCTAAATATTTTTATTCAATAGATACACATTTACTATATGAAATTTATTTAAAACCTAATTTACCTGAAGATATAATTTATTATCTTAAAATGTTTGTAGAAGATAATAAAACAGGTGTACCTATAGGTGATCTAATGTGTCAACTTTATGCTAATACTTATTTATCTAGAATTGATCATTTTATTAAGAATAAATTAAAATGTAAGTACTATATTAGGTACATGGATGATATGGTTTTGTTATCTGATAATAAAGAAGAATTAAAAGAATGGAAAATTTTAATAGAATCAGAACTCAATAAATTAAAATTGAAATTAAATCCTAAATCACATATAAATAAAGTAGCTAATGGTCTACCTTTTACAGGTTATAATTTTTATTATGACTGTATTTATGCTAAGCAAAAGAAAGTACGTAGGATGAAGAATCAAATTTATAGATTTAAGGCAGGTAAAATAAAACCTCTAAAATTAAAGGATGGAATATCTTCACGTAGAGGTACTTATTTACATGCAGCTAATAGGTACATATATCAAGATTGTTTAAAGAAATCTTGTGAACTATTGAATACTGATTTAATGAAATTAGGAGTAAAATAATGAAGACTGGACTTATAAAAAGATTGAGGAATAGCATCAAAGATCTTTACAAAGAAGAGGAGTTACTTGGTAATATCTTCTTTAATGAAGATGGATCCATCTTTCTCTATGATGAGGTGAGTATCACGGATGCAGATTATATAGATTTTAAAATACTCGGTCTTAACAAGACAATAGAAGAGTCATGGTTAAGATTTAAGAGAGCTGGATTATTAGATGATTTAGATGAAGAGGAGAAAGAGGTAGGATGGAAGAAGAGGAAGTACGCAAGAGTTACGTATGATGAAGTGTCTAGGAAGATAAAAATTGATACAGAGGTAGCAGGAGTATCTGAAGAAAGGATAAAGAAGGTAAAAGAACTTTTTAATCTCAATTAATAATTTAATAGGTCGTAATCAGGTCTATTAATGAGTTAATCACGAACAGGTCTTCGTATAGTACCTGTTAATTACCTGAGTTACTACCTCAGGTAAAATAACTAACCAATTTTCTCGTAAGTAGCCTCAAATTCCTCCTTATGGAGGCATTTTAGCAGTCCATTAGGTAATTTAACGATATAATCACTCTTTTTAATCACTCTTTCTTCCATAAACTCGTCGTATATGATGAATTTACAGCGACGGCAAAAGTACTGTTTATTACCTGATAAGAAGTCGATTAATTCCTTAGTTATTTCACCTTTATACTGCACTGCTTCGACTACCTCTTTAACTTTACGTTCGTATCTCATATATCTCCCGTTAGAATAGATTAAATATGCAGAATTTAATGACAAATTTATTTATTTTATTCCCGAAGATGTCATATACTTTAAAAATAGCTTTCTTCTTTTTTAATGTTACAGTAGTAAATAATGTACTAAACTCATCTCCATTAATTGTTTCTAATATCCTTATATTCTTCATGGCTAAATTTTTACTTACGTAACAAGAACTTCTAATTTTAAATCCTAAATTATACTCTATGACTCTACTCTCATTCCTAAAATTTATTTGTACAAAATGCTGACCCGATTTACCTAATTGATGACTCAATCTTACAAGAG
>JGI24503J29689_10022560_pt1 | contig 18529 bp, 16 predicted proteins | sample BioPla3RNA2_FD_29689 | JGI IMG/M metagenome (IMG submission 29689)
GACCGGACATGGATGCCCTGAAAAAAGTGTTTGAGGAAGCCATTGCTGCGATTCAGAACGCCGGCACCGTTTCCGAACAAATCGAAGCAGCGGAAAGAATCAACAGGGCGCGTTGCGATTATATGGCGATGGACGCACTTTCCTATGTCCGTTCCGCTATCGACACGACCGATAAGTTTTATGAAGAGGAAAGAAACTTCTTTGACGAAAACGGTCCTGTCTATGCAGATTATGAAAATAAATTCTTGAAGGCTCTTTATCACAGCTCCTTTCGGAAGGAACTTGAGGAAAGGTTCGGCAAGCAGCTTTTCGCATTGATTGAAGCGAACATCAAGAGTTTCAGCTCGGAAATCATTGAAGAGTTGCAGGAAGAAAATAAATTGGTTACGGAATACCGCAAGCTGATCGCGAGCGCGAAAATTCCTTTTGACGGCAAATTCAACAATCTCTCGCAAATGGGCCCCTACTTGATTTCCGCGGACAGAGATGTGAGAAGGGATGCGGAAGGGGCAGTTGCGAAGTTCTTTGAGGAAAACGAAGCGAAATTGGACGAGATCTACGACCGGCTGGTTAAACTGAGAACGAAGATGGCCAAGAAACTCGGTTTCGAGAATTATGTTCCGATGGGGTATTTGCGTCTCGGGCGCACTGATTACGATGCGGAAATGGTGGCGGGATACAGGAAGCAGGTTTTGGAAGATTTGGTTCCGCTGGCGGAGGAGATCATTACCGCCAAAGCAAAGCGGCTCGGGATCGAGGATCTGAAGAGTTATGACCTCGGGATTGATTTCCCCTCCGGCAATCCGAAACCGATCGGCGCCCGCGAATACCTGGTCGATGCCGCGATGAAAATGTATTCCGAACTGAGCAAGGAAACCGAAGAATTCTTCAGATTCATGACTGAACATGAATTGATGGATTTGGAAACAAAGAAAGGCAAAGCAGGCGGGGGCTTTTGCACCTTCATCCCGAATTACAAATCGCCCTTCATTTTTTCCAATTTTAACGGCACGAGCGCCGACGTGGACGTCCTGACCCATGAAGCGGGGCATGCGTTCCAGGTGTATTGCAGCAGGGATCAGGAATTGCTGGAATACATGTGGCCGACCTTGGAGGCTTGCGAGATCCATTCGATGAGCATGGAGTTTTTTGCCTGGCCCTGGATGGAACTCTTCTTCGGAGACGATGCCGACCGCTATCGTTACAAGCATCTTGCCGGGACAATCACCTTCATTCCTTACGGAGTTTTGGTCGATCATTTCCAGCATGCGATTTATGAGAATCCGGAACTCACGCCCCAGGAGAGAAAAGCGGTTTGGAGGAGTTTGGAAAAACAGTACATGCCCTACAAAGTCTACGAGAATGGATTCTTGGACAGGGGAAATTATTGGCTCAGGCAATCCCACATTTTCTCCACAGCCTTTTACTACATTGACTATACGCTCGCGCAGGTTTCTGCACAGCAATATTGGATCATGGCGAGGGAAAACCCCGCGGCAGCGTGGGATAGTTACCTCCGCTTATGCAAAGCCGGCGGAAGCAAATCCTTCCTCAAACTCTTGGAACTTGCCGGCCTGGACAATCCTTTCGTTCCGGGAACGGTGAAGAAAATCGCCGATAAAGTGGGCGAATACCTCGCAAGTTTTGATCAATCAAAATTGGTTTAAAGCCAGTCTTTCAGTTCATAATATAAGAGTGTGGCGATGAAATTTCCGAAACAAAAAGTATTGATAACCCATGAAGTGAACGAATGTCTCGAGCGCGAAGATTTTTTCGGAATCTTCAAGATGAAGAACAGGATTCTGGAAAATGCCGACATCATTGACAAAAAGATCTTCGGTGATTTGATCTTTTCAACCTTCATCATCGGCAATTTCGACGACGCGGTTCTGATTTATTCCGAGTTGAAGCGAAAAGGGGTTGAGACCTATTCGACGCTCTACTATGCCCTGCTTTCTTTGATTGCGAACGAGGATTTGTTTCAGGCAGCATCGATAATCAAGAAAAGCGAAATTTTATCAGCCCCGGAAATAAAGGATCTCCATCAGGACGGAGGAGCCAACTATTCGAATTTGCTTCCCTTTGCCGATTACCATGATTCTTTCACGCTCTTGCTTTTAATCGTGAACTACATCAAAGGAATCATGCGCGAAACCAGCGGCATGAAGGAAATCAACCGTGATCTCTTGCTTTTCCGTTTCTTCGATCTTGTGAATCTCGTTTATGAAATCGGGTATCCTTTGAAAATCATCCAGGAACTCAGTTCCGCAATGAAAATCATTTTCAATTTATCAATTTAAAGCTAAGTGGAGGGATTGTAAAAAGAGGGGAAATCTGGTATAATATTTTAGTTAGAAAAAGGTGTAAAGGAGAAAACGACATGAATGTGAAGATTGAGAAGATGCCCGGAAGCAAGGTTGAGATTAAGGTTGAAATCGAATCCGCGGAGTTCAAAGATTACTATGAAGAAGCTTTTAAAAAGGTTTTGGAAGATGCGGAAGTGAAAGGTTTCCGGAAAGGAAAGGTTCCCCGTGCCGTCTATCTGCAGCGTTTCGGCGAAGGGAAGATCATTCAAGAGGCGATCGACAGCGCCGTAAACAACACTTATTTTCAAATCATCGAAGAACACAAATTGCAGGTGCTGGACCATCCGACAATCGACATAGATTTCGAAAACTTGGATTTGGAGAAGGGCCTTGCTTACACGGCCACGGTTTATGTATATCCCGAAGTTGAATTGGGAGAGTATTTCGGAATTGAGATCGAAAAAGAAAGCGCCGAAGCAAGCGAAGAAGAAATCCAAAGAAGGATGGATTTTGCTCTGAACAGCAAGGCAGATCTGGAACTTCTGGAAGAGGGAGTTTTGGAAAAAGGGCATACGGCCGTCTTTGATTTCGAAGGTTTCAAGGATGGTGTTCCCTTTGAAGGCGGCAAGGCCGAAAACTACAGTTTGGAAATCGGCTCCGGAAGATTCATTCCCGGATTTGAAGAGCAAATGCTCGGCATGAAGCCGGAGGAAGAAAGGGAAATCGAAGTGACTTTTCCGGAAGATTATCATGCGGAAGAGTTGAAAGGCGAAAAAGCGACCTTCAAAATCAAACTCCATGAAATCAAGAAAAAAGTGGTTCCCGACCTCAATGATGATTTTGTAAAAGGTTTGAACATTGAAAATGTAAATACGGTTGAAGAGTATAAAGAATATATTAAGAAAACGATTGAATCCGAAAAGAAAGTTGCGAGCGAATCAAAATTCGAAGCGGATCTGTTGGATAAGGTCTGTGAAGGCGCTAAGGTTGAAATTCCGGAAGTCCTGATTGAACAAAGAAAAGAAAGCATCATCAGGCAGGAAGAAGAGCGCGCGAAACCTTACAGCATCTCTTTTGAACAATTGCTCGCCTACCAGGGTCTCACCCTCGACCAATACAAAGAACAAATCACGGACACCGCGCGCAGGGATGTGCTCAGAGAATTGGTTTTGAATAAAATCATTGAAGCCGAAAACATCAATCTTACGGAAGAAGATTTTGAAAAAGGCTATCAGAATCTGGCCGAAATTTATCGCCAGGATCCCGAGGACATCAAAAACTTGCTTCCGCGCGACCGGGTTGCATACCATTTCCTTTTGGAAAAAACCATCAATCTGTTAAAGGACAAAGCAATAGTTAAGTAAAATTAAAGGATTTCATATATAATTTAAATGAACTTATTAAACAAGAAAAAAGGTGAAATGCATGGCTAAGGATAAGAAACTTCGGATTTGTTCTTTCTGCGGGCTTCCCGAAAGCAGCGAGCGGCGGATAATTGAAGGAGACAATGCCTACATCTGCGATTTCTGCGTCGACGTCTGCCATCAGATGTTTGATTTGAGCAGGCGTTATGAGGAAGAGGCGGCAAGCATTCCGAGGACCGATTTAGCTTTGGGCTTGACACCTCGAACGATCTATGAGAAACTCTGCGAATATGTGATCGGTCAGGAAAGGGCGAAAAAGATCCTGTCGGTCGCGGTTTACAATCATTATAAGCGCATCCAAAACAATTTATATGAAGAAAGCGACGTCGAAATAGAAAAAAGCAACATTCTCTTATTGGGCGCGACCGGCAGCGGGAAAACCCTTTTGGCACGGACGCTTGCGAACATCCTGAAAGTTCCGTTCGCGATTGCTGATGCAACGACCCTGACGCAAGCCGGCTATGTCGGCGAAGACGTGGAAAACGTGCTTTTGAGGTTGTTACAGGCGGCGGATTATGACGTCGATCTTGCGCAAAAAGGCATCGTCTACATCGACGAGATTGATAAACTCGGAAGGAAGAGCGACAATCCCTCCATCACCCGGGATGTTTCCGGGGAAGGCGTGCAGCAGGCATTGCTTAAGATATTGGAGGGAACGATCGCGAATGTTCCCCCGGGCGGGGGCAGGAAGCACCCGCATCAGGAATTCATTCCTTTCGACACGACCAATGTTCTCTTCATCTGCGGGGGTTCCTTTGAAGGAATCACGGAGGTTGTAAAAAGCAGGGTCGGGAAGACGGGCATCGGCTTTAACGCTGCCGTCCAAAAATTGGAGGACAACGAACTCTATCATCAGGTCACGCATGAGGATGTCCAAAAATTCGGTTTGATTCCCGAGCTTGTGGGCAGGCTACCGATCATTGCCACCCTTGATGTCCTCGATGTCGGCGCTCTCGTCAAGATCATGAAAGAACCCAAGAACGCCATCATCAAGCAATATCAGAAAATCATGAAAATGGACGGCGTCAAGCTGGAGTTTGAAGAAGAAGCAATCGAAGCAATTGCCCAGGAAGCTTTCAAGACAAAGACGGGAGCAAGGGGCCTCAGGTCGATTCTTGAGAACATCATGCTCGATGTCATGTACCGCATTCCCGATGAGAAAGACGCTTATAAATGCATCATCACCAAGGACGTCGTCACTTCCAAAGCCGACGTGAAGATAATCAAGCGAAAAATAAAAACTGCATGAAAGGTGCTTATGAAAATCAAACAGGATTATGTGAGCGATCAGTTTCATCAGGTCTACTTCACGTTCTCTGCCCGCGAAATGGATGAAATCATCCAAGATGTCTTGGCGGCGCACGGATTGTCGGAACGGGAAGCAAAGAGGAAGAAGAAATACATTTCGGAATTGGTGATGGAAAAGATTGAGGAAGAAATCATTGAACGCGAAATCATGAACCTGGACGTCATTCCGATTTACGGAAGGAAATTCAGATACTTGACGCGCATCCATCCCGGCAATCCCCTCCTCGTGATTTGCCAGTTCTGCATCCTTCCTTCCGATCTGAAAATTGATTTCCCGCCCAAAATTCCGAAAAAGATCCTCGAAATGTCCCATGTTCCGGAAACAGTGAGGACCATCGTTCGCCAAATCCTAATCGAAAACGGAGAATATGCATACAAGAACGGGGAAGTTGCGAAGAAGGGTAGCATCGTAATCTGCGACATCGTTTATAAACGCGACGATTATGTGATCAGCGAAATAGAAAATCAGGAAATCAACCTGAATAATGTCGATCAGCCCGAATGCGCTTTGTTTCTGAATTCCAAGGTCGGGGACGAAATAGTGCTCGATGATGAAACTTCGGTCACCGTGGTCGCCAAGGTCAAAGAAATTAAGAATTTGGCCGTAAACAGACTGACGGATGCGATTGTGAAGAAACTGAATTTCCTCAACACAAAGACGGTTTTGGAATTCAATAAGAAGATCAGCGACATCATCACATTTTCCGGAACGATTGTGGTTTTGCTTAATTATCTTGCGGAATACGCTTTGGAAAGCGGAAGCATTGAGTTCGATGAATATGTGTTGGATTTCTTCATGGGCAATGAATTTGCCCCGAATGGAAAGAAGGAAAGGGATCGCTATCTGGAGGAAGTCAAGCGCGATCTCGCGAAGGAATACATCATTTGGCTCATCAATCTGAACAATTCCAACATCGATCCTGCCTACATGGACAGGATTTACGAAGAATATGAGTTGGATAAAATGCTCTTCAATAACCCGATGCGCATCGACGGATACCAGGAATTCATCAACCGGCACGCCTTTGAAGCTCGGGTATTGCAATACTGCATTGACAACAAAATCATAGATAAAACCAATTAAGGAGGTGAAGATTATGTTCTCCAACCAAACAGTCGTTTCTGCGACGCTGCCGGCAATGGCGATCCGCGGGAGAGTGCCCCTACCGAACAACGAAATCAGAATCGACGTCGGCCGCAAGGAAAGCATCATGGCTTTGAAAGAAGCGGTCGAAGACAATAAGTACATCGCACTCTTCGTGCAGCGCGACCACAACATGGATAGCCCCGGTCCCAAGGATGTTTTTGAGAACGGACTCGTTGCCAAGATTATCTATAACATGGAAGGCCAGACCATCCATAAAGTGAAAGTGCTGGGCATCGTCCGTTGCAAGCTGGTGGAGTTTGTGGAAACGGAACCATTTTGGCGCGCTTCCATCGTCACCCTCCCGATAGAAAACGATGACCTGGACAAGGAGCTTGCTTATGTCAGGCTCTTGATTGAAGAATTGCAATCGGGGTCCAAATTCTTGTTTGAAGGAAATGCGGAACTGGCCAACATCATTTCCCAGGGAGTGACTGCCGATAAGCTGGCGGATGTTTTGGCTTATAATCTTCCCCTCGATTTAAATTCGAAGATGAAGTATCTAAGCACGCCCAATGTCGGAAAGCGACTCCGTTACATGCTTGAAGATTTGCGGCGCGAGAAATATATCAGAGATCTGGAGACCAACATCGAAAACGAGGTCAGAAAATCGATTAACGAAAGCCAGAAAGAATATTATCTCCGCGAAAAAATGCGGGTCATTCAGAACGAATTGGGCGACCGCGTGAAGAGGGATACAGAAATCGAGGAAATTAAGAAGAAGATTTTGGCTGCGAAGATGCCGAAATCAATGGAAGAAAAAGCCCTCTCCGAGCTCAACCGCTATGCTTCCCTAAGCAACACCAGCGGCGAAAGCGCGATCATCAAAACCTATCTTGATTTTGTCATTTCCCTGCCTTGGTCTAAAGAATCCAAGGAAACCAATGACATTGTCAAGGCAAAAGAACAGCTTGACAAGGATCACTACGGCCTTGAAGTCGTCAAGGAAAGGATACTTGAATACCTTGCCGTGAGAATCATGACGAAGAAAAACCCGCAGGCAATCCTCTGCCTCGTCGGTCCTCCGGGAGTCGGAAAAACTTCCTTGGCGCGTTCAATCGCAAAAGCGCTGAACAAACAGTTTGTGAAGCAGTCCCTCGGTGGCATCAAGGATGAAGCCGAAATCAGGGGGCACAGAAGAACCTATCTCGGCGCACTCCCCGGACGCATCCTGCAGGGCATGAAACGCGCGGGCGTCATCAATCCGGTTTTCCTACTAGACGAAATCGACAAACTGTCGAGCGACTACAAGGGAGATCCCGCGAGCGCGATGCTGGAAGTCTTGGATGCGGAGCAGAACAAGTATTTCAGCGACCATTATCTTGAAGAACCCTATGATTTGTCTAAGGTCTTCTTCATCTGCACCGCGAATTACTTGGAAAACATACCCGTGCCTTTGCGTGACAGAATGGAAATCGTCCAATTGTCAAGCTATACGGAATATGAGAAATTTGAGATAGCGAAAAGGCATCTCATCAAAAAGCAGCTTGAGTTGCATGGCTTGGAAGAAAAGAGATTTTCGCTTTCCGACGAAGCTCTTTGGATGATCATCCGGAATTATACAAAAGAAGCCGGCGTCCGCGAGCTGGAAAGAAAAATCGGGTCTCTAATCAGAAAAGCCATCAAAACGATTCTGATGGACAAAATCGACATAGTAGACATCAACGAAAAGAATCTGACGGAATGGCTCGGCCGGCCGAAATACTTCTTCAACAAAATCGACAACACCGACAAAATCGGAGTCGCGACCGGGCTTGCGTACACGCAATACGGCGGCGACACATTGCAGGTTGAAGTCACCTATTTCAAGGGCGAAGGCAAGCTTGTTCTGACCGGAAAATTGGGAGACGTGATGCGGGAATCGGCACAGGCGGCTTTGAGTTATGTAAAAGCCAATGCCGAGAAATTTAAGATTGATCCGGAAATTTTCAAGAATCACGACATCCACATCCATGTTCCTGAAGGAGCGGTTCCGAAGGACGGTCCTTCGGCCGGTATCACGATCGCGACCGCGCTGATATCAGCCCTCTCCCACAGACTGGTAAAACACGATGTCGGCATGACCGGAGAAATCACGCTCAGAGGCAGAGTGCTTCCGATCGGCGGCATTCGGGAGAAGGCGATAGCTGCGCACCGCAGCGGCTTGATCAAAATCCTGATTCCGAAAGAGAATCTGAAGGACATTGAGGAAATTCCCGAAAGCGTCAGAAAAGAATTAGAAATTGTTTCGATCGAGAGTATCGATGATGCCATAAACAATATCTTCATTTAAACAAAAAACATTTGCTTGTACAAAAGCAAATGTTTTTTCTATGGAAAAAACAATTGCAATTTTCTCCTTCATCCTGTATAATAATGAATATAGGAAGAACAAACAGCGTTCATATATACGACCGACGAAGATTGAAAAAGGAGAGAATGAGAAAATTGCAAGAGTTAATTACTGCGCTGCCGGAAGGGTTCAAACTTGAAGATTATCAGATTTATCCGGAATCAATCAACCGCTTGGATGATTCTTGGATTTTCATGGTCAAGGTTGAGGGAACCGATTATTTGGCTGTTATCGGGGAGCTTACAAAGAAGTTCAAAGGTAAGGACGGTTCCGGCTTTCTTCTGGCAGATTTGAACCATGAGAATGCATCGGTTTTGAGAGAAATTTTTCCATTCACCGCACCGAGCGCGGTTCTCGGAGCGGAGAGAACTTTCGGAGTGGGTGATCGCCTCGGCATCGCCTGTTTCGGTCACATCCGCGTTTTCAGAGAATATGACGCGCGACCTGTTTTTGCTCAGCAATCGATCCGCGAACTGAATCTCACGCAAAGGAGTTTTGCGGATGTGTTGGATGCGGTGACTTTCGCGGTTTTCAGAGAAGGCTTCAGGAACGGTTTTGGCGCCGACGGCGATCATTTGAAAAAGCCGGAAGAAGTCGAAGCTGCTTTGGAATGCGGGTACACGATGATCACGCTTGACTTAAGCGATCACATCAATAAGGGCGATGTTCCCGATTTGGAAATTCCTGCGGAAATCAGACAGCGCTATTTGCAGAAAACATTTGACGTCGAAGGGGAAAAGATTGCTTTTTCGGAAGCGGATTTGAAAGAATGCCTCCACGTGTACGGAAAAGCTCTGAATTTTGCGGCAGTCATTTATCATGAATACATAGCGCCAGCGGGTGGAAGAATAAATTTTGAAGTTTCAATCGACGAAACCGAATTACCCACGACTCCCGCCCAGCATTATTTTGTTGCGAATGAATTGATGGTTGCGGGAGTGAAAGTTGACACGCTCGCGCCCAGGTTCTGCGGGGAATTTCAGAAGGGAATTGATTATATCGGGGATTTGGAGCGCTTTGAAGAGGAGTTGAAAATCCATGCTGCGATCGCCAGAAAATTCGGCTATCGTTTGAGCATTCATTCTGGTTCGGACAAGTTTTCGATTTTCGAGCTCATCGGAAAACATACCCGGGGAAGGTTCCATGTAAAAACGGCGGGAACGAATTGGCTTGAAGCGATGCGGCTCGTGGCGATGAAGGATCCCGGGCTTTACCGGGAAATCCATGCCTATGCCCTGGAGAAGTTTCCGGAAGCAAAAGCTTTCTACCATGTGACGACCGATCTTGGTAGAATTCCGAAACTGGAAACCGTGAGCGACGAAGATTTGCCTCTGTATTTTCAAAATGACGATGCCAGGCAATTGATACACATCACTTACGGATTCATTTTGAACGCGAAGAATGAAAACGGAAGTTACCGCTTTAAAACTAGACTCTATGAACTTTGGCGAAAGCATGAAGATCTTTATTCAGAAATGTTATATAAACATATCGGAAAACATTTAAAATTGCTTTATTCGGGCAGCAATCAGGGAGGAGTAGAAGATGAAATTTAAGGAAAACGCTAAGTATGCGATTGTCGTGCCTTCGAGCATGGGAGTGAGAATCACCCCCGTGAACCGTTTGCCGGTTCACATCAGCAATCTCTATCTGATGCAGGCCACGAGCGCGGAAACCAATGTCATCAGCATTTCCGCTGCCCTCGGTTTGCCTGTCAAGGTTTTGACCTGTTTCGTAAAGGGCAGTCCGATCGCACAGTTCATCAAGGGTGATTTGCGCCGCCGTGGGATTGACTACGAAGGTCCGGAAGTTGAGCAGGGCGGACCCTGGGGTCATCGCCATCAGTTCAACATCGCCGACAGTGGCTACGGTCTGCGCGGACCGCGGGTTCAAAATGACCGCGCCGGCGAAGTGGGCAGGACTCTTGACAGCAAGGATTTTGATTTGGATAGGATATTCAAAGATGAAGGAGTGAAATTGATCCACATCTCCGGACTTATCGCCGCGCTTTCTCCCGGGAGCGGGAAGTTCTGTTTGGATTTGGCCCGGAAGGCGAAGAGCGAGGGAACGAAGATATCCTTCGACCTCAACTATCGGGCTACTTTCTGGAAGGACAGGAAAGAGGAACTCGCGCCGATTTTCAAAGAGATTGCCAGCCTTTCCGACATTCTGATCGGGAATGAAGAAGATTTCCAGCTGGCTTTGGGAATCGAAGGTCCGGAGGCGGGAGGAAAGAACATTTCCGAGAAAATCGAAAGTTTCAAGGGTATGATTTCGGAAGTTAAAAAGGTCTACCCCCAAGCCACCCTTTTTGCCAACACTCTCCGCGAAGTCCTTTCCGCAAACGAACACCTCTGGGGGGCGTTGCTTCTTGCGGGCGATGAATGGTCGGTAGTCGAACCGCGCCCGATTCAGGTATTGGACAGAATCGGCGGCGGGGACGGTTTTGTTGGCGGGCTGCTTTACGGCTTGCTTAGGGGCATGGAACCGGAAAAAGCACTGCAGTTTGCCTGGGCGAGCGGAGCCTATGTCGCCACATTGCTGGATGACTTTGGACTCCCTGCCGATGAGGAACAGATATGGAGCATTTGGGAAGGGAATGCACGCGTAAAAAGGTGAACGAAAGGAGCAGAACATGAAGAAAGCAGACATCGGCCTATACGGTTTGGCCGTCATGGGCGAAAATTTAGTACTGAACATGGTATCCAAGGGCTTTACCGTCGCCGTTTCCTCAAGGAGGGAAAGTTCGGTCAAGCGATTTGAGGAAGAAAGGGGCAAGGACCAAGCAAACATCATTTTTGCATACAATCTTGAAGATTTTGTTTCGGCATTGGAAAAGCCGAGAAAAATAATGCTGATGATCAAAGCCGGCAAGCCGATTGACGAGATGATAGAAAAATTGATACCCCTTCTGGAAGCCGGGGACATCATCATCGACGGCGGAAACTCCAATTTCCACGACACGATCAGACGCACGAAATACGTGGAAAGCAAAGGGCTTTTCTACATCGGTTCCGGAGTTTCCGGAGGCGAGGAAGGAGCGCTCAGGGGGCCTTCGATTATGCCCGGAGGGTCTGAGAAAGCTTGGCCCCATGTGAAACCGATTCTGCAGGCAATCGCGGCGGAAGTCGAGGACGGCTCCAAATGCTGCGATTGGATTGGCGCGGACGGGTCCGGGCATTTTGTGAAGATGGTTCACAACGGCATTGAATACGGCGACATCCAATTGATCTGCGAAACTTATCACATCATGAAGGATCTTTTGAAAATGAGCGCGGACGAAATGTCGGCAGTCTTCGCTGCCTGGAACGAAACCGAGCTTGACAGTTATTTGATTGAAATCACGGCCGACATTTTGGCATATAAAGATGAAGACGGCGAAGCGCTTGTTGAAAAGATACTTGACACCGCCGGGCAGAAAGGCACCGGAAAATGGACGAGCATCACTTCCATGGAAGAGGGAGTGCCGCTGACGTTGATTGCGGAAGCGGTTTATGCGCGTTTCCTTTCCGCGCAGAAAGAAGAACGCGTCCGCGCTTCAAAACTCTATCCGAAAAAGCCCGTAAATTTTGAAGGCGAGAAAGCGGCTTTCCTGGAAGATTTGCGAAAGGCGCTCTACGCGGCAAAAATCATCTCTTACGCGCAAGGCTTCAGCTTGATGAGAGAAGCCGCGAAAACATATGATTGGAAATTGAACCTTGGCGGGATTGCCCTGCTGTGGCGCGCGGGCTGCATAATCAGATCCGTCTTCCTGGGTAAAATTAAAGCCGCTTTTGACAGGGATCCCGATTTAAGCAATCTCCTCCTCGATCCGTATTTTTCGGAAACGATTAAGTCCCTTGTGGAAAGTTGGAGGAGAGTGGTCGGCGCGGCCATCCAAAACGGCATCCCCGTTCCCACGCTGGCTTCGGCGCTGAATTATTTTGACGGTTACACGAGCGAAAGGCTCCCCGCGAATCTCTTGCAGGCCCAAAGGGATTATTTCGGAGCCCATACTTATGAGCGGATCGATAAGCCTCGGGGAGAATTCTTCCATACAAATTGGACCGGGCGGGGCGGAAAAACCTCCTCGACGACATACAATGCGTGAGGAGGGATGAAAATGAAACTGCCTTTCAAACCTGATTTTACTGGAAAAGTCGCGGTCGTCACCGGGGGTACGGGCGTGCTCGGCTCTGATTTTGCGAGAGCGCTTGCTGCTTGCGGGGCGAAGGTTGCGATTTTGGGCCGCTCGGAAGAAAAAGCAAAGAGGCTTGAAGAGGAAATCAAAAACGCAGGTCACACAGCAATCGGCATTTCCTGCAATGTCTTAGACAGGGCAAGTTTGGAAAATGCCCACAGAATAATTTCGGAAAACTTCGGAAAGGTCGACATTCTGATTAACGGCGCCGGCGGGAACAGCCCGGAAGCGACGACCGACGCCGAGTTTTTCGATTACGAAAAATTCGGTCTTCCCGATCACAAAAGTTTCTTTGACATCACAACCGAAGGATTTGAATATGTTTTCGGGTTGAACATGACCGGAACCGTCCTGGCCTCGCAAGTCTTTGCCAAGGACATGCTCGATAAACCGGGCTCGGTGATTTTGAACGTCAGTTCGATGAATGCTTTCACGCCGCTCACGAAGATCCCGGCGTACAGCGCGGCCAAAGCCGCCCTCTCCAATTTTACAAGATGGCTTGCGGTGCATTTCGCTAAAACGGGAATCAGGGTAAACGCAATCGCTCCCGGATTCTTCTCGACCGCGCAGAACGCCGCCCTGCTTTGGAATCCTGACGGAACGCCGACGGCGCGCACGCAGAAGATTTTGAACCAGACGCCGATGGGACGTTTCGGTGAACCCGAAGAATTGATCGGAACCCTTCTCTGGCTCTTGGATAATGAGAGTTCCGGATTCGTGACCGGAATCGTAGTTCCGGTTGACGGCGGTTTTTCCGCCTATTCGGGAGTGTAGTTCATGTCAATTTTTTTGAGAGCGGAAAATCCTCGGGGCCTTACGGAAAAAGAGATTCTGAATGCCTTAGAAAAGTCCCTGGCGGGAAGAAACCTGAAGAAAGTCCTCCTCATAGGACCCGATTATACAAGACTTCATTCAAATGCGGGTTTCATCATCAACCGCTACTATCATCTTTTGAAGGAGCATGCCGAAGTCGACATCATGCCGGCTTTGGGCACCCACAGGCCGATGACGGAGGAGGAAGTCCGGGAGATGTACGGTGACATTCCCTATGACAAATTCCTCGTCCACAATTGGCGGGAGGGTCTCCTGAAACTCGGAGAAGTCCCGGCTGCATTCATCAGAGAAATCACCGAAGGGCTTTGGAACGAAAGCCTGGCCTGCGAAGTGAATGAAAAAGTTGTCGATACCGCATATGATTTGGTCATTTCGGTCGGCCAGGTCGTACCCCATGAAGTCATCGGCATGGCCAATCACGCGAAGAACATCTTTGTTGGCTGCGGCGGCGCGGATACGATCAACAAAACGCACATGATCGGCGCCGTCTACGGCATGGAAAGAATGATGGGGAAGGATCACACCCCGGTCAGAAAGATTTTGGATTATTGCTGGGAAAACTTCCTGGATAAAAACAAATATCTTTTCGTATTGACTGTCACCACTGCTCCGGAAGGAAAGATCCGTACGCACGGGCTCTTCATCGGCCATGAACGGGATGTGCTGGATGCGGCGGTTGCGCTTTCGCAGGAGACGAACATCGATTTTCTCGAGCGCGGCATCAAAAAATGCCTTGTCTATTTGGACCCCAGGGAATTTAAGAGCACCTGGCTCGGAAACAAAGCAATCTACAGAACGAGGATGGCGATGGCCGACGGGGGCGAATTGATTGTGCTGGCGCCCGGCGTGTCCAGATTCGGCGAAGACGAAGATGTCGATAAGCTCATCAGGAAATACGGTTACTGCGGAAGGCTGAAAGTGTTGGACTTAGTAAAAGAAAATCGGGATCTGTATGAAAACTTGGGAACCGCTGCGCACCTCATCCACAGTTCATCTGACGGCAGGTTCAAAATCACCTATGCGGTGAAAAACCTCACCAAAGAAGAGGTCGAAGGCGTCCACTTTGCTTACGCTGATTATGAGAAAATTGCAGCGGAATATGAAATTGATAAACTCAAGCCCGGTTGGAATTGGGTGAAGGGCGAAGAAGTCTACTTCATCCCCAATCCCGCATTGGGTTTATGGATAGATAAGAACCGTTTTTAATAACTTTTTCATTTTCCTTTTTTGTGGGAGACTATGGAAATTCCATAGTCTCTTCCCTTTCTTTAAATAAAAAAAGGGTTTGCATTACTTCACGTTTTGTGTTATAATAATTGTGTTCTAAGAATATGATTGTCACGCGCGTTTGAGCGCTGGGAGGAAATATGCACGCAGTAGATATTTTATTACTCATCGTCTCATGCTTATTGATTGCCATCATTGTTTTGCAGGAATCTAAGGAAGATGCGAGTCAGGCTTTTTCAGGAGAAAAGTCAGACCTCTTCGCGAATAGGAAGGAAAGAGGAATCGAAGTCTGGATCAATTACATCACAGGCGGACTTTCGGTTGCTTTTGTCATTCTTTCCATCTTATCCGCATTCTTTGTACAAAGATTCTGAAAAACAGGGCCTGGCAAACAGGCCTTTTTTATAGGATATTATTTTGTTTTTGATAAAAATATAAAGGATGAATATGAAGAAAAGATTACTGGAAATATTTAATTCCCACGATTACCAACCGAAGAATTTTGAAGAACTGTTTGCATTCATGGGCCTGGAAGATTCGGAAAGGGATGACCTGGAAAAAGCTCTTTCTGAATTGCTCGATGAATACGAGGTTCTTTTGAGCAGGAAGAAGCGTTACATTCTTCCCCGAACCGTTAATATATATAAAGGACAGATCAGCATCAAGAATCCCGATTTTGGTTTCATCACTTCTCCCGATTTCGAACGGGATTTCTATGTCTCAAAGTTCGGTTTCAACGGCGCCATGGACCGGGATCATGTGGTCTTTCAGGCGCTTGGTGAATATAATGATAGTGATTCCTTTAAACAGGAAGCGAAAGTCATCGACATTCTGAAGAGGAATCTCACCACGCTTGTGGGGGAATTGTACCGAAAAAAGGGACGATTCTATCTCAAAACGAGGAGCACCGACCGCCTTGTCAGGGTCGTTGGGATCTGCGACCAATACATCGAAGGGGATGTCGTCAAAGTCGAAATCATCGATTATGACCGCGACCCTGTCGAAAGCAAGGTCATCGAAAAAATCGGATTCAAGAATGACATCGGCATTGATGTTTTGGAAATTGCGAGCGCATTCAATTTTCCGCTCAAATTTCCGGAAGAAGTTTTAAGGGAAACGAAAAGTTTGGATCAGGATATTGCGGAGGAAGCGGCCAAGAGAAAAAAACCTTCCTTGGAGAGAATCATCACCATTGACGGCGAGGACGCAAAGGATTTGGATGATGCGGTCGGCATCAAGAAACTTCAAAACGGGAATTATTTCCTTGGGGTTTACATCGCGGACGTGAGCCATTATGTGCGCGAAAACAGCGCGCTTGACCGCGAAGCTTATTCCCGGGGAACGAGCGTTTACTTGGTCAACCGTGTGATACCGATGCTCCCGCCCCTCTTAAGCAACAACCTCTGCTCTCTGAATCCCGGAGTCGAAAAACTTGTCATTGCCTGCGAGATGGAAATAAATCCGGCGGGAGAAGTCGTGAACAGCGAAATCTTCCCTTCGGCGCTCGCCACAACGCACAGGATGACCTACACCAATGTCAACAAAATTTTGGCCGGCGACCTCGATTTGATTGCAATGTACCGCGACATTTACGAGGATCTTCTCTTGATGCGGGAGTTGAAAGAGGTTTTGAATGCCATGCGCAATGAGCGCGGGGCTCTGGATTTTGATGTTCCGGAAGGGAAAATCATCGTCAATGACGAAGGGAAACCGATTCGAGTCGAAGCGATTGAGCGCGGCGAGGGCGAGAGGATTATCGAAGAGTTCATGCTGATCGCTAACGAAACCGTGGCGACGAGAATTTACCATCTTGATCTGCCCTTCATTTATCGTGTCCATGAAGAACCCAACCAGATGAAACTGGATAATTTCAAATTGCTTGCGAAGAATCTCGGCTACCAAATGGGAAGGAAAATGAACTCTCGGCAGTTGCAGGATTTCCTTCAGAACATAAAAGAAGAGGACGCTTTCTTAAAGACGATCCTCCTGCGTTCGATGGCAAAAGCCGTCTACAGCGAAAGAAATGTCGGGCATTACGGATTATCCAGTTCCTGCTATACCCATTTCACCGCTCCCATCCGCCGTTATCCGGATTTGCTCGTCCACAGGCTGATTAGGAAATACCTCTTCAATTACGAAATGGATGCCGCCGAATTTCCTTTCCTCCAAGATAAAATCGCGGACATCGCGGGACAGTCTTCGAAGCGGGAAAGGGACGCCATAGAATGCGAATACCGGGTTGAGGATATGAAGAAAGCCGAGTACATGGAAGATTTCATCGGCGAAAAATTTGAAGGCGTGATTTCCGGAGTTACGAAATTCGGTCTCTTCGTTCTGCTTCCGAACACGGTCGAAGGTTTGGTCCATATCAGGAGGCTACCCGGACGCCATGTGTTTGACCCCGTTTCGCAAAGTCTGATCGGTATCGGCGGGGAAACTTACCGGCTTGGCGATAAGGTGGCTGTTCAAGTGATAAAGGCGGATAAGAAAACTAGTGAAATTGATTTCGATTTGGTGTATAATAACAATGGGGGAATCAAGAAAAAGAAGAAAGCACCAAAGAAAAATGAACGGGTGAAAGGGCATGGAAAAAACAAGCGTCGTCGCAAGAAATAAGAAGGCGCACCACGATTATTTCATTTTAGATAAATATGAAGTGGGAATCGTCCTGACCGGGACGGAAATCAAATCAATCAGGGAGAACAAGGTCTCGATTCAGGACGCCTATTGCCAGGTCAAAGACGGCGAGCTCTTCATCTACAACATGCACATCGCAAAATACAGGCAAGGGAACATCTTCAACCATGAAGAGACGAGAACGAGAAAGCTCCTTGCGCATAAACGCGAAATCAGAAAACTGGAGGGGAGCGTTTCAAGAGCCGGGCACACCATCATCCCTTTGACGTTATATATTAAAAACGGGCTTGCGAAGCTGGAAATAGCGGTCTGCAAGGGGAAGAAGCTTTATGACAAGCGCGAGGATATCAAAAAGGAAGCAATGAAGAGAGAAATACAGAGAATTAGCAAAACCAGGTGGTAGGATGAAGAAATGTATCCGCTGTGGAAGGATGGTTCCCGACGATACGAAAGTTTGCGAGAGTTGCGCATTTGACTTTGACGAGTATGAGAAATACAAGCATCTATACGTTACGGAAGAGGATCCGATTGTTCCGGAAGAACAGCAAAGCAGCCTCGTCGACAATCCGATTCTTTGCTTCATCTTCGGAATCATCTCATTCATTTTGATGGCGCTATTTCTTTTTCACCCGAACATCGTTGTCATATATTTGCTCGGAGTTTTGTCTTTGCTTTTTTGGCTTACGTTTTTTCCGTCAAACTTGCTAAGGTTAAACTCATTCCTTTTCAGGTTGTCGGTAAATGGTTAGCCAACATTGCGGTTTCTGTGTCAATCTTTAAGTTGGTGTTTTTCTTAATCAGGTCAATCATAAAATAGAAGTCTAGGCCTCTATACCATTCGGGATAGACGTGGTTTCGACAGGCTTTATGAAGTCGTAACAGCATGCCATGGTTGCGCATGTAAAAACGCCGAGGTTTAAATTAACCGCAGACAATAATTACGCTTTTGCAGCTTAATAGATAATGAGCTGCGCCTGTGATAAGGTACCCCTTAAGCCTTATCAACGGGCACATGCATTAAGGGTTGAATCAGAAAAGGGCCTCGGTTTCTGATTCGAGATCCGGAGGCTAGTTTGCAGGTGTTTTGTTCTTTGTACAACTGCAAATGAAAGACAAACAAAGGACTAAGCATGTAGA
>JGI24503J29689_10001924_pt1 | contig 18355 bp, 20 predicted proteins | sample BioPla3RNA2_FD_29689 | JGI IMG/M metagenome (IMG submission 29689)
TTTAAAAAGGGGATATGAGCCTGGTGGGGCCGAGGCCGCTCCATGTGCGATACATAAAGAGCTACACACCAAAACAGGCGAGACGCCTGGAGATAAGGCCGGGCATAATAGGCTGGGTCCAGGTTAACGGAAGGAACGCCCTGCCATGGGAAGATCGGTTTCAGATGGACGTATGGTATGTGGATCACCAGAAGCTTACGTTCGACATCCGGATACTTTTCAAAACGCTGTTCAAAGTTTTACGAAGAGAGGGTATTTCGGGGAAAGGCCATGTAACGATGGAAGAATTTTTAGGAAAACAAAGATAACAGGGAGATGGCGCATGAAAAAGCTTTACGTTATTGGAGCAGGTGGGTTTGAAAGGGAAGTCTTGACGTGGACCATGCAATGTCATAGTTTTAAAAAGGAGTGGACGATTGCCGGTTTTATCGACGATGATGAACACCTCGTAGGAAGAAAAATACATGGATACGAAGTGGTTGCGACCACTAACCGCTTGACGTCATGAAAACCCTGGAAGAGCATAACATCGAATCCCGGCCAGTCTGGAAACCCATGCACCTGCAGCCTGTTTTCGAAAAATACGGTTTCTACACAGGTAGTGAAGACAGACCTTTTTCAGAAAGGGTTTTCGAAATGGGCTCATGCCTGCCGTCGAGATCGAGTCTGACCGACAGTGATGTGGAGATAATAATAAACAGAATAAAAACTTGCCTGATCAGATGTGTACAATGAACTTGAGAGAATTGCCGGTTATCCTGGAAAACTATAATTTGAAAGCATTTTACCGTCGGTGCACATACGAACTGTGCAGACGTACAGGTTTTTATCGCCTAAGTGAAAACAAGCGGAAGAGGTTGTTGCAGGAAAGCCAGGAAGTGTTTGTCTGGCTCCCAAATATCATGACAAAGGCAACATCAAAGATATCTTTACACGAGACAGTCAAAGAGGAAACTATTGAAAGAGCAAATGATGTCTTAAATGGCAAACTACGTTTCTTTGCCGGTCAAAAGCAAATGTGCGGGTTTCCTCCGAAATGGATGAAGGATTTCGAGTATTCAGGGGTACATCTCCCCCATTGGACAGCAATACGAACAATAGACGCAAGACAGGGAGATATAAAACTTGTCTGGGAGCCCTCAAGGTTCTTATTTACCTTCGATCTTGCTCGAGCCTTTGCCTTGACATCGGATGAACAGTATGCCGAAGCTTTTTGGAAAGCCTTCGAAGATTGGGAAAAATCGAACCCGCCCTATTATGGCCCCAATTGGCTTTGTGGTCAGGAGACAGCCATAAGGATAATCGTCTGGGTTTTTGCTGCTTCGGTTTTCTCCAGTGCCTTGGCAAGCACCCGGGAACGCACAGGGCTTTTGAAAGAGGCTATTTATTTCCATGTTCTGAGAGTTTTACAGACAAGAAAATACGCCTTGTCGCAACGAAACAATCACGCGATTACCGAAGCTGTCGGGCTTTTGTCAGCAGCCTATACCCTGGCAGATATCCCTGAATCGAAAGACTGGAAGAAGAAGGCACTTGCCCAAATAGCGGAATGTATCGAGGACCAGTTCTCGCATGAAGGGGCCTACATACAACACTCATTCAATTATCAGAGGTTTGCTCTTGAATTGCTTGTATGGGCATTCCTTCTGATCGAACAGAACAAAGAAGAAGTTCCTGACGAGTTTTACTACGTTTTCTCGAAAAGTTTTGAGTTTCTTTATTCTTTCGTCGATCACGAAACGGGAGCACTGCCGCAATATGGCCCTGACGACGGAACTTTACTCTTCCCGTTAACCGCTTGCAAAAGGCGGGATTTCAGGCCTTTACTCCAGGTATTGTCATTACTAAGTACTGGCAGTCGGTCGTTTCCCGCTGGACCCTGGGATGAAGAGGCTGTATGGCTCTTCGGCGAAGAAAGACTTTCAGAAAAGCGGCAGAGTTCGTCGGCCGATTCGGCTTTTTATGAAAAAAGCGGATATTACGTTCTTAGAGGTCCCAACAGCCACCTGTTCCTGAGAGCTGCTGATTACAAAACAAGGCCTTCGCAGGCTGACAATCTTCACATTGATTTCTGGCATAAAGGGACAAACTTTTTATTTGACCCAGGAACGTATTCTTACAACCCTCCTCAGTCTAAATGGAAGGTTTTCGAGACATCCTTCTCACACAACGTGGCAGGTGTTGTCGGCAACGACCAGATGGACAGGGTCGGTTCCTTCATGTGGAAGAACTGGGTGCACTCTGCGCTCGTAGACAAATGGCATGAAGAAGACATCGAGTACATTGAATTCGTCCAAAATGCCTATAAATCTACAGGTTTTAAAATCTTTCAACGTCGAGGAGTACTTCGTTTTTCCGATTCTTATTGGATAGTCGATAACTTGGAAGCCGACAAAGAATGCGGTTTCTTTGTTGGATTCAACCTGATGGAAGAACCTGTAATCAAAAAGGGCTGCCTGATTCTCAGAAAAGGGGAAAATTTAATGATGCAGTTTTTCCCGGAAGAAGCTCTGGCAGAATATCTTTGGCACATGGATGAAGATAGTAGTCTGGGATGGCGAGCTGAGACGTATTACCAAGCAGAACCCAGATGGCGTTTTGAGCGAAGATTTTACGGGAGGAGCCTTAAGCATCTCACCTTTATTGAAGGCATTTCAGGCTCATGCTCCGATCCTGAAAGGCATCCTCTAGAGGTTCTTGAAGAACTTCAATTGGCGTTGCAGTTCGAAAGCAGGGTAATACCGATGGTAACTAAAAGGCAGATGGCGAAATGAAAGTTTTTCTCGTGAATCAATATGCAGTAGCTCCCGACATGCCGGGTGGGACGCGACACTTTGATCTTTCCCGGTTGTCGAAAACATACGGAGTCGAAATGGAAATTATCGCTTCAGATCTGAACCTTGCCTCAAGAACATATCTGCGGCGAAAGGTGAAAGCGAAAAAGCCTGTGGTTGAGGTCATCGAAGGCGTGAAATTCCATTGGCTTTATGCTGAATGCTATAAGACGAACAACTGGCGCCGCATGTTTAGTATGTGGTCATTCTCGCAAGAAGTTGCCAAATACCTTGACACTCTCGAAAAACCGGATCTTGTGATTGGCTCGAGCCCACATCTCTTACAGGCTCAAGCGGCATGTAAATGGGCCAAGGGGAAAAGAATTCCGTTTTTTTTGGAGTTAAGGGACCTCTGGCCTGAAACGATGATCGACATGACAGGGAAGGAAGGCCTTGGTGCAAAATACCTGAGATGCATAGCCAAAGATTTATACAGGAAATCTGACAAAATCATCATTCTCGCCAGAGGTACGGAAAAAAAGCTTGTGGAATATGGAGTGTCGCCGGGGAAAAATATTTATATCCCCAACGGTGTGGCCCCGGATGCTTTTGGTATACTTTCCGAAGGTGAGAAAAAATCAATCCGTCGATCCATACACCTCCCTGAAGACGCCTTTATTGCCGTTTACGCGGGCGCCCATGGCAGAGCGAACGGGTTGCATGTTGTTCTCGAAACTGCCAGGATGTGCCGGGATGAAAAAAGGATTCTCTTCCTGCTCATAGGTGATGGCCCCGAAAAACGAGATCTTGTCGAAACAGCGCAAAACCAGGGACTGACAAATGTTGTTTTCTGGGATCCAATAAAAAAGGGAGAGATCTACAAAGTTCTTGCTGCTGCCGATGTAGGTTTGTTGACACTTATAGATGCGGAAGTTTTCCGCTACGCGATAAGCCCGAACAAACTTTTTGATTATTGGGGTGCAGGTTTGCCTGTTTTAGCGTCTGTACCAGGTGAAATTGGGGACATTATCAGGGAAGCGCAAGGGGGCTTCGTTGTTAATCCTGAAGATGCACAGGGCATCGCGGAACATTTAAAAAATGCCCTGAATAATATTGAACAATGGCGTGCTCTTGGGAATAACGGTAATAAGTATGTAATGGAAAAATTCAACAGGATGAAACTCGCAAAAACGCTCGCTGACGAAATCAAAAAAACTGTGGGGAACAAAAAATGAAAGACGATCTTGGTTTAAAGAAACAGGGAACCGAAGTAGCAGAGACCGATCCCAAAATAATAACCCTTGCCATCGGTACCCGCCCAGAAGCCATAAAAATGGCGCCTGTTTACCGGGCACTCAAAAAAACGCCGGGGCTGGAACCCAAAATCCTTCTCACCGGCCAGCACCGACAGCAGCTCGACCAGGCGCTGGAGCTTTTCGACGTAGCCGCCGACGTCAACCTTGATGTCATGGAAGACCGGCAGACCCTCCCGGAACTGGCGGCACGCATCATGCCCGGTGTCGCCCGGGCACTCCGCGATATGAAGACCGACTATGTTCTCGTTCACGGAGATACCCTTACCACTTTCGCCGTGGCCTGGACGGCATTTTTGGAGGGCATCTCCGTGGGGCACGTAGAGGCAGGGCTGAGGAGCCACGACCTTTACAATCCCTTTCCCGAGGAGGCTAACCGAAAACTTACGGACGTAATCACAGATATGGCTTTTGCACCGACGCCCTTGGCACGTGAGAACCTCATAAAGGAAGGGAAAGCCCCCGAGAGAATCATGGTGACTGGGCAGACAGGAATAGATGCCATACGTTACGCTTCGGGAAAGAGCGAACTCCCGGAAGACCTGCGTGCAATAAAAGGAGAGGTCGTCACCGTCACCCTTCATCGGAGAGAAAATTGGCCCCTTTTGCGTGAACTTGCGGAAAAACTAAAAGAACTTGCAGAAGAGAACACAGAAAAGACCTTTATTTTCCCCGTACACTTGAACCCAGTGGTTCGGGAAGCTGTAATGCCCATCCTAGAAAAGGTGAGAAATTTCTGTCTTCTGGAGCCGCTTGGTTATGGTCAGATGGCTGCTTTGCTTGCGAGGAGCACGCTAATTATCACAGATAGCGGTGGTTTGCAGGAAGAAGGCGCCGCATTGAATGTTCCCGTCGCAGTAGTCAGGAACGTCACTGAAAGACCAGAGGGGGTAAACTCAGGAATATTGGAACTTGTGGGAACAGATCCTCAAGAAGCCTACCTTCGACTGAGTAATTTGCTTGCGGATAAGGAAAAACTACACCGTATGTCCAAAGCACAAAACCCCTATGGCGATGGCCTTGCCTCGGAGCGGATCGCACAAGCAATGGCGTGGCGATTCAAGCTCGCCGAAAAACCGATAGAATGGCGTCTCGAGACACATGTATAATTGGTTATGGTATGTTATGGTATAATAAATGAAGGTGGTATTGCATCGATGACAAATTGCACGGAAGACAAAACCATTACTGTAGTAGGCCTAGGGTATATTGGTCTGCCCACGGCGACGCTTTTTGCGTCAGTGGGGTATAAAGTGTATGGTTTTGACATCAACGAAAAAATTATAGATGGTCTTAAGCAGAAAAGTCCCCACATTCACTTCCACGAGCCCGACATGCGGGGCCTGCTGTACGACGTGCTTGAAAAGGGCAACCTCGTTCCTGTCACCGAAGTGGGACATTCCGACGTTTTCATCATTTGTGTCCCGACGCCGGCCATCGAAACGGATGGCAAAAAGAAAGCCGAACTTTCCTACGTCAAGGCGGCGTCACGAACGGTGGCAAAAGCATTGCAGCCTGGCAACCTTGTGATAATCGAATCCACGGTGCCTCCCGGCACAACAGAAGAAGCAGGCAGGATCATTTCTTCCGAAACGGGGCTTGCCCCGCACGAAGACTTCGACCTGGCCCACTGCCCGGAGCGGGTCATCCCGGGAAAGATCCTTCACGAGCTTAGGACCAACGACAGGGTCGTTGGAGCCGCCAATCAAAAAGCATCTGAACGGGCCCGGGCGCTCTACTCCCGGATCGTCACCCATGGAAAGATCCATGAGACGAACATTCTTACGGCCGAACTCTGCAAGCTGGTGGAAAACACCTACAGGGACGTCAACATCGCGTTCGCCAACGAGCTCAGCATGATCTGCGGAGACCTGGGCATCGACGTGAGACGTCTCATCGATCTGGCAAACCGCCACCCCAGGGTGAACATCCTCAACCCTGGCCCGGGCGTCGGCGGACACTGCATCGCCGTGGACCCCTGGTTCATCGTCGAGAAATTCCCCGAAAAGACCAACCTGATCCGCACCGCCAGAAAGGTAAACGACAAAAAGCCTGAATGGGTTGCAGCGCAGGTCAAAAAGGACATACAAGACCGTTTTGGAGAAAAACACATCACCATAGGTATCCTCGGCCTTGCCTACAAGGCCGACATAGACGACATCCGCGAGAGCCCCGCGCTTTTCATTGCAAGGCACCTCAAAAACGCCGGCCACAACATTATCGCCTGCGAACCCAACAGGGACGAGGAAACCGTGGAAGGCTACCCCAACATACAGCTCGAAGATGTGCTAGAACAGGCCGATTACCTTGTCATCACCACCGGACACAGACAATTTAAGGACAGCCTAGATTCCATCCTCAGGAAACCCCTCCACGACGCCGCGGGGGTGACGGCATGAAACAGGTGTTTATGGACGTCAAGACCGGAACGCCTCTCATCCTTGATGTCCCTGCCCCGTCCTGCAAAAAGGGAGGCGTGCTGGTGGAAACCCTCTGGTCGGCCGTCAGCGCTGGCACGGAGCGGTCCCTTCTGGACTTCGGCAAAAAGGGCCTTCTCGCCAAGGTCAAAGAACGGCCCGACCAGGCGAAGAAAGTCCTCGACAAGATCCGTACCGACGGAGCACTTACGGCCATAAAGGCGGCCTTCAACAAGCTCGATGAACCCCTCCCCCTGGGTTACAGCCTCGTCGGCAGGGTCCTTGAGGTCGGAACCAACGCCCCGGAATTTACCCCGGGCGATATTGTCGCCTGCGCCGGCCTCACGGCCGGTCATGCCGAGGTCGTTTATGTACCCAAAAACCTTGTAGTAAAAGTTCCCGAAGACTTCCAGGACCTCCGGCAGGCCGCCTTCGTCGCCCTTGGCGCCATCGCCATGCAGGGCGTCAGGCAGGCCAGTGTAACCTTAGGCGACTCGGTGGCCGTCATTGGCCTCGGTCTCGTGGGACAACTTGCTGCAAGGATCCTCCATGCGGGAGGATGCCGCGTCATCGGCATCGACCTGAATGAACGCACAAAAGAAGATGCCAGGCAGTACCTCTCCGCTTTTATCAAGGCCGACGACGAATCCGTCGCAAGCAAGGTTCACACCCTCACGGGCAAAGGTTGCGACGCCGTTTTGATCACGGCGGCAACATCCTCCAACCAGCCCGTGGAACTTGCCGCCGAACTTTGCCGGGACCGGGGCACCATCTCCATGGTGGGCGTCACGGGGATGGACATTCCCCGACGCCCCTTCTACGAGAAAGAACTCACCTTCAAGCTTTCCCGCTCCTACGGACCGGGGAGGTACGACATCAACTACGAGGAAAAGGGCGTAGACTATCCCATCGGCTACGTCAAGTGGACGGAAAAGCGCAACATGGAGGAATTCATCCGCCTTCTGCACCAGCAGAAAATCTCCATAACCGGCCTGATCACCCACGAATACAGCATAGAAAAGGCGCAGGACGCCTACGGCCTCATAACGGAAAATCCAAACAAGGAACGGTACGTGGGAGTCCTCTTGGGCTACCCCCAAAGGCCCGAAAAAACCGAGCGGACCATCTCCCTGCACAAGGAAAAGTGCAAGGTGGAAGGAAAAATCGGCGTGGGCATCATCGGCGGCGGCAACTTCGTCAGGGGGACGATCCTTCCAAACATGACAAAGATCCCCGACTACGAACTCATTGGCATTGCCACTTCCGGCAGCTCATCCTCGGGCCAGGTGACGAAAAAATACCCCTTCCGCTACGCTACGACGGATTACAAAAAGCTCCTCCAGGACCCCGACATCGACCTCATCGTCATCGCCACGCCCCATAATACCCATGCGCCCCTAGCCATCGAGGCCCTCGATGCGGGCAAGCATGTCTACACCGAAAAACCCCTGGCCATCAACATGGAACAGCTCGAAGAGGTGAAAGCCGCCTACGAGCGCAACCACCAGCACCTGTTTGTGGGTTTCAACAGGCGGTACTCGCCCTTTGCCAGGTTCCTGAAAGAAAACCTCGAAACCGACAAATACCCCTGCATGATCCAGTACACCGTCAACGCAGGAGTGGTCCCCGACGACCACTGGATACAGGACCCGGAAGTCGGCGGCGGGAGAGTCATCGGCGAAGTGTGCCATTTCATCGACTTTTGCCTGTATCTGACGGAGTCAGCTCCGAAAGAAACAAAAGCAACATTCCTTGGCGAACCCAACAGGACAAGCTGCAGAGACAACGTCAATATCACCATTCAATTCGAGAACGGCTCTGTGGCGAATATCCTTTATACTTCAGCGGGAACGAAGTCGTACCCGAAAGAAACCGTGACGGTCTTCTGCGACAGCAAGGTCGGCACATTGGACAATTTCACGAAGGCAAAGATCTTTTCCGAAAAGGGCAAGAAAACAATGCGGAAAGCGAACCAGGAAAAGGGGTTTCTGGAAGAGTACAATCTTCTAAAAAAGATTCTGCTCTCGGAAAGTAAGGAAAAAGTCGATTTTACGGAAGTTTTCATGGTAACCGAGTCCACTATTCGAATCTCTAACCTTCAAAACAAAACAAATAGTTTAAAGCAGGACACGGGAGGGTTTATGTAATGGAAGTAATTCCCATGATAAAACGCCTTTTTCAAAACATGCCGGAACCAATGGGTGAATTGTGGGCCCGTGTGCCCTATGAGAATCGACCTTGTCTGGGGAAAAAATACCGGGAGATGAAGCAGGAAATCAATGCCTTTGAAGAAATGCCAACGAACAAAAAGAAACAGATAATTTTTACACGTTTCCGTAAAAGCCTGAAAGAGGCTATGGGAATTCCATTTTATCGTGACTTGTATAAGCGGAATGATATTCGCCCTGAAGACATAAGATGCTTTGAGGATATAAGAAACCTCCCTGTTATTACTAAAGAAATGCTCAAGGAATGTCCTTTGGAAAACCGATCAGGCCCTTCAAAGGGTCGATATATGGCGAATACAGGGGGATCCTCAGGTTCTACTTTGAGCTTTTATATTACGCCCGAGCATATTCCAGTCGAATGGGCACATATGCACGCGATTTGGGGGAGGCTTGGATACAAACCATCGGACTTGAAAATTTCTTTTTCGGGACGCAATCTTGGCGCAGACGGCATCAGATATGATGGGTTAAGGCACCAATATTCCATAAACATATATAAGAATATAGAATCTTATGTTGAAGACTTGAGAACTGTCGTTGCAAGAAAGAAGATTCGGTTCTTGCATGGTTACCCAAGTGCCATTGCCGAGTTTGGCCAAAAGTGTAAGGAAATCGCACCTGATGTCATTTCAATGCTAAAGACCCATCTCAAGGGGGCCTTGCTTGGGTCAGAATATCCCGCAGAAATTTACCGCTCGCCAATCGAAGAAATATTCGAAATCCCCACGGTGTCTTGGTACGGCCACACGGAGCGCGCTATTCTCGCTTGGGAAAAAAACAATAAATTTGAATATGAACCTTTTCAGACATACGGATATTGCGAGGTGTTACCAGATAGCGAAACTGGCGGTTGGCGCCTGATCGGAACAACCTACTTCAACGCAGCGTCGCCTTTCATACGATATGACACGGGGGATGATGTCGAGCCCATAGAAATTGAAGAGGGTTTGTTAAAAAAATTTGCAATTAGGAAAGGGAGACTCGGGGATTTTGTCCTAGACAGAAAAGGAACAAGGATATCTTTAACGGCACTAATTTTTGGGAGACATCATCGACTTTTTAACATTGCAAGGTTTATCCAGGTCAAGCAGCGCGAAAAAGGCGAAATGACCGTTTTGGCAACAATAAGCGAAGAGTTGCCAAAGGGGTTTGTCTTTTTTGAATGGTTTGATGTCACTGGTTTGGATATGGAAATTCATTTTGAGATTATTGACGAACCGATCCGTTCACCTTCCGGAAAAGTGGTTTTGAAAGTAAACGAATAACCAAAAATGACTGAAAGAAAGAGTTGTGCAGATGATTTTTGTTGGAGATATCGCTTATCCAAATAAAGATATTGTTACTGAAGAAAAGCTGTTCCCAAAAGTGTTTGAAGGACAAACTATTGTAGGGAACCTTGAAGGGGCGTTGACGCCCAAAGATTACTCTGTAAATAAAGTTGTCTTTAACGACTTCTCATTATTAGGGAAAATGTCTTATGCAGGTGATGTTATCTTTTCCCTCGCAAACAACCACATTACAGATATCGAGAACGGCATCGAAAACACACTTGAATTCTGCAAAAAAAATTCCATTCCGACTGTTGGAGCAGGCCGTAACCTCATGGAAGCCTCACAGCCCCTGTTGCTCGAGGTTGACAGAGTGCCCTGCTTCTTTTTGTCATTCGGTTGGGATGTTATACAGTGCAAGTATGCCAAACAAAATAGCCCCGGTGTAAATCCACTGGAACCAAAACATATATTGCGATCAGTCACAGAAATACGGGAAACGAATCCGCAGGCCAGGATTATCCTCCTGTTTCACTGGGGATATGAACTCGAATTGTACCCACTGCCCATGCATAGAGAACTGGCGTTTGAATGCATCGAGCTTGGAGCTGATATCGTCATAGGGTCTCATTCTCATTGTGTCCAGGGTATTGAAAGGCATAAAGGGAAACCGATAGTGTATGGATTGGGGAATTGGTTTTTTCCGTGGGGTATTTATTGGCAAGGCACCTTGAGGTTTCCGGATTTTAGCAAATTGGAACTTGCCTTTGAATGGGATCCGGGTACAGAAAAAGCGCGGTGCCATTGGTTTCTCTATGACGGCAAGCAAACGCTGTCCCATCTTTCTTCGGAACCCGTAGATGGATCAAAGATCGTAAAGGCAAAAACTCCGTTCAAAGACATGAATCATAAGGAATACATTTCATGGTTCAAAAAACATAGACGCAAGCGGAGAGGTTTGCCCGTTTACCCTACCTACAAAGATCCCTTTAGAAACAAAATACGCGATAAATGGGTAGAGGCAAGAGGAAGACTGGTCCCAATGGTAAAAAGCATTCTCGGTGAAAAAACGCCTCGATGAGATAGCAAAAAGTACTTACAAAACCTTATTTAAATACATTTTCAAAAAGGAGCAATAATAATGGCAAAGAAACCAAAGCCCGAAATCCTCGTTTATACAAAGTATTTCTACCCCGCGTATAAAGCAGGAGGTCCCGTTCGAACTCTTCTGAATATGGTGGAACAGCTACACGAATGGTATAGCTTTAAAATAGTTACCTCTGACAGAGACTATGGCGACACCTGCACGTTCCAGAGTATACAGCCAGACCAGTGGATGAAAAAGGAAAAGTATTCCGTATTGTACTTATCGCCTGGGCAAAGGAATATTACGCGCTTTCGGCAAATTCCCGGAGAAGCCTCTCATGATGTTGTTTACTTAAACAGTTTTTTTTGTTTCAGGTTTTCCATATTACCCTTGGTCTTGATACGTTTTCGGAAGGTACCTCAAAAACCTGTTATTTTAGCCCCGCGCGGCGAGTTTTCAGAAGGAGCCCTGAAACTCAAGTGGCTCAAAAAACGTGCGTACATTGCATTCGCAAAAGCGACAGGTCTTTACAAAAACGTCATCTGGCAGGCTTCGAGCGAATACGAAGAACGAGACATTCGGAAATGGTTCGGCGATTCAGCTGTTGTTCATATTGCACCAGATTTAACACCTGCAAACGCAGGTAGTGTCAATCAGGAACTTTACCAAAACCGCAGGAAAAAGGAGAAGGACTTCCTGAAAATCATTTTCCTTTCCAGGATAAGCCCCATGAAAAACCTGGACGGCGCCCTACGGATTCTGGAAAAGGTAAAAGGCCGTGTGGAAATGAACATCTATGGACCAGTAACCGATGAAACCTATTGGGCGAAATGCCGGGAAATAATTGCCAGAATGCCTGATAACGTCAAAGTTACTTACAAAGGTAGCGTCCCTCACGAAGAAGTACCCAAGGTTATGGCGGAGCACGATTTATTTTTCTTTCCAACCCATGGCGAAAATTTCGGTCATGTGATTCATGAGGCACTATCAGTCGGGACACCAGTACTTATCAGCGACCAGACACCGTGGAGGAATCTTGAGGAACGTCAGGCAGGGTGGGATTTGTCTCTATCAAATGAAGAAAAAATTATTAATGTCGTAGAATTTTGTTGTTCCATGCCGTCGCAAGAATTCTTCAAATACAATAAGGGAGCCTATAGTTTTCTTGCGTCTTCTGTGAAATCAACTGGAGCCATTGAGGCAAACAGGAAAATATTCAAGGAAGCATATCAACTGCTAGGAGACAATGGAGGGCACAAAAAATGAAGGTTACCTATTACCAGCGGAAGCCTCTTAGTAGTCAATTTAGCATAACTGTTTCTCCGAAACTGGACCAGGGCTTAAGGTGATAGGATAACCCCGGTGGAACAAATTCGGGGAGGGAACAGATACAGCCATTAGAAAGAGATACGTTGCAGCATTCAAGGCCAAGGTAGTTCTTGAAGCTCTTAGGGAACAAGGTACACTGGAGGAAATAGCTTCGAAATACGGCATTCATCCAAACCAGATAACCCAATGGAAGAAGACCTTTCTCGAGAATCTTTCCCGAGGTCTTCTCCAGGAAAAAGGATGACGAAACGGAGACCCTGAAGAAGCGCTAATCGAAACTTTACAGACAGATCGGCCAGCTCAAATACGAGGTCAACTGGCTCAAAAAAATCTGAGAAGCTCGGCCAGGTTTGGTTCAGACCGTAGCAAGGCGCTGGAACCGAAAAACAGAAAACTTTCCCTGCGCAGGCAGTGCGAGCTTTTGGGATTGAACCGTTCGAGCTTCTATTACAGAAAACGCAGCTGGGAATCTGCACGGAACCTGCTGATGATTGAGATCCCTGACAAACAATACACGCAACATCCCAGCTGGGGCGTCAGACGGATGACCGCGTGACTGAGATGAAAGGGCGAACAGGTCAACCCCAAACGGGTCAGAAGGCTCATGCGGAAAATGGGACTTGAAGCCGTCTACCAGAAGCCAAGGCTTGGCAGGAAGCACTCGGAGCACAAGGTTTATCCCTATCTTTTAAGGAACCTTGACATAACAGGACCCAACCAGGTCTGGTGTTCGGACATCACCTACATCCGGATGAACAGTGGCTTTATTTACCTGACGGTCCATTGCGGACTGGTACAGTCGGAAGGTGTTGTCCTGGGAGCTGTCGACGACGCTGGATTCATCCTTTTGCGTCAACGTCCTGGAAGAGGCCATTGCCACCCACGGGGGCCAGATATCTTCAACACCGACCAGGGGCGCGCAGTACACGGACCAGGAATTCACGAAGGTCCTTAAGAATCATGGCATCAAAATCAGCATGGACGGCCGGGCCGGGTGTTGGACAATATCTTCGTCGAGAGGCTGTGGTGGACCGTCAATCACGAGGAAGTGTACCTGAAGGAATACCGGACGCCGCTGGAAGCAAGAATCAACCTAGGAACGTTCTTCTGGCACTACAAAAACAAACGGCCGCACCAAAGCATGGATGACAGAACGCCTTGCGAGGTTTATAATTTTCAAGGAGCGGAAGTACATGTCAGTACCTGAGAACCGCCGGACCGATCACCTTATTTTCGTCACCCCGTGGTCCAAAGAGTGGGGAGTACCGCATCGGTCTTTGTTCTCAAGTGCGAAAATGACATCGTGCCAGTAACTTGATTTTTGAGTCCAAAGGAATGGGTTTATAAAAATGGACAATGTCGAAAGGTTCCTTGATGTACCAAAAATCGGCATAGCATGGAAAAGGCGAGGGCTGCTTTTCAAGATAATTCCAGTACTCGTACTTCCTCTTTTGGGAAGTCGTTTTCATGAAATCGTGTATCTTGCCTTGGTGCTTTGGGCCCTTCGTGGGCCGAAAGAAACATTGGAAGCACTGAGTCTTTCATGGCTTGTCACTTTTTTGAATCCTGGTATGTATACCTTGTCAGGTTCGAGCGAGGTCCTGCGATGGCTTGTTCTTTTTTCAGGGTTTTGTTCGATTATAGTCCGAGTTTCAAGCCGTGTTTTAGTCCGGCTGGATACCAGGTTCCCCAAAAGTTGGTGTTGGCTGTTAGGATTTTTTATCGTGACGTTGGTTCTTTCGTATTTATCGAGTTACGCGTTTGACGTATCCTTGTTCAAGCTCATCGCTTTCCTGATGGCAGCAACAACGGTAATTCTTGGTTTTAAAATGACCCGTGGTTTTTCCAGATATTGGACAGCATGGTTTCTAACGATATTTGTGGTTGTTGTCTTATGTAGTTTGCCCCTGCTTTTTCACCCGATAGGTTTTTTCTGTAACCAGCGTAGTTTCCAGGGTCTTTTGAATCAACCACAGGCGTATGGTGTTTTCCTGGGTTCCCTTTGTTCATGGTTGTTTTTCCTGTTGATGGAGAGAGAAAAGAAAGGCTTGCTTTGGTGGGCTTTCCTGAGTCTTGCTTTTCTTTCACTTGTTGCTACAAATTCTCGTACCGGTATGCTTTGCTTGATGGCCGGGTCATTGACGGTAATTGTTCTAAAAATATTCCAAGGGTATAGTAATTATCGGGTGATAAAAAAAACGTTAGCCTTTACCATTTTTCTTTTGATAATTCTTCTTCCAGTTGTGGTCGTGCAATGGAATCCAATCAAAAACGCCCTTGTTAATTTCACTTTTAAGGGTAGTAGTGCTTCAATGGCTGAAGCCTTTTATGCATCTCGGGGTTTTCTTATTATGAGGACCTTCTCGAATTTTCTTGACCAACCTTTGACAGGTATTGGATTCGGTGTTGCTTCTGATCCTGATTCTTTCGTTGTCAGACGAAATGCTTTGACCGGACTCCCGCTTGGAGCACCTATTGAGAAAGGGTTTCTCCCTGCTGCAGTCTTGGAAGAAGTCGGGATAATAGGTACCGGCATTTTCTTGATTTTCTTGACTAGCCTGCTCTATCCGACATTACGCAGAGGCGCAAAAATCAGTTCAGCGGTCCTAGCTATGTCTGCCCTGTTCATGAATTTAGGGGAATCGGTATTCTTTTCCCCCGGCGGAATGGGGCTTTGGATGTGGCTCCTGATCGGAGCTGCTCGTGTGATGGCTGGTGAGAAGCCTTGAAAAACCTTATTGTTTTCTGGCAGAATGTTCCGTCAATCCACCAGGCGCCGCTTTTACGCGAAGTGGCTTTGCAATTTCCGGGAGAGGTGCTTGTTGTTACGGAAAGGGATGTTTCCACTGAAAGATTGGCCCTGGGTTGGAAGCCCCCAAAATTTTGGCCTGCGAATCTGATAGTGGAACCTAATGAATCCTTGCGCGGGGAAATTATTAATTATGAACCCGAAAGCACAATTCATATTTTTTCGGGGTTCCATGCTTATCCCAAAACGTATCAATCAATGAAACAGATTGCCAAGCTGGAAACCTGTCCCTATCAAATGTTTATGAAGGTAGTTTCTGGAGAATTTGTCACGATGGGGCGTCAACTACTTGGAGTGATTTTTTTCTTTATACCTCGTTCAATATGGGCGAGCAAGCCTGTTGGAAGTGGACATCTAGTAGCAGAACGGTTCGGGTATACCTTATCCAACATATCGATGAATTTCTTTGGAGAGGGATACATAAACTTTGTTTTTTGGGGAATAGTGTTATTCGTCATATTGTTAGCCTCCATAAATTGCAAATTAGATAAGGCTTTCTGGAGAAATAGTCAAGGCAATATTGCGCTCTCTACATTCTATTTTCTTTTCTTGGGTTTGGAGGTTTTTATTTTGCGAGGTGACTTTGAGCTCTTTTGCCTATACATGTGGAATGACGCTCAGTCTTGTTTTTGTGCTCAACATGGGATATTTAGCGCGAAGATTTCGGCGTTTTGTGGCCAGAACTCTTTAGTATAGAAAACGTATTTTCTTCAAAAAATGCTTGAGGTGAATAAAAGATAAAATAATGCAAAAAATGAGCCGAGGCTGCTCCATGTGCGATACATAAAGCGCTACACATCAGAACAGGCGAGACGCCTGGAGATAAGGCCGGACATAACAGGCTGGGCCCAGGTTAACGGAAGGAACGCCCTGTCATTGGAAGATCGGTTTCAGGTGGACGTATGGTATGTAGATCACCAGAAGCTGACGTTCAACATCCGGATACTTTTCAAAACGCTGCACAAGGTTGTACGAAGAGAGGGTATTTCGGGGAAAGGCCATGTAACGATGGAAGAATTTTTAGGAAAACAAAGATAACGGGGAGACGGCGTATGAAAAAGCTTTACGTTATTGGAGCAGGTGGGTTTGGAAGGGAAGCCTTGACGTGGGCCATGCAATGTCATAGTTTTGAAAAGGAGTGGACGATTGCCGGTTTTATCGACGATGATGAACACCTTGTAGGAAGAAAAATACATGGATACGAAGTGGTTGCGACCACTAACCGCTGGACGTCATGAAAACCCTAAAAGAACACAACATCGAATCCCGGCCGGTCTGGAAACCCATTCTCATGGTTGGTGAATGCGCGCAAAACCCTGTGAGAGAATCGGGTGCAGGGTTTGTTGCTCCAACATTAGACGAATTACCTGGGATCATCGGGAACATGCTTGAGATGGGAGCGAAAAGCCGCAGAGTAATGGGTTTGAAGGGTGTTGAATACGCAAAAGCACATTACGATTGGGAATCTTTGGCACAGCGGCTGTTTCTTCGCCTGAAGAAGATCAAAGTCGATTAAAATTGCTTTACAGGAGCCTGTAAGGCAAAAGCACGCATTCAGAATGGTGATGTGACAATTGAAAGTTACCCATGATAAACTGCGACCGAGCATCGACTAACGTTAGTATTTTCATTTTAAAGCACCCCTGTCATGCGAAATGAGAAGAAATGTCATAGAACGCAAAACAAAAAGTTTGGAAGTTGTTCAATGAAATATATTGAGCTTGCTTTAAGGATAACACACGGCTAAAGGACAAGAGACTAAAGACAAGTTAGTATTCAGCGATTGCAATAAACCAAACAGAGAGGAGAGCCTTCATGCGGATGATATTTTACCACCCTTGTCCAATTCAAGAAAACGGAACCTCCGCGAATAGAATAAGGCCATACAAAATGCTGTCTGCTTTCAAGAAAATTGGTATTGAAGTTTACGAAGTCACAGGATATGCAAAAGAAAGAAAAGAAAAAATTCAAAACGTAAAAAAACAAGTTCAAAAAGGCGTCAAAATTGATTTTACTTATGGCGAAAGTGCCCGCTTGCCTTTTTTTCTCAAACGAAAAATCACGCTACCCAACCCATCCTTTGATGGACTATATGTTTTTCCGATGGTTGAAAGACCAACAAATTCCCTTTGGTTTGTTTTATAGAGACATTTATTGGCGGTTCCCGGAGTTTCGCAAGAAACGACCCATTCACAAATGGGCGATCCCGTTGCCGTTCCATTATCTGGATATTGAAATACTTCGCAAAATGGCGACACGCCTGTTCTTGCCTTCGCAGAAAATGTCTGAGTTTTTACCTGGGAACTGGGACCCAAGTAAATTTGTCCCTTTACCACCGGGTTGTGAGGTAGGCACTTATAGAAAAAGCAGGCAGCAAGGCCAAAACCTGCATTTTTTTTACGTCGGGGGCGTAACACCACCAGGTTATGATCTCTCTCCTATGTTGCAATACTTTTCGAAAACCGAACAGGATGTTTACCTGACAATTTGTTGCCGAGAAAAAGAATGGAATGAAGTGCAAAGTGCTAAGGTATATCGTGATTATTCTTTAGATAGAATCGCCATTTGTCACAAAAGTGGAGATTCTCTAAAGCCTTTTTGGAAAAAAGCGGATCTGTTTTTGGCACTATGGGGGGATATCTCTTATCGCGATTTTGCAATGCCATTTAAAATATTCGAAGCCGTAGGATATGGCATGCCGATCATTACAACACTAGGAACTGCCGCCGGTGAATTTGTTGCTGAGAATGGATTTGGTTGGGTAATAGAACCTCGGTCTGATGCTCTCAGCGAGTTGGTCCAGATGCTCAAGCAAAATCCAGAATTGATAGAAAAAAAGCGTGAAGCAATACTTGCAAAAAGACCGTATCATACTTGGGAAGCTCGGGCTCGCCAAGTTATTGAAGCTCTTTGTAGAAAGGTTGCAGAGTTATGAGAATTGCTCTATTGGCAGGTCTAACCTCAATTCATACGATTAGGTGGGCAAATGGACTTGCTGAACGAGGGCACGAAATAAATATTATAACATGTCACTCCGGAGGGGATCCATTGTTAGAAAAGGTCACTGTTCATGAACTTCCTTATAAAATAAACCTCCACAAGGATATTTCCTAAACAAAGAGTCCATCCC
>JGI24503J29689_10022241_pt1 | contig 18270 bp, 19 predicted proteins | sample BioPla3RNA2_FD_29689 | JGI IMG/M metagenome (IMG submission 29689)
ATAGAAAGGAATTGATTAGTATGAAAAACAAACTTGGCAAAACTCTTAGTGAGTTATCATTAGGCGAATCGTCATCTTACACTAAAACTTTTACTGAAAAAGATGTTATTGCATTTGCTGAAATTACAGGAGATAACAACCCTGTACATTTAGATGAAGAATATGCAAAAACAACACAATTCAAATCAAGAATTGTCCACGGAGCATTAGTTTCTTCACTATTTTCAACCGTGTTTGGAGCTCAATTACCAGGCTTTGGTTGTATCTATTTTAGACAAGATTCAAAATTTGTTGCACCTGTTTATTTAAATGATACAATTACTGCTACTGTAAAAGTAATTGAAATTCAAGAAGAAAAAGGTAGAGCAATTTTTGAAACAATTGCAACTAACCAAAGAGGAGAAAACGTAGTAGTAGGTACTGCTATGATCTACCCTAGAAAGGAAGCAAAATAATGGCTAGAGAAAACGAATTAATTGTTAAATTAGTTACTGAATTTGCAGAAAAATATGTTGAACCACGTGCTCAAGAAATTGATGAAACTGAAGAGTTTCCAACAGATATTAAAGATTTAATGGGCAAGTTTGGTCTTTTCGCTATTCCGTTTCCTCAAGAAGTTGGTGGAGCTGGCGGAACTGATACTGATTATGTAGATGCTGTTAGAATTTTAGCTAACCACTGCGGAACTTCATCAGTTATCATATCAGCACACGTTTCACTTTGTTGCTGGCCAATTTATAACTTTGGTTCAAAAGCACAAAAAGAAAAATATTTACCAGATTTATTATCAGGTAAAAAATTAGGAGCTTTCGGATTAACTGAACCAATGGCTGGTACAGACTCAGCAGCTCAACAAACTAAAGCGATTGATAAAGGTGATTACTATGAAATTACTGGTTCGAAAATCTTTATTACTAACGCTGAAGAAGCTGATGTTTATGTAATATTTGCAATGACTGATCCTGAATTAGGAACTCGTGGTATTTCAGCATTCATTATGGAAAAAGGAATGGAAGGATTTACTTTCGGTCCAGCTGAAAAGAAAATGGGTATTAGAGGTTCTGCAACTAAAGAACTAGTTTTTGATAAAGTTAAAGTACCTAAAGAAAATATGTTAGGCCGTGCTAATCAAGGATTCCGTATTGCGATGCAAACACTTGATGGTGGTCGTATTGGAATTGCAGCTCAAGCATTAGGTTTAGCTGAAGGTGCATTTAATAGAACAGTTGAATATGTTAAACAACGTAAACAATTTGGTCGCGCAATTGCTCAATTCCAAAATACACAATTTAAGATTGCTGAAATGGCAACTAAATTAGAAGCAGCAAGATTATTAGTTTATAAAGCAGCAAAAGCTAAAGAAACTCAAAAAGTTTACACTCAAGAAGCAGCAATGGCAAAATTATTTGCATCAAGAGTTGCAGTAGAAGTTACTGATATGGCTATCCAATTACATGGTGGATATGGATATATTAGAGATTACGCAGTAGAAAGATTAGCTAGAGACGCTAAGATTACTGAAATCTATGAAGGAACAAGTGAAGTTCAAAAAATGGTTATTGGTGGAGGGATTTTAAGATGAAAATTTTAGTATTAGTAAAACAAGTACCAGATACATCAGAAATTCAACTTAATAAAGAAACTAACACTTTAGATAGAGAAAATGCTAAAGCCATTACAAACCCAGATGACTTAGCTGGAGTTGAAGAAGCTTTAAGATTAAGAGAACAATTTGGTGGAACAGTAACAACTGTTACAATGGGACCACTTCAAGCTAAAAATATGATTCAAGAATTATATGCCCTTGGAATAGACCATGCAGCATTAATTACTGATAGAGCATTTGGTGGTTCAGATACTTTAGCTACATCAACTATTATTTCTGAATATATTAAACGTTATCAACCTGATTATGATCTGATTATTGCTGGATATCAAGCAATTGATGGTGATACTGCACAAGTTGGACCACAAATTGCTGAACTTTTAGATATCCCTCAAGCAACATATCTTCAAAAAATTAGAAAATACGATAAGAAAAATAAAACTATCATAGTTGAAAAAAGATATGAAGACCACGTTGATGTCTTAGAATTACCATTACCTGCACTAATTACAACATTAGCAGATATGAATACTCCAAGACTTTTAAATACTTGGGATATCATGACATCACAAGATAAATTAGATAATGACTTACAAGTTATTACATACGAAGAAATGCCAATTGACCGTGAAATTATCGGATTAAAAGGATCACCTACTAAAGTAAGTGGAATTTCAAATAAACAAGCGGTTCAAAAATCTCCAGCTGAAGTATTATCTCCAGAAGAAGCGGCTGAAAAGATTGCTAAATTGGTTTATCCATATATCGAGGTGAATAAATAATGAAAAATACTGTATTAATTTTTGTTGAACAAAGAGACGGAAAAATTCAAACAGTTAGTTTTGAATTAATTAGTGAATCAAGAAGACTTTTAAAAGATACTAATTTCCCAGTAAAAGCATTATTTGTTACTGATAAAGCAACTGATGCTCAAATTAATGATTTAGTATTAGCAGGAGCAGAGGAAGTAATCGTATTAGAAGACCCAGCTTTAGGTCAATATGATACACACAATTACTCAAGAGCAATTACTAACTTTTTTGAAAAAGAAGGAAGACCAGAAATTTTCTTAGTTGGTTCAACTCTTTTAGGACGCGATTTAGCACCAAGAGTTTCAGCTAGAATTAGAACTGGATTAACAGCTGACGCAACAATTTTAGAGTTTAAAGAAGAAGGCGGAAGACCAATTTTATATGCAACTCGTCCAGCGTTAGGTGGGAATATTTTTGCGACAATTTTATGTACTGATCATATCCCGCAAATGGCTTCAATTAGACCTGGAATCTTTGAAATTTCAAGTTTCAAAGATAACAAGAAAAACGTTAGAATTGTTAAGCCAGAATTAGACGGCGGATCAAAAGTTAAAGTCTTAAAACGTGAAAAATTAAACGTTCCAAAACAAAACTTAGATAAAGCTAAATTAATCTTTGCTGGTGGTAGAGGAGTTTCTACACAACTAGCTCAACTTCAAGAATTAGCGGAAATTGCTGGTGGAGAAGTAGCAGTATCACGTGCGGTAGTTGACGCGCAATTAGCGCCTAAGAATCAACAAGTCGGACAAACTGGTCATACAGTTAGACCAGTTGTTTATGTTGCAAGTGGTATTAGTGGAGCAATCCAACATATCGCAGGAATGGAAAATTCAGAATTAATTATCGCAGTTAATACTGATCCAAAAGCATTAATTTTTGATATTGCTGACTTTTCTATTATTGCTGACGCTAACAAAGTATTACCTTTATTAGTTGATAAACTAAAGGTTTTAAGACATTTTAAGAGGTAATTTTTAAGGCACTTTCCTTTTTAAGTGCCTTTTTTATATTAAATAATATAATATCAAATCAAAAGTTTGACATGGAAGCGTTTTCATGGTAAAATAATAGTAACATAACATGAATAAATATTCACGTAAGGAAGGGGAGAAATATCTTATGAAAAAAGTATATATAGTGGCAGCTAAAAGAAGTGCTGTCGGATCATTTCTAGGAACTTTAAATGGTGTGCACCCAGCAGATTTAGGGGCTAACACTTTAAAAGCCATGCTAGAAGAAGCTAAAATAGATCCAAAAAATTTGGATGAAGTCGTTGTTGGAAATATTTTACCAGCAGGTTTAGGACAAGGAATTGGTAGACAAGTTGCATTAAAAGCTGGAGTTCCAATTGAAGTACCTGCATACTCATTAAACATGGTATGTGGAAGTGGTATGAAATCAATTTTTAACGCTTATTCTAATATTAAATTAGGATTACACGATTTAGTTGTTGCTGGTGGGGTTGAATCAATGTCAAATGCTCCGTATCTAATTCCTGCACAATCTCGTGGCGGATTAAAAATGGGAGATAAATCATTAGTTGACCATATGATTACTGATGCCCTATGGGATTCATTTAATAACTATCATATGGGAGTAACTGCAGAAAATATTGCTAATAAATATGAAATTAGCCGTGAAGAACAAGATGAATTTGCTATTACTTCACAACATCGTGCAATTCACGCTGTTGATAGTGGTGTATTTAAAGAAGAAATTGTTCCTTACGTAATTAAAACACGTAAAGGTGATATCGTATTTGATACTGATGAATTTCCAAATAGAACAACTTCATTAGAAAAATTAGCTAAATTAAGACCAGCATTTACTAAAGATGGAACGGTAACTGCAGGAAACGCATCAGGAATTAATGACGGTGCAAGCTTCGTTTTAGTAGCTAGTGAAGATGCAGTTAAGAAATACAACTTAAAACCATTAGCTGAAATTGTTGCGATAGGTCAAGGTGGAGTTGATCCATCAGTTATGGGATTAGGACCAGTTCCAGCAATTAGAGCAGCCTTAAAAATGGCAAATTTAAAATTAACTGATATTGATGTATTTGAATTAAATGAAGCTTTTGCCGCACAATCATTAGGTGTTTTAAGAGAATTAACTAATGAACACGGTGTTTCAAAAGAATATATGTTAGAAAGAACTAACCTTAACGGTGGAGCGATCGCATTAGGTCACCCAGTTGGGGCAAGTGGAAACAGAATTGTTGTTACATTAATTCATGAAATGTTAAGAAATAATAAGAAACTAGGATTAGCTAGTTTATGTATTGGTGGCGGTATGGGTACTGCACTAATTTTAAAGAAAGTAGTAATCTAAAGGAGGAAATTTAAAATGAAAAGATTAGAAGGAAAAGTCGCTGTTATTACAGGCGGAGCTAAAGGTTTAGGAAGAGCAATGGCTGAAACATTTGCTAAACAAGGAGCAAAAGTTATCGCTGTTGATATGGCACAACCAGAATATGAGTGCAAAAATGTTGAATTTTATGAATTAAACATTACTGATGAAGCAGGTGTTGAAAAATTCAGAGACTATGCAGTTGAAAAATACGGACATGTTGACATTTTAGTTAACAATGCTGGTATTACAAGAGATGCAATGCTTCATAAAATGACAACTGATCAATGGGATTTAGTAATTAATGTTAACTTAAAAGGTGTTTTCTTAATGGGTAGAGCTTTTGGAGCACACATGAGAGACATTGGTGGCGGATCAATTATTAATATTTCATCAGTAGTTGGTGAATTTGGTAACATTGGTCAAACTAACTATGCAGCAACTAAATCAGGAGTTATTGGTATGACTAAATCTTGGGCTAAAGAATTAGCTAGATATGATAGAAAAACTGAAAGATATATTCCTGTAAGAGTTAACGCTATCGCTCCTGGATATACTATGACTGATATGATGAAAACTGTTCCTCAAAACTTACTTGACCAATTTGCTAGTCAAACTATGTTAGGTAGATTAGGACAACCACAAGAAATTGCTGATGCAGCATTATTCTTAGCTTCAGATGAATCATCATATATTACAGGACATGTGTTATCTGTTAATGGCGGAATGAGATTATAATTTAGTTTTTAATAAAGAAAGAGGAGATTATTATGAAAAAACCTGTTATTGGTATTAGATCAATTGGGATTTATTTACCAGAAAACCGAATGACGGCAAAAGAAGTATCAGAAGCTACTGGTGGCTTTTGGACCGAAGAAAATGTCATTAAAAAACTAGGTATCGTTGAAAAACGTATGCCGGGTGAAAATGATGGTTCTCAAGAGATGAGTGCGAAAGCTGCGAAATTAGCGGTTGAAAATGCTGGTATTGATCCAAAAGAAATCGACTTGATTTTAGATATTACTGAAGAATGGAAAGAATATCCATTAACAACTTCAGCATTATATGTTCAAGATCAAATTGGCGCTGTTAATGCATGGGGTATTGACGTTCAAAACCGTTGCTGTACAGCGATTAGTGCAATGACAATTGCCAAAAATATGATGTTAGCAGATGACGATATTAACACTGTATTAATTTCTGGTGGATATCGCAACGTAGATTATGTTGACTATACTGACAAACCAATGTCAATGATGTACAACTTAGGAGCTGGCGGTGGAGCGATTATCCTGCAAAAAGGATATGACAAGAATGTTCTATTAGGATCACACATTATGTCTGATGGTTCACTATCAAGAACTGCAGGAGTTAAAATTGGTGGCCAAGTTAATCCAATTACTGGTGATAACTGGAAAGAAGCTAAAACATCACTAAGATTAATGGACGCTCAAAAAATGAAAGACAGACTTAATGAAGTTTCTATGCCAAACTGGATTAATTGTATTGATGAATCATTAAGAAAATCTGGTTACACTAGAGAAGATTTCTCTCGTAACGGTTATCTAGGAATCTTACATATTAAACGTTCAGGTCATGAATGGATGTTAGAACAATTAGGTTTAACTGACAAACAATCAATTTACTTAGAAGATTATGGTCACATTGGCCAAATCGACCAATTTTTATCTCTAGATTTAGCCATGAAGCAAGGCCTACTTAAAAAAGGAACAATCGCAGTTCTATTAGCTGCAGGTATTGGATACGTTTGGGCTGCTAATGTTGTTAGATGGGGATAATTTATGGGTTTTGATGGATTTATTCAAATTTTATTAGGAAGTTTAATGCAAGCGGCTATTTTAGCCCTTGCAACTTTTGGTATTGTCCTAATCTTCAAAACATCATCTACCACTAACTTTGCCCAGGGGTCAATTGCTTCATTTGGTGCATACGTCATGTATGCAGTTATCAATATGCTTTATGATAAAAACTCCGGTGGTTATACTCCTTGGTACATTTATTTAATCGGAATGCTCGCATCAATTATTGTGGCATTCTTAATTGGTTTATTTGTTGATACAATAATTATCCGGAAAGCCAAATTTATTACATCCGCTGGTAAGCAGATGATTACAATGGGTCTTGTTTTAATCTTAACAGCCCTAACTGATATTATTTTCGGTGTTCTTCCAAAAACTATTGATCGAATTTCGTATGAAAATTTCGGTACTACTGGAAATTTCCAAATCACCATGACCGGACACGAATTATTTGGTATTATTCTAGCTTTTACCGTTTTAACTCTTGTATTTATGTCCTTAAGATTTACTAAATGGGGCTTAGGAGTTAGAGCAACTGCTTCAAATGAAATTGTTTCATCAATGATGGGAGTTAACACAAGATTTATTACTGCAATGAGCTGGGCGATTGCTGGTGCGTTAGGCGCACTTGCTGCCGCATTATATGCACCTGTAGTTCCTGGTTATTTATCATCAGCAATGATGAGTTCATTTCAAGTTAATGGTTTCTTAGCCTTAATCTTAGGAGGTTCATCAACATTCTTTGGACCAATTGTTGCAGCAATTATCATTCCAATTGCTAGTGGAATTATTTCTTACTACAATTCAGCATGGTCCAATGTCATCATTTACGCATTAATATTAATTGTTATTTTAATTAAACCAAATGGATTATTTGGTAAGAAAGTTCAGAAGAAGGTGTAAGTTATGCAGAAAAATAATAATACAAAAGTAAAACAAGAAAACATCAAAACTGAACAAACAACTCAAAAAGATGATGGATTAAAACCAAATGTATCAGGTAGAGTTAAGGGAATGGTTGCATCAAATCAAGCTGCACAAAATGAAGCAATCTTAAATGATAAAGGCAGACCACAAGCCGATTCATCCTTCAAACGAGAACTAAAAAGAATTACTTCACATCCTTATTTTGGATTTATCTTATCTGGAATTGTATTTATCCTAATGTTATTCATTTATATGGGTGGAGGCTTGGGTATTTCCACAATACGAGCCTTAGGTCTTACATTAATCTATTTCATTATTGGTTTAGGATTTACTTTATTATTAGGATATTCAGGACTCGCTAGTTTAGGAACTGCTGGATTTATTGGTATGGGAGCTTATTCAGTTGGATACTTCATTGGAGAACTTGGGGTTCCACCACTAATTTCATTTGTGCTTTCAATTATTATTGCTGTGCTAATTGGTGCAGCAGTTGGATTCATTTCATTAAGAATCGAAGGAATGTATCTAGCAATTATTACTTTAGGATTATCTGAGATTTTAAATGAAGTCTTCAAAAATGCTGATAGTATTACTGGTGGAGTCAATGGTATGAGTATTAAAAGACCACAATTTTTATTCTCAATTAATATTAACATGGAATTTGCTTTTGCTATCGCAGTAGTTGTGATGGTATTAGCGATGATTATTACCACTAATATTATTAAAAGCCCAACTGGTAGAGCGATGTTATCAATGAAAAACTCAACTTCCGCAGCTCAAGCTATGGGAATTAGTTTATTAAAATACCGCTTATTAGCGTTCGTTTTATCAACAGTCTACGCAGTAATTGGTGGTGGAATTTATATGTTATTCTACCGCTTCACCATTCCATCAACATGGAATTTAGCTTTATCATTAAATATTTTAGCTGCCGTTATTGTTGGGGGCGCTAAATCAATTTGGGGGGTATTTATAGGAACATTCTTAATCTTTGGATTTGACTTAGCAATACTTAGTAAAATTGAATTTTTCACGAAAAATCCAAATGCTAGTTTAATTATTAGTGGAGTATTAATTATTGTTATTGTTATGTTTTATCCATTAGGATTAATTCAATTTTTCAAATCAAGTTATTACAAAATTAGAAAATGGATTACCAATTTAATCCAAACACAAAGGAGGAAACGTTATGGCGATACGAACGAATCAAACCAAGATAAAGGCCAATACATATTTGAACAACGTCAAAAAGTTGCAAGATAGTATCACTAAAACTAAAAATTATCTTCCTGTATTAGAAGACAACTTGAAAATTGCTAACCAAAAGAAAGTAAATAACTTAGTTGAAAAACAACAAAGAAAAATTTCAAAACTTAATGTTGCAATTAATCCAAAAGAAGAATTTAATTACTTAAAACAAGTTGAATTAAATAAATTAGAAGACACACTATATTGGAACTTAAGAAAAGAAGAAACATCTTTTCACAATCATGAAGCCAAAGATGCTGATGCGAAATTAGCATATGAATCTAAATTAAAAGAGTTATTCGCTAAATATGATAGTGATGTCGCTAATCTAGAAGAAAAATTCAATGATAATGCATTTAATACATGGTATTTTAAAAATTTTAAGGTTTCAACTCTTGATTTAGATGTTAGTAAACATATAAAATATTATCAAGAAGAACTTGATAAATTATTACTAAAGAACAAAGAAGAAGTTGCCAACTTAGAAAAAGAACTACAAGATAAATTAGAAACTAGACTAGCTAAAGAAACTGAAAAGTCAAAAGCTAGATTAGAAAAACTAGAAGTTAAGTTAGAAGAATCCTTGAAAAAATTACATGAAAAACGCGATCTTGAATATAATAATTTATTGCAAAGTTTAGAAGTAGCACCAGAAACACCTGACCAAAATGTTAAAACTAAAAAAGAAATCCAAGATGTTGTTTCACTATTTGAAAGTGATAATGATACTCACTTATTAATCCAAAATTTATGTATGTATTTTGGAGGATTAAAAGCTGTTGAAAAATTATCACTAGAAGTAAAAAGAGGCGAAATCTTTGGCTTAATTGGTCCTAACGGTGCTGGTAAAACAACAGTATTTAACTGTATTACACAGTTCTATACACCGACAAGTGGTGATCTCTACTTCAAAAATAAAGAAAACTACGTTTTAAACTTAAATACTTTACAAGTTCATGATGTGATTAAACACGGAATTGTTAGAACTTTCCAAAATGTTGAATTAATTTATGAACTTTCAGTATTAGATAACTTATTAGTTGGTGCTCATACAGCTTATAAGACTAACTTCTTCGCTCAAGCTCTACATTTACCAAGATTGAGAAAAGAAGAAGAAATTAACCGTGCTAAAGCCTTAAATATTCTAGAAAAATTAGATTTACTAGCTTATAAAGATGCTTATCCAATTGGTTTACCTTATGGTATCTTAAAACGTATCGAATTAGCTAGAACCTTAATGCTAGATCCAGAATTAGTTATTCTTGACGAACCGGCTGCCGGATTAAATGAGCAAGAATCAATTGAGTTAGCCGAGTTAATCGTTAAACTCAAAGAAGAATTTAATTTAACTATTTTCCTAGTCGAACATGATATGAGTTTTGTAATGGGAATAACCGATAGAATTTGTGTATTAAACTTCGGTAGAAAAATTGCACTTGGCACTCCAGAAGAAATTCAAAATGACCCATTAGTCCAAGAAGCTTATTTAGGTAGTGATGACGATGAGTGATAAAATGGTACAAACAAAAGAATTAGTTTTAGAGATTAAAGACCTAGTCATCGACTACGGTATTATTAGAGCGATTAAGGGAATTTCAATGAAAGTCCACCGAGGGGAGATTGTGGCCATCTTGGGGTCAAATGGAGCTGGAAAGACCACATTAATCCGTTCAATTAGTGGAATTGTTAAAGTCGCAAGTGGTGAAATTTTATATAAGGGACAAAATATTGCCAATATGCTTCCTCATAAAATCGCTGGACTTGGACTCTATCAATCACCAGAAGGAAGAATGATTCTTGCTGGATTAACTGTTGAAGAGAATTTAAATGTTGGAGCTTACAGCTTAAAACCAGAAACTAGAGTTGACAAAAATGGAAATAAAGTAGTTATTTCTAAGAATCACTTAAGAGAAGAACTTCTAGAAAAAGTATTTACATATTTCCCAATTCTTAAAGAAAGAAGAAAACAAGAAGCTTCAACTCTATCAGGTGGAGAACAACAAATGTTAGCAATCGGAAGAGCACTAATGGGGAATCCCGATATCTTATTATTAGATGAACCATCACTAGGTTTAGCACCACTGATTGTTAAAGAAATCTTTGAAATTATTAAAGAGATTAAAAACGATGGTAAAACGATTATTATCGTTGAACAAAACGCATATCAAACATTAAAAATCGCCGATTACGCATATTTAATTGAATTAGGAAGAATTAGTAAAGAAGATACAGGCGAAAATTTATTACAAGATGAAGAATTAGTAGAAACCTATTTAGGTGGAAAAAAATAAAATGATGATAACAAAAGTTTTCATAAATAGTTAAAAAAAAGAAAGGAGAAACTAAAAATGAAACTTATAAAAAAATTATTATTAACTGCAGCTATGGCTTTATTAGTTGTAGGATTAGCTAGCTGTAAAAAAGAAGAAGCTGCACAAGGTATTGATGATGAGTGGATCTATATTGGAAACACTGCAACAACTTCAGGTCCATCTTCAGCGGTTGGGGTTCCATTCAACCAAGCAATCGAAGGTAGAATCGCACAATATAACGCTCTACCAGCTGAAGAAAGATACTTGGGCGGAAGAAAAATTAAGTTAATTACTTATGATGACAAGTTCTCAGCAGATACTGGTCTTCTATTAACTGAAAAATTAATCTACGAAGACAAAGTATTCGCTCTAGTAGGTCACTTTGGTACACCAACAGTTGGTGCAACAATTGACTTAATGAACGAAACAGGTATCCCAATGGTTTATGCTGCAACAGGTATTAACGACTTATATACAGCAGAAGCTAGAAAAGGTGGAGACGGATGGTCAATTATGCCAGTACAACCAATTTACCAAACTGACGGTAGAATTATGGCTGCTAGACTTTTAAAAGAAAAAGTTCACGGATCATTAACTGGAACTGGTGTTGACACAATGGGTGCTGCATTAGATTCTAAAGCAAAAGTTGGTGTTTTATATACTAACGATGATGCTGGTAAAGGAATTCTAGATGGTATTAAAGAAGAGTTTGAAATCTTAAAGAGAACTGAATCTTTAGTTGAACAACAAATCGACGCAACTTCTGAATCAAACTTAAATGCTGCTGCACTTAAGATGAAAAATGAAGGAGTAGAAGCAATCATTATTGCTGCTAACCAAGCTCCATTCAAAGCTATGTTATCTGCACTTGCAAGAAATGGTAACACAGCTGACGTATTCTCATCATATGTTAACGCTGACCCAACTGCATTCGATACTAAATTAACTTATAACTTTAACGTTTACGTTAACGCATGGGTTGACATTCTATCTGAAAAGGGACAAGCTGCTGCTGCTAACTATGTTGCTGCAGTAAACGCAAATCCAAATATTGATGATGTTACTAAATTTGCATTATATTCAAACTCATTCGGTATTGCCGGATACATCGCTATTGAAGTGTTCTTAGCAGGATTAGCAGAATATGATAAGAACTACTATGAAGAAGGTAAAGACGTAACTTGGTCAGACTTCATCGCAGCTATGTCAGCAAATCCAATTGATATTCCAATGGGATCTACAGTTGATTTTAGCGATGGAAAACGCTGGGGTATCGCTAACATGAGTTTATTACGTTATGACTCAACTGCTGGTGCATTCGTATTAGCTAGAGACTTCGAAGAATTAGTTGACATCGAAAAGAAATAATTAATAAACAATAACGATTCTCTTCCCAAACAAGCGAAGAGTAAATTTGGGAGGGGATTTTTCCCTCCCATTTTTTATAAAAAAGGAGTAATAACATTATGAAAAAAACACCAAAATACATCAAAATAGATGATTTTTTAAAGATGCTTAAAGATGGAGATAAAATTGTTGGCGGGATGGCGGCAAACGAACCACAACTAACGATTTCTAACCTTCATCGTGCATTTGATGATTATAAAGTTAATTCTTTAGAATTTACCAACTGTTTAGGCATTAGACAAGATGCGCCAATTTATACTGAAAAATATGCAGATAAAATTGAAATCGCATCATGGTTCTATGATCCAGCAATTAGAAAAGCACATGGTAATGGAAATGCTTCATTTATTCCTAACTACTTACATTATGCTGCAACTAAAAGATTCCAAAGAGTCAAATATGACTACTTTGTGAGTTCTGCATCAATGCCAGACGAACATGGATTTATTTCACTTTCAACATGTAACGTTTATGAAAAAGCAGCGGTTAAAAATGCTAAAGTTACTGTTTTAGAAATTAACCCTAATTTCCCAAGAACATTTGGTGATTTAGAAGTTCATATTAGTGAAGTTGATTATTTAATCGAAGCTGATTATCCATGTCCAACTATTCCTGATGTCCCACTAAATGAAAAAGATATCGCTATTGGTAAATTAATTGCCGAAAGAATTGAAGATGGTTCGACAATTCAATTAGGTATTGGTGGAATTCCTAACGCAGTTGCTCAGCAATTAATGGATAAAAAAGATTTAGGAATCCATACCGAAATGTTTACTTCAACTATGGTTGATTTAATTGAAGCTGGTGCAGTAACTGGTAAGAAGAAGAAAGTTTTACCAGGAAAACATGTAGCTGCATTCGCATTTGGTAATCAAAAATTATATGATTTTATTAATAATAACCCTTCTGTTTTAATCATGAACGGAGCTTGGGTAAATGATCCATATGTTATTGGACAAAACGATAACCAAGTATCTATTAACGCCGCACTTGAAGTATCACTAGATGGTCAAGTTGCCAGTGAATCAATTGGAACTCGTCAATTTAGTGGCGCAGGTGGACAAGTAGATACAGCTGTCGGAGCTCAAAACTCTAAAAACGGAAAATCTTTCATCGCTTTATATTCAACAGCGTTAGTGAGAAATCCGGAAACTGGAGAAAGAGAACCAAAATCTAAAATCGTACCATTTATTACACCAGGGGGTGCGGTAACATTATCAAGATCCGATGTTGATAACGTTGTTACAGAATATGGTGTTGCTGAATTAAGAGGAACAACATTAAAAGAAAGAGCAATCGCCTTAATTAAAATAGCTCACCCAGACTTTAGGGAAGAGTTATTTAATAATGCCTGTGAAATTGGCATTTTATCTAAGAGAGATAGAGTGAAATTTAATGAAGACTTTTAAATATAAAGATTTAGACATTAAATACTTAGTAGAAGGAGAAGGCAAACCTCTATTAGTGTTAAATGGCATTATGATGACAATTAACTCTTGGGAACCAATCGCCGAATCGTTTAGAGCGTCTAACACTTTAATTAGACTTGACATGATTGACCAAGGCCAGTCATCTAAAGTGAATTATGACTACACAATTAGTGATCAAGCCGATATGATTGCTAGTTTTATTAAACATTTAGGATATCCACAAGTTTCAGTAATGGGAATTAGTTATGGTGGATATGTAGGGATCAATTTAGCTTCGAGATATCCAAATTTAGTTGATAGATTAGTTTTATTTAATACTGCAGCTGACGTAACCGAACGTGACGCCGAATTATTTAAAACTTTCCTAGTAACTGCAAAAGGCGATGATCCTTATGCATTTTATCTTGCAACCATTCCACAATTCTACGGACCAACTTGGTACACTACTAGAAATGATTGGATGTTACAAAGAGAATCAATTTTAATTGAATTCTTTAAATCTAAAGATTATCGTGAAACTGTTTATAGACTCGCTAAGAGCTGTTTATCACATGACTGTAAAGATATTCTTAAAAATATCACAGCTCACACATTAATTGTTTCGGGAGAAGAAGATTATTTACTTCCTTATCCAAGACAACAATATTTACACCAAAATATTAAAAACTCACAACTACTTAAAATGGCAAAAACTGGACACGTTTCACCATATGAAAATCCTTGGGCTTACACAAGTATCGTCTACGGATTTATTAATAATCCAGTAGTCGAGTTTAAGATTTAATTAAGGAGTGAATATGGTAGATACATTTAATTATAATGGTTTAGAGATTAAATATTTGGTTGAGGGTAGTGGCAAACCAATAATTGCCTTAAATGGTATTATGATGACTATTGATTCATGGGAACCAATTGCTGAGCCTTTAAGAAAACATAATACTTTAATTAGAATTGATATGATTGATCAAGGCAAATCATCAAAAGTTGATTTTGAATATACCATTGATGATCAAAGTGATTTAATCGCAAGTCTAATTACGTATTTAGGCTATGAAAAAGCCTCAGTTATGGGAATTAGTTACGGTGGTTATGTCGCAATTAACTTAGCTTCTAGATATCCAAATTTAGTTGATAGGTTAGTTCTATTTAATACGACAGCTAACGTTAATAAACGCGAAGCTGAAATCTTTTATGCTTGGCAATCATCAGCAAAACTAGGTGATCCTTATGACTTTTATTTAACAATGGTGCCACAATTTTACGGATATACTTGGTATCTTACAAGAAGTGATTGGTTAAAGAAGCGAGAAGAACTTCTAGTTGATTTTTTCAAATCAAAAGAATATCGCGAATCTATTTATCGCTTATGTCAAAGCTGCTTATCACATGATTCAAGAGATAAACTTAAAGATATCACCGCACCAACCTTAATTGTTGGAGGATCCGAAGATTATTTGTTCCCATATATTCGTCAAGAATATCTACATAGAAACATCAAAAACTCACAACTAATTTTAATGGCTGACACAGGACATGTTTCACCATATGAAAATCCTTGGGTTTTTACAAGTTTAACTTACGGATTTATTAATAATCCAAAATTAGAATTTAAAATATAGAAAGGGTTATATTATGAATTTAAATTTAGACAAAAAAAGAGTAAAATTATCTAACGGAGAAACACTAGCGTATTTAGAAGAAAATCCAAAAGGAAAAGAAACTGTATTATTAGTTCATGGTAACTTTTCAAGTAGTGTTCACTGGATAAGAATGATTGAAGAATTAAAAGATAAATATCATTTATTAGTACCAGATTTACGTGGATTTGGTGATTCTACTTACAATAAGAGAATCTCAAGCTTTAAAGAATTAGCCGATGATTTAGCTTTATTTTTAAAAGAAAAGAAAGTTGAATCTGCCTATGTATTTGGTTGGTCATTAGGTGGCGGTGTTGGTATGGAATTTGCTGCTAACCATCCAAAAATGACTAAAAAATTAGTGCTAATTGGATCAACAACACATAAAGGTTATCCAGTATTCAAAAAGGATGCTGAAGGTAATCAACTAGTTGGCGAGTGCTATGCTTCACCAGAAGAAATGGCTCATGACCCAATCCAAGTAGCACCTTTACTTGCGGTTCAAAAAACACAAAATCTTGACTTTATGAAACAAGCATTAATGGCTTTAGCATCAAAACCAATTCCAGATGAAGAATTAACTTTATATGCTAAAGAATCATTAAAACAAGCGAATTTAATTGATGCAGACTGGGCCATCTCAACAATGAATATGTCTAGTGAACCTTCACACTATTCTAAAGGTTCAGATACTATTAAAAACATTGCTTGCCCTGTTCTACATATGTGGGGTTCTAAAGATATTTGGTTAGCACCAGAATATATGACTTTAGACAATTACAACGCCTTAAGAGACAATTCTAAACTAATTTATTACTATGACTGCGGTCATATGATTTTCTACGATAAGAGAGAAGAATCAATTAAAGATATTATAAATTTCTTAGAAAGCAAATAATATAAAACAATGAAAAAAATATTTAAATTATTTTTATCGTTATCACTAGTTTTAACTAGTGTGTTTGGACTTGTTGGTTGTTCTGGAGAACCAGAATTAATAATTGATAATCCCGGAGTTTTATTAAATATCAATGAAGAAGTAGCATAAAATTTCAATATTAGTCCTAAAAAAGCTGATTATCATATTTTGGCTCCAGACTTCCGTGGTTTTGGGGATTCATCATATAACACCAAAATTACTATTTTTATTGATTTAGTTGAAGATATTAAGCTATTTATGGAAGCTAAAGGGGTAACTAGCGCCTATGTCATTGGCTGGTCAATGGGTGGTGGAGTCGCAATGGAATGGAATTAGCGGCAAAATATCCAACTATGGTCAAAAAAATGGTGCTAGTTGCCTCAACCATTCACAAAGGGTATCCAACATATAGTGTTAACGGAATTACTGGCGAAAAATCCGCTTTTACTTCGGCTGAAGATATGGCTAATGATATCGCCATCGGTGCTGGATTAGAAATTTTTAAAGCTAATGATAAAAAAGACAATGAAAGAATCTCTAGTTGGTCTTTCATATAATCCAATTCCAGATAGTGAATTAGATTTATATGTTGATGAAGCGTTCAAGCAAAGAAATTTATTAGACGCTAACTGGGCTTTATCAAATCAAAATATGCCAAATGAAGCATCACTTTATGCACCTGGTGCTAATACTATTAAAAATATTACTTGTCCAGTATTACATTTATGGGGCAAACAAGACGATGTTTTAGCTCCTGAATTTATGACAACTGATAATTATAATGCTTTAGAAAGTGTTTCTGAAATAATCGGATATGACGATTGTGGAAACATGATTTTCTTCGATAAAACTGACCAATCTATAGCCTATATTGTTGTCTTCTTAAATAAAAAATAAAAAAGAGTTGATATTATGCAAAAATTATTCCAGCAATTAAAAAATGGAGAAAAACTAGCTTACATTAAATCAGGTCATGGTAACACCAACATGATTTTGATTCATGGTAATTATGCATCAAGTTTGCAGTTTTTACAGTTGATTAATCAATTAAATCCAGAGGTTTATACGATTTATGCCGTTGATTTACGTTGTTTTGGGGACTCAACCTGTTATCGTAAAGTTACTTCAATTGATGATTATGTTGAAGATATTACTAGATTTATTAAAGCTTTAGACATTAAAGATCCTCACCTTGTTGGTTTTTCATTAGGCGGTGGCGTGGCCCTTCAATTATGTGGATACCACCCTGAAAAATTTAAGACACTAACTTTAATCTCATCAATCACTCATCGTGGTTATGCCCTATACAAAAAAGATGATGAGGGGAACACCTTAATGGCAGACACCTACCAAAGTGCTGATGAATTAAGAGCAGATCCAGATGTTAAACCGATTCTAAATGCCATTGAAAATAAAAATATTGATGGTGTTATTGATTTCATGGATAAGAATTTTTTCCATGGTCATAGACCTGATAACGATGATTACTATTTATCGCTAATTAATGAAGTTATGAAAAAAAGAGGTCTATGTGAAGCAATTTTTGCAATGGCAACTTTCAATATGACTAGCGAACATAATTTCTATATTGCTGGCAATCATACAATTAATTATATTAATAATCCAGTGCTTCATCTCATTGGCGTTAATGATATTTTAACCCCACGTGAAATGGCAATGGAAAATTATTACGCATTGATGAATACATCAAAAATAATTGAATATAATGAGTTTGGCCACTCTCTCCTATACATCCTCCCGAGAGAGATTGCTAAACATATTGATATGTTTATCAATAAACAT
>JGI24503J29689_10007400_pt1 | contig 18204 bp, 20 predicted proteins | sample BioPla3RNA2_FD_29689 | JGI IMG/M metagenome (IMG submission 29689)
TTTTTTAAATTTTAATCTTGGTAAGGAAGATACAGAAAGCCTTGTTTTATATAGAAGTATAAATTCAAAGAATAAGGCAGGAGATACTGTCTACCTGTCTAAAAAAGACATAGACAGCGGTTACGCTTTGGAAAACGAAGATTTAATTACTATTTTTAGCCGTCTGGACAGTCAGGGAACTATCTTCCTTGAAGGAGCTGTTGGTCAGGTTGCAGAACAGTCACAGCTAGAAGTTGGTACACTTAAAGATGAAGACTTGAAAAAAGCTTCATCAGAAGATGCTTCAAATCCTGTTATTAACCGTATGCCCCTTCGATTTTCTGAAGGTGAAAATTTGGCAACTCTAGTTCGCAGAAACAGGGGTGTTTTCTTTCCAACCTCTGACTTAAGAAATGCTTACATTGTTCGTAAAGGAGAAAAAATTTCTGTAAACCTTGAAGAAATAATCTACAATGGAGATTTTTTAAGCCAGTACAATGCAGAAAACAATGATACTCTTTTTGTACCATACATGGAGAATATTTCCACTGTAATTATAAGTGGGGAAGTTACTGAAGTAACTGAAGTTTCTGCATGGCCTCAGAAAAGATTAAGCACTGTAATAGAAGGGCTTACCACACCTTATTCTTCTACAAGAAACATAACGGTTACCGCAATAGACGGTACAAAAACTACTTATGACCTTTTTTTGGCTTACCGTTTTGGACAGGTAGACCAGAATCCATACCTTAAACCAGGTGAAACTGTTTTTATAGGTCGCATTGACCGGTGTGTAAGTATTAGTGGTGCAGTTGAACGGCCTGGAACTTATGAGCTTTTAGAAGGTGAGAACTTGGCAGACTTAATCGAATATTACGGTAACGGTCTTGCTCCTTTGGCAGATTCTTCTCGTCTTGAACTTTTTCGTTCCTTAAGCGATAACGAAGACAGCGGTGAAAAACTGTATCTGAGTAAAAAAGACATTGAAGAAAATTTTGTTCTTAAGTCTTACGATACAGTCTTTGTATCAAGTTTTAATGATTTAAAACCCACGGTTTTTGTACGAGGTGCTATTAAGGCTAGTACATCTACAGAACTCAGTACAACTTCAGAAATTGCAGCAACTTTTGATAAAGGCGAAGACTACGCCTTCTTAATAAGAAGAAACAAGGCATGGTTTAATGAAACTTCTGACACTCAAAATGCTTACATAATCCGAGATGGTAAGAATATTCCTTTAAACATTAATCGTATACTTTATGATGCTTCTTTTTACAGTAAGGAAAAAATACAAAACGGTGACGTACTCATGATTCCTTTTAGACAGTTCTTTGTTTCTGTATCCGGTGCGGTTCAAAATCCCGGCCGTTATCCCTACATTCCCGACCGGGACTGGGAATATTATATTGGTTTGGCAGGTGGTTTTATTAATACACAGAATGCTCACGAAAGCGTTACAATCCGTGACATGAACGGTAAAAAGTATTCTAAAAATGATCCTATTACACCAGAAACCACAATCGAAGCAAATACGAATAGCATACTTTTTTACTTTAACCAGTATGCGCCTGTCATAACAACAATTCTTTCTGTTATTTCAACAAGTATTTCTGTTATGGCAGTTACAGGAGTTTTTTAGTTTTTGAAGGAGTTGGCAGAGGAACACTGTCAACAACTTTTTATTAGTTCCCATGTTTTTTTTTATTTTTTTTAAGGTGTTTTAATTAATTATTATAAAATAATTAAATAGATTACTGTGTTTTTGTGTTTTTTATAGTCTGAAAAAATATTTTTTGAACTATATTAAACAATGCTTTTAGCCTCCGTATGATGGAGGTATAAAGAGTCAAGTAGAAATGCTCAAAAATGGCTAAATAAAAATGTACACTATTCCTTATTAAAAAGGCAATCTTTAAGTCTGTAAGACTTGCCTGTAATAGTTGTAATATGAGTATGGTGCAAAATTCTATCAAGAATAGCATTAGCCACAACTGCATCAAAAAAGATTTTATCCCATTGTTCAAACGTTATATTGGTTGTAAAAATTGTGCTTTTGGTTTCGTAGCGCATATCAATTAATTGGAGTTCCGGCGGCGTAACAAATCGTGCTTTCCTTTCTCCGTAAAAAAAACCGTACATAGTGCGGAGTTAAAAATATTTTAAAAATAAACTTAGCTATAGCCTTTAATAACGCTTCCTAATCATCAAATAAAATCCCCTTATGGTCAATTCCAAAAAAAATGCAGTCCAATTCAGAACTTCTACAGGACCAAGAAGCCTCATATTTTGCAGCAGTCAACACTGAGCTTGCAAAAAATCCCTCTGCGGGTCAAAGGGATTTAGCTTCATCTTTAAGTATGAGCCTTGGCGCCACAAACGCCTTGGTTAGAAGATTCTGCGGCAAAGGCTGGCTCTGCATGAAAAAGCTAAACTCCCGCACAGTCCACTACCTTGTGACGGCAGAAGGCCTAAACGTCCTTGCCCACCGTAGCTACAACTACTTCAAGCGCACTTGGAAAATGATGAACGACTACCAGCTTTCTATAAATAAAATATTAAAAGGCTACAAAGAAAAAGGCGTGTGTAATGTAGTCATTCAAAGCGGCATGGACGCGGCGTTCCTTTTTGAAAGCGCTTCTAGTGAAAACGAGCTGCCCCATGTGAAGATTCCGCTTGGGCAGATAAAAGCCGAATGCTCTGGGTATGAAAATACGCTTGTGGTGGTGGAAGAAGACTCTGCGGCTTTGGAAGTTTCTTCTATAATAAAGACGGGGTGCTTCTGCTGTTCTGTCATTGATGTGATGAAAGGTGTGGAATGAAAATATACCACGGCTCAGAAAAAGTAATTGAAAATCCGCAGTGCTCTTTTGGAAATATACACAATGACTACGGACAGGGCTTTTACTGCACAGAATCAGAAGCACTTGCAAAAGAATGGGCGTGCCAGCAGAACAAAGACGGCTATGCAAACTGCTACGAGCTAAATGCTGATGATCTAAAAGTATTGAACTTGTCAGACTTAAAATACAATATTCTTTACTGGCTTACAATTTTAATGCAGAACAGAATATTTGTGCCACGCTCTGTCATAGGAAGTCAGAACTTGGATTTTCTCACAAAGAACTATCTTCTGCCTTATAAAAATTATGATTTAATCTACGGCTACAGGGCAAACGATTCATATTTTTCATACGCCGCTGATTTCTTAGAAAATGCGCTTCCCTTGCAGTCATTGGCCAATGCAATGAAGCTTGGAAGTCTTGGTCTACAGGTAGTTCTTATTTCAAAGAAAAGCTTTAAAAACTTGCAGTACGTAGAAAGCATAAAGGCCAGCAAAGAAAAATATTATCCATTGTATAAGGCACGTGACACAAAAGCCCGCGACTTATATTTTAACGAGCAAAGAAAATTTCAACCAAAGGAATCAATCTTCTTGATTGATATAATCAGAAAGCCGGAGCTGTTGAATGAAATACACATTTGACAAAATGTACCTTTCCGCAGCTCAAAAGAATTTAGGCACTCTTTTTCAGTTCGCGCTATGCAATATAAAAGACACCCCTGAAGATTTTCAAAAGACATTTGAAGACTCCATTGTGGCGCATCAAATAGAAATTGCAAACCCAAACTACCTTTGTGGCAAAAGCGGAATAGAGCTAGCCCTTTCAATTTACGGAGAGCAAAAAGTAGAGCCTTTAATAAAAAAAGCCCTGGACGAACCATACCGCCCAGAAGCAGAATATTGGAGTGGCTGGGTCTTGTCATATTACCAGTGGAATAGCGATATTCCCTTCAAGAAAATATTCACCTTCTATAGCTTGCGTCAACTTTTGGACGGCTACCACCTGTTGCATGAGGCGGACATTTCTAAAACTGTTGAAATTATGGACGAGGCTAGGGGAAAGTAAATTATTTTAAGGATAAGGTAACATTTTGTCTAGGATTTTGTTATACTTATATCAAGGGAAGATTTAATATGAAGATACCTGTAAAACTTAATAAACCCACCATAAAAGAAGCTTGCCTTGAGTTGCGCTACGAATCGGAGCTTCCGTTGCCTGTTTTATGCGGTGCAATTTATAATATATTGGAAAAAATTAAAGAAGAAAATCAACAAATACAGTCGTTAAATGATAATCAAATACCAGACTATATACGTGAAAATGATCCTAATTTTAGATATAGTCCAAGATACAGAATAGTTTCTGAAAAAAAATTTACTGTTGCTATGGGTACGCATGTAGTTATATTTTCTGTATTAGATAATTATCCAGGGTGGAAAGCTTGGAAAGAAAGTTTTGAAAATGTAATAAAAGAAGTTTCCAACATTGGTTTTATAAAAAGTATAACAAGACTTGGTCTTAGATATATAGATTATTTGACTGGCAATGTAATTGATAAACTTAATATAAAAGCCGAGGTCTGCTCGGAAGCAATACAGAAGGACAGCCCCGTTTCGTTGTACACAATGTTTGAAAAAGAAAATAGCAAGATTAACTTGAATGTAAATAATTTTTCTTTTAAGCAAAATAATAACGAACCAATAACCTTGGTAGATATAGACTGCTATAAGGAAATGAATATTGAGGCAAAAGATTTCTTTGATAAAGAAAATGAAATATTTGAAGAAATGCATAATTCAAATAAAGAAATTTTCTTTGGCTTGTTAAAACAAGACTTACTTGAAAGTCTTGAACCTAGTTACTAGGAGGACAGTGTATGGCAGCTTTAGCGCAAATAAGAAATTTCAATGAACAAAGTTTTAGAAAATTTAATGTGTTGATGACATATTGCTCCTTTGAAAAACAGAGAAATCAAAATTCTCCTTTTACAGGCAATACTGTTGAAGTCATAGAAAACACTGTTTTTCAAAATTGCATAGAAGATTCATTTAATAGATTCAAGGCTTTCAATAATGGTAAAAATCCTCCAGATATATATTCATATAAGATTATCAATTTACTAAAAGAATTATGCCGTGTTGATACTCCATATATGACAATGTATGAGGATGCTATAAAGATAAGAACAACAATAAGAGAAAAAAAAATTATTATAGATTATGATTTTGATGAGTCAAATTCTGTTTATATTACAGAGCAACACAATCAAAATTCAAAAATAACACAATCTAAAGTTGAAGATTTTATATTTAGTCTTTAAGGTTTATTAATGTATCCAGAAAAGCTTCTTCCAAAACAAGAGTATGGAACAATAGATAATTCTCAGTTAACAAATTGTGCGCTGATAAGAAAAATACAATACGAAGCCTTTAATTTTATAAAAAGCAATGAAGAAACTTTTCATATAAATAAAAATGAAGAATTTCTAGATAATTTTGTACGACAAATAATTGCACCGCAACATTTTAATGAAATATATGAGTTGTCAACTTCTCTTTACGGTGTGTATGATGAAGACTGTGTTGGATTAAAAGTAACTAATCCGGCACTTGTTGATTGGAATGTAGGTGATAACATACCGTCTGCTAATAAAATAGAATACATTGTAGACGAAGATGCAAAACCTTTATACTTAAAATATAGTATGATGAATTGTGCAAGTGAGTATGAGTACTTTAATCAAGATACAAATAAAAAAATATGTATTCCTTGTCGTATGACGGTGGAGCATTGCCCAGTTAATGTAAATTACTGGCATTTTCAAACTTCTGTATATGTGGACTCGCAACATATTCAAAGAGAACAAGGAAAATATAAGAATATAGCCAAACATATTTGGGAAAATAATGTAGTTTCTGCGATTTGTACTAAAGGTGAAATTTTGCCATATATGGGTTGATAAGAAATGAATATAACCACAATACTGCGTGACGCTTGAAATTGTGGCGTGCAGCTCGATGACTTAATATAAAAAAGTTAAAGAATACTTGTCTTAATGTGCTTTAGGGTGTAAGATGTTCAGAAATTGAACATATGATGTGTTTAGGGTTTTAGTATGCTTCTGCTGCATTACGCTTCACGTCTTTCCTTCTCTAAAAAAGAAAAATCCGCCATGTTGCGGAAGGAAAGATATTTTAAAACTTAAAAACCAACCAGTTTGCAGAACTTGTCGAAGCGAACATTTCTTAAACCAATGAATCAATCAACAACACTTTCACAAGACCAAGATGCCTCATACTTTGAAACAGTAAACAACGAGCTTGCCAATAACCCAAAGGCCGGTCAGAGGGACTTTGCCTCTTCTTTGAACATGAGCCTTGGAACAACCAATGATCTTATAAAGAGGTTGTGCGGCAAGGGGTGGCTATGCATGAAGAAGCTTAATTCCCGTACTGTGCATTACCTTGTTACTCCTGAAGGTTTAAATGTTCTTGCACATAGAAGCTATAACTACTTAAGAAGAACTTTGCGTATGATTAAATCTTGCCAAAATTATGTGAATGAAGAAATACAGAGGTACAAGGAAGAGGGAATAAACAAGGTTGTCATACAAAGGGGAATGGACGCCGGGTTCCTGTTTGAAGGGGCCTGTACTGAAAAGGAAGTCCCTTTTATTAAGTTGGCGATTGAAGAAATAAAGGAGTCATGCTCTAATGATGAGAATACCTTGTTTGTGGTGGAAGAAAACGAAGACTCTAATGCACTTGCGGGGCTTTTAAAGCAAAACAGCAAGTGTTGTTCTGCTATTGGAATGATGAAAGATGTGCGGTGAAAGAGATGAGACTTTACCACGGTTCAGAAAAAGTAATTCAGCATCCTCAGTTTTCGTTTGGAAACATACACAATGACTATGGGCAAGGGTTCTAAGGTGTTAAATGTTATTTCAGCACGCAAAAACAAAACGAACGGCAATAGGAACGCTGCTAAGTAATGACCAGTTTGCAATGCACAATGTGTAATCTCTTTATTCTCTTGGACATTTGCTGTCCTGGGAGATTCAATTTGTCTCGTTGACTTAATCAAAAAAATATGCTATTATTCTTATTGAATTGAAAAAGCGAAGAGTTGGATAATGGGCAATTTTTACTGCATTTGGGTTAGAACCGGTTTTGAAAATAAATTTATAGAAAAAGTACAAGCTGTCTTTGATTCTTTTCCAGAGGAGAAGAATGGCAAACTACATTGTGTTGGAAAGCAGATGAGGTTAAAAAGTGGCAAGGAATATATTGATCCGTTGCTTCCAGGTTATGTTTTCTGGGAAACAAATAATCTTTCCCGGGCTCAGAGCGTAAGGGATGAAGAAGGTTTTATTGATTTTCTTCCACATTATAATGGAATGAAACCGCTTTCTGCAAAAGATACCGACCTTGTAACTTCATTTTTAAAATATGGAAGCGTTATTCCTGTTGTAAATGTTCAGTTTGATGTAAACGACAGGATTGTAATTGTAGACGGATTGTTCAAGGGGATGGAAGGCTTTATTACGGATGTGAACAGGTCTAATAAGCGCATAAATTTTGAAGTTACGCTTATGGACGGAAAACGGATTTTAAGCCTGTCGTATCAGGAAATTCAGAAAAAGTAAAATTTCGATTGTTCATAATTTGAATGTTGACAACCTAAAATAATATATCGTATTATAATAAAATTAAAGGCAACCATTGTTTGACGCGGAGTTTGGTTGAAGCACGTTTGTCAAGTGGTGAACAGTTCCATTGCAAGGTAAGGTCTGAAATAACGGCTGCTTGCCAATGGAGAAGGTGTCTTTAAAAATATAATTATCTTTTTTTATTTTTTGTATTTGTTAAAAAATAGTTCTACATCTTTTCAAAAATCTGTTTTCTATGATAAAATAATTTCAATATCCTTGGAGATTTAATCATGATAAATTTCAACGTTCCTCCTCATTCTGGTAATGAAGAAAAATATATTGCAGAAGCAATTGGTAATAATAAAATTTGCGGAGATGGTTCTTTTACAAAAAAATGTAATGAATGGCTTGAAAAACGCTTCAATGCTAAAAAGGTGCTTCTAACTACAAGTGGTACTTCAGCACTGGAAATGGCAGCCTTGCTTTGTGATGTAAAGCCTGGTGATGAAGTAATCATGCCAAGCTATACATTCTGTTCGACAGCAGATGCTTTTGTTCAACGAGGGTGCAAAATTGTATTTGTAGATGTAAGACCAGATACAATGAACATTGATGAAAAACTTATTGAACAAGCCATTACAGAAAAAACAAAAGTAATCTGTGTTGTGCATTACGCAGGGGTTGCCTGTGAAATGGATACAATTATGGATATTGCTCATCGTCATAATCTTAAAGTAGTAGAAGATGCTGCACAGGCTGTAATGTCATCTTACAAAGGTAAGGCTCTTGGAACCATCGGTGACTATGGCTGCTATTCATTCCACGAAACAAAGAATTATAGTATGGGTGAAGGTGGGGCAATTGTAATCAATACAAATATAGAAGATATAGAAAAAGCAGAGATTATTCGTGAAAAGGGAACAAATCGTTCAAAATTCTGGCGTGGTCAGATAGATAAATATACCTGGGTTGATTACGGTTCAAGTTATCTTCCAAGTGAATTGAATGCAGCATATCTTTGGGCTCAGCTTGAAGTTGCAGATAAAATTAATAATTCACGCCTTTCTGTATGGAATCGTTATAATGAAGCATTTAAGTCTCTTGCTGATTCTGGAAAAATTGAACTCCCAGTAATACCAGAAGGATGTGTACATAATGCACATATGTTCTATATCAAATGTAAAGATTTGGAAGAACGAACAAAATTTATATCTTTTATGAAAGAACATGAAATTGGTTGTGTTTTTCATTATATTCCTCTTCATTCTGCACCAGCAGGTATAAAGTTCGGTCGGTTTGATGGTAATGATAAATTTACAACTTCAGAAAGTGATAAGCTTGTTCGGCTTCCGCTTTGGTATGGAATGAAAGATGATGAAGTTGAAATTGTCATTAAATCTGTAAAACAGTTTTTTGGTATGTAAAATGAAAGTATCAAAGAGATTCCATTCACTTGATTTCTTAAAATTTATTCTTGCAGTACTAATTATTTTTCATCACTTTCAGCAAATTACAGGTATTCGATTTTCCAGAATTAATTTTTATGGTGGACTAATTTCTTTTGGGTATGTAGTAGAATGCTTTTTCATTATTTCAGGGTTTGTTACAGCGTTAGGAGTAGAATCAAAGCCATTTGTAAGTTTTAGAAAATGGATTTCTGGTAAGTGTATTAGGCTTTACCCTATGGCAATTTTCAGTGTTGTTATTACAGCCGCTGTTTACTTATTGCATCGAATCTTTCTTGGAAATATGCCTGAAGGTATTACTATTGGATTATGGCAGTTATTGAATAGTATTACCCTTACATTTGTAGGGGGGGGGTATAGGTAATGTCAGCTTAGGAATCAATAATCCTCTATGGTATTTGTGTGTTCTTCTTATCTGTTATGTATTTGTTTATATATTGAACTGGATAAGTTCATGGTTGAAAATTAATGTTAAGTATTTGTATTTTTTATTAATGATGGCTGGTATAAGTGCTGTAACATATAAATTGAATATACCTTTTTTTAATCTTGCTACAGGAAGAGGATATTCAGCATTCTTTTTAGGCATGTTATTTTACTATATTTATAAGAATATTCCAAAAAAGATTTTAATTACATATTCTATTTTGTGTTTTGTTTTATGTGGAATATGTGCAGTTTACAAGAATGGAATTGATGAACAGTGGGGAATTTTTACTTTTATGATTTGGCCATCTGTTCTGATAATATTATTATCATGTGAAAAGTTTTTTAGCTGGGAATCTTTCCATACGCTTGGGGCTATTTCGTTTGAAATGTATTTATGGCATGTACCTGGTCTTTATGCATTTATAATTTTCAAAAGTATTCTTAAATTAAATATTTCAAGTTTTTTAGAAATGATTTTTTTTACAATTATAATGATAATTATTTCTTTTGGAATGTTACAAATAGAAAAGAAAATTACGAATTTATTGAAGACAAAAATAGTTGTTGAATAGAATAGATTAAGGATTTTATATATGGAATCGTTATAATGAAGCATTTAAGTCTCTTGCTGATTCTGGAAAAATTGAACTCCCTGTAATTCCAGAAGGATGTGTTCATAATGCACATATGTTTTATATAAAGTGCAGGGATTTGGAAGAACGCACCAAGTTCATCAGTTTTATGAAAGAACACGGTATTGGTTGTGTTTTCCATTATATTCTGCTTCATTCAGCTCCTGCGGGAGTTAAGTTCGGACGCTTTTATGGAGATGACAAGTTCACCACAAAGTACAGTGAGCGTCTTGTAAGGTTGCCACTTTGGTATGGAATGACGGCTGCAGATGTGGAAACTGTTATTTCTACGATGAAAAAGTTTTGGAGTTTATAAAAATTGTGTGTTGATAAAAATAGTTTTAGAATAAAAAATTTTCTTATATGGATGATTATAGGAATTTCTGTTTTTTTTTGTATTTCAACAGTTTTTGTTTTTATACAGTTTGTAGATATTGATAATTTATCATTCTTAAATTACTTATTATTATCAGTAGATGAATATATAGGACTTTCATTTGAGAATGTTCAAAATATTTATATAACCATATTTACTTGCTTTATCGGAATTTATTTTACTGTTCTTGGAATTATGATGGCGAATTTGAAGGTTGCTTTTACAGATTTCTTTAAATTCTCATTTGAGGCAAAGTCTGTTGTATTTGCAATTTCAATTTTTCTTCAATTTTTAGAAGTCGTTTTTATATTTCCACAAATGCCATATCTAGTTTTTGATGAAATTATTTTATATATCTTTATTGCTTTCCTTATTATTTTTTCTATAGAGTCTATTATTCAAATGTCGGTTCTTCAAAACTACAAAAAGTGTTTAGCATTATTCGTAAAAAAATCAAGACAAGGAAATGAGAAAAAAATTAAAGATTTTTATACAAATTTTGTATGTAAATGTTTTCCTGATAAATCTATAACTGTATTAGATGATTTTTTTGAAGAGTTAAGAAAATATGAAAAACAATAATCTTGATGCCCTTGATATATGCTTAAAACTCATAAATTCGATTGACTCTGAAAATATAAAAATCTATAGGGCAAAAATGCAATTTCTTGTAAAGCGTATTATGGATTGCATTGCTGTTAAGAAATATGAGAGAATTCAAGAACTTATTTCGACATATTTTAGTGTCTATCAAAAACTGGTAGCAAGTAAAAAAGAGAAAAATTATTCATATTTACTTGAAATTCGGGACTCTATTTATTTTTCGCTTCTTGATAATCGCAACGATAAAAAACTGCAAGGTTTTTACTTACAAATTATTGAAGAATCTAAAAACATAATTACGTATTCTTTATATAATTGTCCTGAAAATGTAGTAAACCAAGAAATAAAAGATTTTATTTTTCTGAAACAATTATTGACAACATATAATGAATTTGAAGATTTGTGCTTGTACCACTCAAAAATACTTATAGATATTCTATGTCGTTTAGTTAATTTTATAAAAATAAATGGTAAATGTTTTCCAGTGCTAAAAGCATATGTAAATCAATTAGAACTTGTAGAAAATATTATGGTTTCTGACCTTGATACTGAATTGTATCAAGAAGAACAGCTGAATACAGGTTTCCATGAAATCAAGGATACTAGGAATTATTATATTGCCCTGTTACTATGTTATTATTGTTCAAGATTTGGAGAGAAAAAACTTGATGCTGTTATAAAAAAACTTTCCTATGTCCGCAAAAATGCAGAATATCAAGAATGGAAATACAGATGCATTTTGGAAACTTTAAAAGATATATCCCAAGAATCGTTTGAAAAAATATTGGGATTAAAACTTGATAAATCTAAATCCGTTAGTGTTGTAAAAGATAAATTAAGTTTTTTGATTAATGAAATAAAAAACAAACAAAAAAAAGTGTTACAGTATAAAGATGTTTCTGATTTACTTGATAAAGAGATTGAAAGACAAATGGAGAAAGTTTTTGAGGATTTCAATAAATACTCAAAATATGATACAAGTCGAGAAATTGATTATATCATTCGTTCTGTAAAGTCAAATTTTTGTATTTCAAAAAAGAGTCTTACAGATAAATCTGTTATTTCCTTTGACCCAAATTATTGTTCTTTCATTGAGCCTATTTTGTATCAAAACATATCTAAAATACTGCAAGGTTATGAAATAAAAAGCATAAGTTCTGTACTTGAAGTTGATGACTTGATTATAGGTAAAGAAAATAGAAACGACTTGTTTGTTCCTAACGACTGTCGCAGATATTTTTCAGCAACGAATATTTCAGGTATAAAATATCTTGCTCCAAATAGCATTCAGATTGGCGATTATGTTTTTAACCTTGATTATTTTTATGCTCCAGATGGACTTATCGTTAAAAAATCTGATTTCTATTCTATTATATCGCTAAAAAATGTAAAGTTGCTTAACAAAGAAGAATGGTCAGAAAATGGAGATGACTTTTTTATGAATGTGAACATTGAGTTTGTTTTTGCTTTTGACAAATCAAAAAAGATTAAGATGTATAGGTTGGAGTACTAAGAATGCCAAATGTAAATATATCATTTTTAAGAAGTTGTAATCTAATACTTCGTCCAATTTCTGAATCAGACACTCCTTTAATTGTCCGTTGGCGAAACACCGATTTTGTCAAAAGCAATTTTCTTTATCGAGGAAAGTTCACGGAAGAAATCCATCGTCATTGGCTCGAAACAAAAGTCGCTAATGGTGAAGTCGTTCAGTTCATAATTGAGCAAGAAGAGAACGGCAACCAAGTTCCTGTCGGTTCTGTTTATCTCCGCGACATTGACACGGAAAACTCATGTGCGGAATTCGGAATTTTCATCGGCGAGGAATCAGCAATTGGAAAAGGCATCGGAACTGAATCTGCAAGGTTAATGCTTGATTTTGCACATAATCAGCTTGGATTGCATCGGGTTTTCCTGAGACTTCTGGCAGACAATATTTCTGCATACAAGGCATACCGAAAAGCTGGTTTTGTTGTGGAGGGAATATTTCGGGATATGAAAAAAATTGACGGAAAATATAAGGATATCATGTTCATGAGTTCTATTAAACCTGAATTTAATGGGGGGGGGTACAATAGTATAGTAAAAAGTTGCAGTTACTCCTTTTGTGAGGTGGCTGCATGAAAAAACTTGCAATTATCGGTGCAAATGATTTTCAAAGACAGCTAATTTTAAAAGCTAAAGATATGGGACTGGAAACTCATGTTTTTGCCTGGGAAGATGGGGCTGTGGGAAAAGCTAATGCTGATTATTTTTACCCTATCAGTATCATTGAAAAAGAGCAGATTTTAGAAAAATGTAAAGAAATAGGAATTGATGGAATTTGTTCGATAGCCTCAGATCTAGCTGTCCTGACTGTAGATTACGTTGCAGAAAAGATGGGATTAAATGCTAATTCTATTGAATGTTCCGAGATTGCAACTAATAAATTTTTAATGCGAAAAGCATTTAAGAAAAATGGGGATCCAATTCCAAAGTTTATTGAAGTTGGAGAAAATGAAAAGTTTGATATTTCTGATTTTTCTTATCCTCTTATTGTAAAACCAACAGATAGAAGTGGAAGTCGCGGTATTACTAAAATCACTGATAAATCGCAATTATCGGAAGCCATAAAATCTGCGTGCAATGAATCTTTTGAACACAAGGCAATGATTGAAGAGTTTGCAGAAGGAAAAGAATACAGTGTTGAATGTGTTTCTTTCCACGGAAAGCATACTCTCCTTGCAGTAACAGAAAAGATAACAACAGGTGCACCTCATTTTATTGAAACTGGTCATAATGAGCCTGCACCTATTAGTGAGGAAATGGTAGAGAAAATTAAATCTGTTGTTTACCACGCATTAAACAGTCTTAAGATAACAGAAGGTGCAAGTCATTCTGAAATAAAAATTGATGATGACGGAAATATAAAGATTATTGAGATTGGTTCGCGAATGGGTGGAGACTGTATTGGCTCTGATCTTGTTAGGATTTCAACAGGTTATGATTTTACAAGAATGGTAATTGATGTTGCACTTGGAAATGAGCCAGATTTTGTTAAAATTGTCGAACCAAAAAAAGCTGCTGTACGCTTTATATTTACAGAAAAAGATATGAATGACTGTGAAGAAATGCTCAATGATGGTTGGCAGCTTGAACGAAAATTTATTGAACATGAGTTTGATGGACATGAAATTACAGACAGTTCTAACCGTTATGGTTACTATATTATGAGAGGAGGTATTATATGCTCTTAAAATATGGGTGTGTAACTCTCCGTGCTATAGAAGAAAAAGATAGTGATTTGCTTCTTGAAATGATGAATAATCCTGATATTGATAGATGGGTTGGAAACTTACATCTTCCAGTTAGCAAATCAATGCAAGAAAGTTGGGTAAAAAATTATACAAATAATGATTCAACTATTCGTCTTATGATTGAGTTAGAAAATGGCCATACATTAGGTATGGTTATGCTACAGAATATTGATTATAAAAACTCAAATGCTGAAATTGGTATAAAAATAAATATTACTGATAAATGTAATAGAATGAAGCATGATACAGATGATGCCTATAAGGCTTTACTTAAGTTTGCATTTGAGGAATTAAATTTAAATTGTATTTATGCGTATGTAATAAAAGGAAATGAACACTCATATAATTTTAATTTAAGAAATGGTTTTAAAGAAAACGGTGTGATTCCTTCAAAAATTTATACTGATGGAGAATATAAAGATATGATTATTTTTTCATTAATTCGAGAAGAGTTTTACTCTTTTATAAAGAAAAATTAAATTAAAAAAACGGAAAATACTTTTATTATATATAAAAAATGCAAACAAAAAGCTTAAAATTAAACGCAATTCTAAATGTTATAAAAACTTGCTCAACAATATTCTTTCCGTTAATAACATATCCTTATGTGCTTCGTGTTTTAATGCCGGAAAATGTAGGAAAGGTAAATTTTTCTAATTCATTCATAAGTTATTTTTCTTTAATTGCTGGTTTAGGAATTGGAACGTATGCAATCAGAGAATGTGCAAAAGTAAGAGATAATAAAGATCAGTTAGATATTATTTCATCACAAATATTTTCTATAAATCTTATAACAACATTTATTGCGTATGTACTTCTTCTTTTTGCTTTAGTTTTATTTCGAAAATTGGATAATTACCGTGTATTAATACTTATATATGGAACAACAATTGTTTTTACAACGCTAGGAGCAGATTGGATTAATACAGCAATGGAGGACTTTTTATACATTGCTATTAGAACAATATTCTTTCAGGTGCTTCACGTTTTATTAATTTTTATTTTTGTAAAGTCTTCTGCAGATTATTATAAATATGCTGTAATATCAGTGTTATCAGTTAGTGGAGCGAATGTCACAAATATTTTTTACAGACGAAAATATTGTAGAATGAATATTACATTCAAAATTGAATGGAAAAAGCATTTTGCTTCAATCGTTTATCTTTTCGTTATGATTCTTTCTCAAACAATTTTCAATACAGCAGATGTAACAATGTTAGGATTAATGAAAGATGATTATGCTGTCGGAATTTATTCTACAGCGGTAAAAATAAATAATTTAATAAGTCAGTTAATTGCTTCTGTTTTATTCGTGCTTTTACCAAAACTATCTAATATTTTTGCAAATGATGATTATGAACGTATTAATTCAGTTTTACGTAAAATTTTAGGCTATATTCTGTTATTGGGTATTCCATGTTTTGCAGGTGCCTCTGTTCTTTCGGATGAGATTATATTGCTTATAGGTGGAAGTCAATATGTTGAATCGCCCTTAGTTTTACGAATTTTACTTCTTGCATTTTTATTCAGTCTTATTGGTGGAAGTTTTCTTGGAAATATTGTTCTTCTTCCTTCTGGAAATGAGAAAAAATTTATGATTATATGTTGTATAACAGCTGCATTTAATGTAATTGCAAATTATATATTCATTCCTTTTTTGGGTGTTTATGCAGCGGCTATGACTACAGCAGCAAGTTCATTATTAATTTTGATATTTTTACTAATAACAGTCGATAAAAGAATCAAGATATCAGGTAAAAGAAAATTATTTTTAACTCCTGTTTTAGGGAGTATAATATTTACTGTTGTATGTTTTATTATAAAGAATAATATTGATAATATTATAATACGTACTCTTGTATGTATATGTTCTAGTGTATTTATCTATATTTGTGTTTTATTTTTCTTAAAAAATGAATTTTTCCTTGAAATTATTACTTCAATAAAAGCAAAAATTATTCGAGATTAAAATGGATGTTATCAAAAATATATTAATCGTATCTTCTGCAAATCCGTCTGTTGCTGCTGGTGTACTTGCAGTAGATTATTACAATGCATTAAAAAAGAATGGTTCAGAAGTTGATTTTCTTACCAAAAATAAATCTCTAGAGTATCCTGATTTTTTGTATATTCAAGATAATTATGTAAATAAAGCCATCCGGAAAATTATAAAGTTTTTTGATAAGGTAAGTTTTAAGTTTTTTAGAATTATTACAAGACGTGATTATAAATTACTAACTCAACGTTATTTCTTTTATAAGAATGAAAAAAGACCACCAGTTTCAAACAGGAGACTATTGAAAGCTCTGCCCAAAGATAAGCGATATGATTTAATTCTAATCCTGTTCTGGCAGGAAATGCTTAGTGCATCTTCTTTAGAAGCTTTGTATGAAAAATATAAATGTCCAATTTTTATAGGATGTGTAGATTATTCACCAATGACAGGTGGATGCCATTTTATTTCGGATTGCCCGACTTTTGAAAATGGTTGCGGAGCATGTGAAATTTGGTATTCAAAAAAAACAAAAGATTTTACATATAAGAATGTTCTTGAAAAAAAAAGAATATATGAAAAAATTAAGCCTGTATTATTAGTTAATAAATATATGGACGAAAACTATGCATCCAAAAGTCCAATGTTAAAAAATATTCAGAAAAAATACATTTTTCCTGTAATTAATGAAGATTTATTTTGTCCTATTGATAAAAAAATAGCAAAAAAAGAATTGAATCTAGATGAAAATAAAAAAGTTATTTTCTTTGCCTGTCAAAATCTGCATGATACTAGGAAAGGTGGCAAGTATGTTCTTGCAGCTTTGGATAATTTTTATAATGAGCTTACAGATGAACAAAGAGAAAATATTCTGGTTATTCTTGCTGGTCGTGCAGAAAAGGAAATTGAATCAATTGTTAAATTTAATTGTAAAACATTTGGTTTTGTAGATACAAATAAATTAATAAAACTTTATCAGGCCGCCGATGTTTATCTTTCAGGTTCTGTTATTGATGCTGGACCAGTGATGGTGAATCAGGCTTTGTCTTGTGGTGTACCCGTAGTTGCATTTAATATTGGGACCGCAATTGATGTTATTTATGGTAAAAATACAGGTTATGTTGCCAAAGAGATTTCATCTGAGGCTTTTACTGAAGGAATAAGATGGTGGTATTCATTAACAAATTCCGAGTATGAAAAAATATCAGACAATTGTAGGAATATAGTTTTCGAAACAACATCGTATGAAGCATGTTCTAATAAAATCTTAGAAATATTTGAAACATTATGATTTTTATTAATTATTTAAAATTCTATTTATTTCGAAAGAAGTATCGTCGTATAAACAGACACAACTATACTCTTATAATGAACTATTGTGATTTATCAAAGGTTGTTGTCGGTAAAAAAACTTATGGCGAAATTCATGTAACAGATTATAGTCCTGCTGATACAAAACTGTATATTGGTAGTTATTGTTCTATTGCATCAGGTGTACAGTTCCTTCTTGGTGGTGAACATCAATTATATAGTATCAGTACATATCCTTTTAAGGTACTTTCATTTGGAGAATCTCGAGAAGCCGGGTCTAAGGGCGATATAGTTGTAAAAGATGATGTCTGGATTGGTCAGAATGCGATAATCTGCTCTGGCGTTACTGTTGGTCAGGGGGCTGTTGTTGCGGCAGGTGCTGTGGTTACAAAAGATGTCGAGCCTTATGCAATAGTCGGCGGAAATCCTGCAAAGTTCATAAAGTACAGGCTGGACGAAAGCCTTCGTAAAAAACTTGAAAAAACTGACGTTGCTGCCTTGTTCGATAAATTCACAAAAGAAGATATGCCGGCAGTGTATGGAAAACTGGATGAAAAAATGCTGGATGAGTTTTTGAAGAGATAAGGGTGGAGAATTTTTATGGGTAAGATTGTTTTTATTGGAA
>JGI24503J29689_10009559_pt1 | contig 18187 bp, 12 predicted proteins | sample BioPla3RNA2_FD_29689 | JGI IMG/M metagenome (IMG submission 29689)
TATGGTATTGCGGTTTTGGTTATAATGATATAAAAATTATAGAATAAGGAGAAGAAATTATGGAAATTATTAACGAGCTTGAGCGCATTTTATTGAAATCAACCTCAAGCATAAGTAAAGCAAACAGCAAAAAAGCGGCGGATTACCTTTGTATACTGTTTGAAAGAAAAGCGGATTTAAGCCAAATTGTCGATTACTTAATCAAATTTCACTATTCCGTTTGCCAATTGTTTTTTGAGAAGATATCGCTTTCAACCACGGATGATGATGTCTTGAAAATAACGGAAGTTTTTATTAATAGCGAGCAGTTTAAAAATGATAAATTAAACAAAATTAGATTTTCCAAAGGGTTTGCTTCGGTTTTGGCGCTTGCCAAGGGCGGTAAATACCAGGCGGCATTTTTAGTTTTAAATGAAATCCTTGCATATTCTGAAAAAGACGGAAAATTTACCCCTGGATCGGTAAACAGTTTTATAAAGCTTATCGTTGAGAAAAAAGCACTACCTAGCGTGAAAAAGATTTTTGAAGAAATTGCGGAAAAGAAAATTATATGTGAAAAAAGTGAGGAAAGGAGATTAAAGGGGTTTCTTCAAGTTGTAGACGGTGAATCAGCTAAGCTAGACAAGCCGGCGGGAGATACCGCAAATATTGAATCATTTACAAATAGAATAGAAAACTTACAAAAAAAGATCCTTGCGTTTCTTGAAAGTTTAGATAAGAAAACTGAATATGCATTAGCAAAAGTTTTAAAATACCAGGAAGAAGAGATTTTATTATTGCATTCCAAGATTAAAGAAAAAGAAACAGAAATAATGGATTTAAACTTTCAATTATCCGCGGCAAACAAACAATTAACTGAAAAGGAAGTGAAAATAGTTGATTTAACCGATAGGCTGAAAAATTTGTTTCACGCGGACAGTGTAGAAAAAAATCAAGAATTAGAAGCGCTTAAAATCAAAATATCTGAAGCATTAAAACTAGATTATTTGGACTTTATCAAAATTCAAGATAGGCCATTTAACCAAGATTTATTTGAAGCCTACCGCTCGATGCTGATTAGAATTTATCAGACTTTAAAGAGATTTGGAATAACTTATCAATAGGGAGATAATGGAGATGCAACAGAGAAGTTATTTCGGAATCAACTTCGGAACAACTAATACGGCCGTAGTTCGAATAATAAGAGACGAATTTGGTGAGCGAATATTACCCTTAGGGGATGTTGGCATTATCCCGTTTTCATCTATCATTGCAATACCGAAACAAGGTGAAGAGATTATGTTTGGGCAGGAAGTGCGAAAACAACGTGAAAATCTCAGCGCTAAACATGAGATTATTACGTCGATAAAATCATATTTGGGAACCGACAAAGAGTTTATCGTTGGCTCAAATAAATATTCTGCACAAGTGCTCACCGCGAAATTCTTAGAAGCAATAAAAAATTACATACATGAAGTTCATAAAGTCGAGATTAAAGAAGCCGGTTTTTCTTTTCCTGTTGACTTTACTCCTGAAGCCAGGAGCGAACTTTGTAAAGCTGCTGAACAAGCAGGGATAAAAGTGAAAAGTTTTGTGTCGGAATCGACTGCTGCTTATTTTGCAAACAGGAAAGAAGGTTATGGGTATTCCCGGATAATGGTTCTAGATTGGGGCGGAGGATCTTTTGATATCAGTATTCTTGATATAAGCAAAGATAGTGTTTCCGAATTAAGCGTTTATGGCGAAAACATCGGTGGTGATGATATTGATAAGAATTTAGCAAACCGCGTTCATGCTAACATAATAAAACAAACAAATTTATCAAACAATATTCCTTTTGATGAGATGCCTCCCGCTTGCCGTGATCAATTGTTATCGAAATGTGAACAAGCTAAAATTGAAATAACGGAAACAAATGAGGATTTTCAATTGACCGTTGTTGATTATGATAGATACGGGACAAAAAGCGTAAAAATCACTGTTGATTTTTTTAATGACATTGTAGAATCGATAGTAAAAAAAAGAATACTTAAAGCCATTGATAGAGCTTTAGAAAGAGCAAGTTTGACAAGGGCCGAAATCGACGCAATAATCGTAGTTGGCGGGAGCAGCAATTTAAATCCCTACAAAAACATTATTACTAACCTTTTCGGTAAAGATAAAATAATTATCCCTAGCAAACCGCAATGGTCAACGGCAGAAGGAGCGGCCTTGATGCAAATCATAGGTGGCAATTTCCGACTTAATGATTCATTGGGAGTTCTGTTGAGCGACGATTCCATATTTCCGATATTAAGTGCCAAGAAAGATGGAGTGGGATCCAAAAGCCCCACCTGGTATTTTTCTCTTGTTGAGGATTCCCAAACTGCCTATTTTATTTTTACTAACGGTGATGGAACGATAACTTATGAAAAAGCTTTTGTTGAGACTAAAGGTTTTCTGGATGAAAGAATTCAGCTAAACGCCGAGATTGGTGAGGACCAAATAGCAAGAATCGAAATAAAGAATCGACACATGGGAAATAGACCACCGACAAAAGTAGAGATCAATAAATTAACATTTCATTATAATACAAGTTCATTATAATGTAAGATTATTAATTTAGAAAGGTTTTGCGATGAAATCAAATATCAGTATTCGCAGCAACATTTACATCCGATCGAGCGATAATATTTCTAGAGATCAAAACTATGTATCCCAAGTACGGGGAAGAGAATTAATAAAGCAAATTAAGAGCAAATACTGCCTTCCTTTTTCTTCGGTACGACTGTCGCCATGGCAAGAAGAAGTCTACAAGATAGGCGTTACTTGCGCTTATGCTAAGAACAATGAGATCACTCACGGCATGGTAAAGAAAGACGGCATTAATGCCTGGGAAGGTAGATGTGAAAATTCTAATTGTTTTCGTTTTTCTACATGCAAGTCCAAAGCAACCTATGTTCGGAAGAAAGAATTTACTGATGATGAAGACACGCTTGATTCTATTTCGGGATTAACTTATAAATGGTTAGACTATTCTGAAAAAGAACATTCGACTTCAAAAACAGGAGAAAAGGTTTTAGAAGAAAAGGTTTCAAAAGAAAAAAGTGAAGAATCAAATGATGAAAAATGTGCGGACCGGCAGAAGGAGTATGTCGAAATTAGCGATCCCAATTTGATTATTACGGCTGATATAAACAGCAAAATCTTAGTAAATGCCGCTCCCGGCTCCGGCAAAACATATACCGCCATTAAGCGTTTGGAATACATTATCAAAAATCAAAAGGTTGAAAACTATTCAGAAATTTTAGTTCTGGTTTACACAAATGCAGCAAAAAATGAAATATTGGATCGATTAAATGCGGGTATTAGTAACGGCGAATTACCTTTTACTGCTCAAAATGTTGATTTATGCACGTTTGATTCCCTTGCCACCAATTATCTTGTTGAAATTCAAGAAGAATTCTACGAATTAAACTATGACGAAAGAATTAGGCTATTTAATAAAAGGATAAACAAAAGTGATTTTTCTCATTTCGCATATGTAATAATTGACGAGCTTCAGGACCTTGTAAATGAAAGAGCGAAAATGGCTCTTAATATTTTGTGTGCTATTCAATGTGGTTGCTTACTTTTGGGAGATAGATGCCAGGCAATTTATGATTATGAATCGCAAGGCGATACCAGATTGAATTCTGAAGGATTTTACCAAGAACTTAATAAAATACTTTCAGATAACGTGTTAAAATACGAAATGAAAGTAAATTATCGACAATCTAGCGAATTGCAAAAGGTTTCGACACGAATGAGAAATGCGCTACTTAGTTCAAGACCGACAGAAGCCAATAAAGTTATAAGTGTAGAATTGGAAAATATCAAGACATTGGAAGCAATCGATAAATTTGATTTCAGCTCAATACATGAAAAAGCGGCTATTCTTTGTCGGAGCAATGGTGAAGCGGAATATGTAAGTCATTTATTATATAGAAAGCATATTCCTCATTTATTATTGCGAGGAGTCAATCAACCACCTACGCTCAGCCGTCACATTGCTGATTGTTTATGGGATTACAAGGCTAGCCCCGAGATTACACGGGAGACGTTTGTAAATAGATACTGCGCAAGAGTCGCATTCAACAAGGAATTAGCATCAAAGATGTTTGATGCTCTTTCGGAGGCTGTTTATAACCGAAGCCGAGAATCTATCGAGTTAGATAAATTAACACAGAGGTTGTGCCGTTCGAAAGTAAATCTTCCTTCTGTTTTAATTAATGAAAATTCCTCCTCTTTAACAGTATCCACAATACATAAGGCAAAAGGTAGAGAATTTGAGACGGTTTTTCTGTTAGATAGGAAATTTAATCCACAGAAAAATGATACCGAGGAAGCGCGGGTTTGGTATGTTGGCTGTACAAGAGCGAAGCAAAACTTATACAAAATAAAGCAATCAAAATCTTCTTGGAGATTTGCGCGGTCTCATTTTAACAATATGCGTTGGACAAAAATTAGCGATTATAAACAAAAAGTTTTTGGCCATGGTTGTGAACGGGTAGTATTAGGTTTACCTTTTGATTTTTCGGAAGCAGGATTTGTTGCGGGAGATTTAGAATCTGCTTTGAAAAAACAGGAATATATTTCAAAATCTGTTAATGCTGGTGACAAAGTGATGCTCGAATTGGCCAATAACAAATACCAAATAATTCATAAAAACAGGAATATTGGTTATTTGGCTGATAATATATTTCAAGAATTAAAGAAAACTGTTAGAGGAAGAAGAAAAATGCCGGCGCGCTTATCACCTCTTTATGTTGCTAATATTATTACAATTACACCTTTTCAGTTTCATGATAATGTTCCAGTTTATTTCCGTGAATCAAAGTTTTGGCTTGGCGTTGAACTAACTGGATTTCCTATAATATATTGGAGTAAGAAGGAGAATGATGATGAGTAGATACAGTAAATATTACGATGCAATTAATGAAATATATAATTGCTTAAAGCGTGACCTTATTGGTCCGGTAGATGAAAATGAAACGCTTGAAAATATTCCGCCTCTCAATACTTATGTTTGCGGCATATTATGGCCAAAAAAGGTAACTTATGAGCAAGATGACGAAATGGAAATCATCGAGGACCATGAAGATGTGGAAGAATTAGAAGATTGGGTAAAGTTATTAGATGAATCAATTAACAATGCTAATATATATAAACCCACTTCAATGGGAATATCGCTTTTGTTACCGAAATCTGCAACGGAAGTACATATAGAATTCAAGGGGGCCAAATATAAATACGAAGAAGAATATGTTGTTTCGGATAATGAGGATGAAAATGTAAAGAATCAAGTGAATCTATTCAATGAAATCAGCAAAGAGGGGGAATCTAAAGCAGTAGAAGACAATAGAAAAGAATATAAGAAAATACGATACATAAGAACTCCTTTTCTTTTAACTTCTAAAGCTGTTATTCCAAACATAACCGGAACAAAATTAATAATTAGTGATGATAATATAGGTATAAATATTACGCTCACAGTGCGTAGCATTATAGATGATGGAAACAAACTTATTACCGTTGCCGTTCAAAATATCAAACAAGCAAAGAAAAGTAAATCTGAACAAAGCGCCAATGCTTTATTCCAATGCGAACTGACGATAATATCGAAAGAGCCATTATTACCGATATATCACCATTGCGATTTTATTAGCGATATTGAAGAAAAAATTACGCAATTGCAATACCGCAATTTGAAAAACTACGCGCATGGGCATGGCTGCTCTGTTTCATATGAAGAAATTGATAATGGTGTTTACCAGGTTAAAAGCGACTTCATGCCGATGGAGCAAGTGGAACAGATTATGCCTGGAGAAATTATAAATAAAGATATTTTGAACCTCGGTTATTGGGAAAATGCTTCGCCAAAATCCGCATGCGAAAAACTTCTATTATTTATAGAAGAATATGAAAACTGGTATGAAAAACAAAAAGTTATTGCAGATAAGTTAAGTAAAAGTGACTTTTTTGATGCGTGCAAGGTAGTCTTAAAAAATATTGCTGAATGTCTTGTTCGGTTACGCAAAGGGGTTGATGTATTACTTCATAATGATATTGCCTGGAGGGCATTTGTCATAATGAACGAAGCAATGCTGCTACAGCGGATAAAATCCAAAGGTGTAGACAAGGCAACGGTTAATTGGTATCCGTTCCAGCTGGCTTTCATTTTGCAAACAATACCCGACATTGTGGATGAATACAGCCCTTTCCGTAAACACGTTGACTTGTTATGGTTTCCTACCGGTGGCGGAAAAACAGAAGCTTATCTGGGAGTAGCTGCTTTTACTATTTTTTACAGGCGTTTATCATGCATTAGTGAGAATTCAGAAGAAATAGATGGCGTTACCGTTATAATGCGTTATACTTTAAGGTTATTGACTATCCAACAGTTTGAACGCGCATGTGCGTTGATTTGCGCTTGCGAACATCTCCGAATAAAGCATCGTATTCCCGGCGGTGAGATTAATATCGGTTTATGGATAGGCAGCGATATGACACCTAATAGAATAACACAGGCAAAGGATGTTTTACATAGATTAAGAAATAATGAGGATATAAAAAAAGGTAACCCTGTTCAGATTACAAAATGCCCATGGTGCAATACAAAACTTGATTTAAATAGCTATGAAATCAAGGATCAAGCTTTGGTCATTCGCTGTGCGGACAATTCAAAGTGCGCTTTTCATAATCATCTTCCCATATATGTTGTTGATGAGGATATTTACCGTGCGCGCCCCACGTTTTTATTGAGCACAATAGACAAGTTTGCCCGTATTACTTGGGAAAAAAATGTGCGCAATTTATTTAGCTTTAACGGCCGATCGCCGGAATTAATTATTCAAGATGAATTGCATTTGATATCCGGACCGTTGGGTTCACTAACCGGAATTTATGAGACAGCTTTGGAGTATTTATGTGAAAAATTCGGGAAATCTCCGAAAATTATCGCTTCAACCGCCACAATAAAAAATTCAAAACAACAAGTCCGCAATTTGTATAACAGGGAAACGTTTCAATTCCCGGCGCCCGGGATCAATTATGATGATTCGTTTTTTGGAGTGAAAGCAAGTAAGGATGACCGTCCGTTGCGTACGTATATCGGGCTTTGCGAAATGGGCGGAAGCCTATCAGACCTGTTAATCCGAGTTTATGCAATATTGTTCTATATAAAAACCTTATTTATCAAGCAAGGAAAAGACCCGGATGTTATTGATCAATACTATACTACCGTTGGATATTTTAATGCTTTAAAAGATCTTGGAACTTCCTCGACAATAATTCAAGACAGGGTTTTTTCCCATATTAAAAATCTTGTTGTTCGGACGTTTAAAAATGAATCAAATAACTATGGTGTTGCAATTAATGATATTAAAGCTTATTATCAGCAAGCAGAGTTGACAAGCAGAATGAGTTCGCAGAAAATAAAAGAGACTCTTGATAGGCTTGCGATTTCTTATAATGAAGCAGGCTCTCTAACATATGTACTTAGTTCAAACATGCTTTCTGTTGGTATTGATATTGATCGTCTTGGCGTAATGACAGTCTATAACCAGCCGAAAAGCAATGCCGAGTATATCCAGGCAACTAGTCGCGTTGGGCGTCGCAACCCAGGAATAGTACTAGTCTTGTTTAATAATATGCGTTCCAGAGATAAATCTCATTTTGAACAGTTCAAATATTATCATAGGATTTTTTACAGTTATGTTGAAGCAACAAGCGTCACACCATTTTCGATGCGGGCTATCGAAAAAGCTCTTCATTGTGTTTTTATTGCCTTGGTTCGACATGCAATTCCGGAATTGTCAGAAAACGAATCAGCGAGGAACTTTAAAACCGATTTACCGAAAGTAAAAGAAATAATTGATTATTTATTACGACGCGTTAAAAATATAATTCCGGAACACAAAAATTTTGCGGAGAAAGTCCTTAGTAATTTTGCAAAACAATGGGAAAAATTTATCGAAGAACATAGAAATGTATATTATAAAGATTATAATGGAGAACCTAGCATTCTTATTTCAGCGGAAGAAAATATCGACTCTGAGCTTCCTAAAACTCTCAATTCATTAAGAAATGTAGAACCAGAAATCAATGTGTTTATTAGGAGATGATAATTATGAATAGAAGATTTATAAACAGACAATCACCAGAACATGTCGGAGAGATTCGCCAAAGCCAAATAGTTTCGACTTTTGGAGTCGGTTCAATCGTTGATTTTGTAAATCATACAGTCATTATTAGCGGGACAGATAATTGGGATTCGGATTCTGATAAGGAAAAGCGCATGCTATTTAATAATAACCTCCAAGATATTACCGGGAAAAAATATTTTCTAGAACCCAAAACAGCTGACAACAAATATCTCCCACATTACCCCTACCAAAAGAAAAGTCCAGATGTAGAAGCATATATTTTTCCGCGAAAACTGTATTGTCCTGTATGTAAACATATTTTAGATGTCAATGAACTAGGGAATAAGAAAAATCTGCGTTGTATTGTGATAAGAAACGGAAAGAAATGCAATAGCCGGTTAGTTCCATCGCGATTCGTTTTGGTTTGCCCCAACGGTCACATCGAAGATTTTCCCTATGAATGGTGGGTGCATGGTAAGGAAATGTGTGAAAACCCGCGCATGAAAATGTATAATATTGATAACAGAAGCGATATCGATAGTTTGGTAATTGAGTGTGAAACATGTCATAAAAAGGAAAAACTGATGTATGCTTTTTCAAATTTAAAATATCCTTGTAATGGCAAGCATCCACATTTAGGGAAAAACTATAACTCTGCGTGTGATGAGTTAATGCGTGTGCGTCTACGCTCATCGTCAAACGTGTATTTCCCCGCTATACTCTCAGCTTTAACAATTCCTCCCTGGAGTAGGAAAGCGGTTCAATTAATAGAAACTTCATATGAAACATTGATAGATTTTGAGGAATATGGTGAGAATGCGGTTAAAAAGCATATTGAAAATAGAATTTATCCTAAGGCGCAAGGCCTCACTTTGACTGATCTTCTAGAAGCTTACAAACTGGTAAAAAAACTAAAAGCAAAGAAAAAAATGACCGAGGCAGAAATATATGCTTCCGAATACGATGTGCTATGCAAAGGCGAAATGGACGATGATGATTACGTAGCATCTTCAGTGCAAGTGCCAGAGCAGTATAAACAGATAATTGATTCAATAACAGTTGTTGACAAATTAACTGTTATTAATGTATTGGTGGGATTCACTCGTATAAATTCATGGAATAGGGTGTTAAAAAATAATGTGCAATTGGCTCCATTATCAAAAACTGAAAAGGAATGGCTACCGGCAGTTAAATTATTGGGAGAAGGGATATTTTTTCAATTTAATAATGACGCCATTACAAATTGGGTAAGTAGAATTGGCAATCGTTATTTAAAGATGCGAAATGAACTGGATAAATCTTTTTTTAATAATGATAGATTCTCTGCTCAATATGTCGCTTTACATACTTTTGCTCATTTACTTATCAGGCAACTTTCAATTGAATGTGGTTATAATATCGCAACTTTGAAGGAAAAAATCTACAGCACTTTTGTAAATTCATCAAATCCATACCCAATGCATGGAGTTTTGATTTATCTGTCTACCTCTGATTCTGAGGGAAGCTTGGGAGGATTAATCAGCATCGCAAACGATACGGAACGTTTGAATACAATATTAGTTAATATGCTTAATAAAGCATTATGGTGTAGCGCCGATCCGGTTTGTTGTAATTTGACAGATCAAGGTTATCATTCGCTTAATTATGCAGCTTGTCATGACTGCGTGTTGTTACCGGAAACATCATGTGAATTTGCCAATGTGTTGCTCGATCGCGTTGCGATTATCGGCAAACCAGAGAATCCTAATTTAGGGTTAATGGGTGACATAGCCGCATCTTTAATTAATAAGTAATTAGTTATGTAGGCAAGAAAAAAGGAGTGGTGAATGAGCTACGTCTTTGTCGGCGGTATTTATTTGAATAGATCTTTATATAAGGGGGATTTATGCTCGAATTAATTAAGGTTTCAAAAACATATAAAACGGGCAAAAATGTAAAAGCGGAAGCCTTGAAAGACGTGAACCTGGCGTTTCCCGAGCGGGGATTAGTCTTCATCATCGGGAAGTCCGGCTCAGGGAAGTCGACGCTGCTCAATCTCATCGGCGGGCTTGACGGTAGCGACGCCGGCAAGATTATCATCAACGGGAAAAGCGCCGAGAGCTTTACCGCCGGCGATTACGACGCTTATCGCAACGCTTTTGTCGGTTTTGTTTTTCAGGAATACAATTTGATTGAGACCTTCAGCGTTTTTGAGAACATCAAGATCGCCGCGGATTTACAAAACAAACGCGTCAAAAAAGAAGATATCGACGGGTTGCTTGAAAAACTTGACATGCCGGGTCTCGCGGAAAGAATGCCGCGCGAGTTTTCCGAGTTAAAGATTTTTGAAGTTATCACATAGACTCTCTCTCTTCTCTGTTTAAGGAAAGGCCTTGCCTGCAAGGCCTTTCCGCTTGCGATTTGGGGCTTCCAAAGCCCGCGTTAATAAAGCGTGACACGTTCGAATATATGCTTAAATGTAACGCTTAGCTTCTTTCTCTCTCTTCTCTATTAAGGAAAGGCCTTGCGCGCAAGGCCTTTCTATTTAAAAAATCAATCAAGGAGAAAACATGAAAGTATTAATCCTAAAACCGCAATACAAAGAGAAAATCTGGGGCGGGAGTTTCTTTCGGGACGCGATCGACCCGTCTTTGGCCGGGAATATCGGCGAGATGTGGATCGTGAGCGCTCACGCGGCAGGCGACTTAAGGATCGCGGCGGGGCCTTGCGCAGGCATGAGACTAAGCGAGTTCTATTCCGCGAACCCCGATTTTTTTAATTACCCGGCGGGAGCGGCTTTCCCGCTTTTATTAAAAATAATCGCTCCGGCGGACGATTTAAGCGTCCAGGTTCATCCCGACGACTTATACGCGCAAGCTCGGGAGAACGATTCCGGCAAAACGGAAGGATGGCTTATTCTTCGCGCCGGTCCCGAAGGAAGAATCGTTTACGGCCATAAAGCCGCGGACGGCGAGGAGTTTTTCCGAAAGGCGGCGAAAACCGGATTTGAAGGGCTTCTCGAGCGTCGCCGGGCGCGGCGCGGCGATTTTTATCCGATTCCCGCGGGGACTGTGCACGCGGCCGGGCGGGATATTGTTTTTCTTGAGATTCAGCAGTCGTCGGATTTAACTTACCGGATATACGACTATGATCGTCTTGACGATAAAGGGTCGCCGCGGACGCTTCACTTGGAAAAGGCGCGCGAAGTGATTAAAAACCGCGCGATTCAACCCAAGAGCGATCTTTTTTCTTCCGCGGAAACGGAAGTCGAGCTTTGGGAAAACAACCATTTCCGCGCCGTTTTGATTAACGTTTCCGGCGGTTATACCTTCCCGAAAACCTCCTTCGCCGCGGCGGCGGCGGTTATCGAGGGTCGGGTCAAAATCGACGGGCGGCCGCTTGAATTCGGCTCCGGCTTCATCCTGCCCGCGCGCGTTTCCGGGATCGCGGCCGAAGGTCGCGGCAGAATCGTTCTCGCGACGCCGAAATTTGCTTTGAACGCGAATAAGAGTTCAAATTTACCATAAATCGCTTGTATGAAAGCCGGGGTAAAAATCCATTATAAGTTAAGAAGAAGACATTTTTCGTCATAAATGTAAATTTTTCTTGATTATCTTCGAGAATAAGATATAATATTATTTGAGGTTTTATTTATGGAAAGATTACAGAAGATTATTGCTAGAAGTGGGATTTGTTCGCGAAGGAAAGCCGAGGAATTGATTACCGCCGGCCGGGTGGCCGTCAACGGTAAGATTGTCACGACTTTGGGATACAAAGCGTCTTACAATGATATCGTTACCGTTGACGGAAAAGTACTCGGCGTTATGGAGCATAAGCACCTCGTCATGAACAAACCGCGTTACGTTATTTCCTCGAGCAGCGATCAGTTTCGCCGACCGACCGTGATCTCGATTTTACCGAAGGAATTTCGGAAATACCGCCTTTACCCGGTCGGCAGGCTTGATTATGACACGAAAGGGGTGTTGTTGTTGACCAATGACGGGCAATTTTTCAACGCGCTCGTCGGTCCGGATTCGAACGTTGAAAAGGAGTACTTGGTCCGCCTGAAAGGGATCATCTCGGAAGAAGAGTTAAAGAAAATCGAAGCCGGCGTCGTTATCGACGGCTATAAAACAAAACCATGCAAAACTTATTTTTCCTCGGCCGATTATTACAATAAATCCTGCCTGGTCGGGGTTATCCTTACCGAGGGGAAGTATCATCAAGTAAAAAGAATGTTCGCCTCGATTGGTTACGAGGTCAAACATCTAACCCGGATCCGTTTCGGAAACATTACCGCCGTGGGGCTTAAGGAAGGCGAATTTCGTAATTTGACTCCCCATGAGATTAAGGTTTTACTAAAATTAAGCAAAAAAACATAAAAACTTTGAAAATTACGATTGAAGTTGTTTTCATATTGTGATATAATAGATTGTAATTTGAGGTGTAAAATGTGTTGGCAAATTGCTATTGATGGCCCAGCCGGAGCCGGGAAGAGCACGATTTCCAAAAACCTGGCCCGAAAACTCGGGTTTCAGTACGTGGATACCGGGGCGATGTATCGCGCCGTTACCCTGAAAGCGCTGCGACTGGGAATCAATATGTACGAGAATGACGAATACAATTTCCTTGAAAACACGGCGATTGATTTGCGGGGCGATCGGATTTTACTTGACGGCGAGGACGTCACGGAGGAAATCAGGAGCCTTGAGGTCTCTAACAATGTTTCCGTCGTCGCTCAGCGCGAGTACGTTCGGAACAAACTGGTCGCGATTCAGAGGGCGCTCGCGGATGAAAAAAACGTCATCATGGACGGGCGCGACATCGGCACGGTTGTTTTGCCGGGAGCCGATTTAAAGATCTTTCTTAACGCGACCGTCGAGGAGCGCGCCAAGCGCCGCCTGGAAGAAAGAGAAGCGAAGAACCAGGCGAAGCTCACATTAGCGGATACCGTGAAAGAAATAATCGATCGCGATTACAAGGACAGCAACCGGGCGATCAGCCCGCTTATGAAAGCGCCCGATGCGATTGAGATTGATTCGTCGGAATTAAGCGTCGAAGCGGTGATTGAGATCATCATCAACTTATTACTGGAAAGAGGTTACAGAATGGAGAATTTGGATTTAAACAAAAAAGAAGAACAAACGACGGAAGAAAAAGCTGTCAACGAAACCCCGGTTGAAGAGTTAGAACCGGAAACAAAACCGCAAGAAGAACCCGAAGCAGAGGCGAAAGCCGAAGAACCCGCCGAAAAGCCGAAAAGAACCAGAAAGAAAAAAGCCGAAACGGAAGCGGCCGAAAAGCCAGCCGAAGAACCCGTAGAAAAGCCGAAAAAAACGCGGAAGAAAAAAGCGGAAGCGGAAAGCGAAACCGCCGAAGAAACGGCGGAAGCCCCCGCTGAAGAAAAGCCGAAAAGAAAAACCGCCGCGAAAGCGAAAAAGGAAGAGCCGAAAGTCGTTCAGGTGGAAGAAGAAAAAATCGAAGAAGCAAAACCCGAAGCGGAAGTCAAGGAAGAACCGCAGGAAGCTCCCGCAGCGGTAGCCGCCCCGGAAGAAAAACCCGAGGAAGCGCCCGCCGAGGAAGCAAAGGCGAAGGAGGAAAAATCCGCGGAAGAGCCGGAAGCGGCCGCCGAAGAGAAACCCGAAGAAGCCCCGGCGGAAGCGACGGAAGCATCCGAGGAAGATGATTATCCCGAGGACGACGAGGACGACGAGGCGATTCAGGACGAGTATTCCGAAGACGAGGAAGACGTTTCGGAAGCCGCGGCAAAAGAAAAAGAAGACAAAGACCCGGCTAAAAAATACCGGCAATTACAAGTGGTTCACGGTAAGGTCGTTGAGGTTATCGAAGCGCAACCGGAAAGAAAAATCGGCAACCGGACGCTGAAGGCTAAAGAAGAGAGGGTTCTTATCGAATTGGAAGACGGGCAACAGGGCTTTCTGTTCCGGAAAGACACGGCGGATATCGCCGAGGACCAGGATTTATTCGATTTGTTTATCGAAGGCGACGAGATCACCTGCGTTATCAAAAAAATCTATCCGGACGGCGGAAAGTTTATTTTCTCAACGGTTTTGTTGAAGATGCGCAGCGACTTAAGCGCGTTCCAGGACATTATTAAAAATCACGGAACTTTCACGGCGAAAGTCGTAAGAAAATTAAGCGTCGGATACTTGTTGAAGCATAACGAATTTTCCTGCTTGTTGCCTACCAGCCAAGTTGATGTTCCCGAAGAAGAATTGGGGAACTTTATCGGTCGCGAGATTGAGGTCGCGCCGATTCGCATCGATTATGGCCGCATCCGCTTAATCGTCTCGCAAAAAGTTGCTAACGCGATTGTTAAGCGCCGCGAAAAAGAAGCGTTTATCAGCCAGATCGAAGTCGGCCAGGAATTTGACGGCGTCGTTAAGAACATCGAGTCATACGGCGCGTTTGTCGATATCGGCAACGGCGTCGAGGGGCTCTTGCATATATCCGAACTCGACCATGTCCGGGTCGGGAAAGTTGAAAAAATCCTCAACCCCGGCGACGAAGTCCGGGTCAAGGTAATCAAGATTGACGGCATTCATATCGGCCTTTCGCGCAAGGCGTTGCTTCCGAATTATTGGCAGGAATACGCCGAGCGGCACGAGGTCGGTTCGATCGTTACCGGTAAAATAACCGAAATCAACAACTACGGTCTTGTTGTTGAATTAGACGAGCATGTCAGCGCCTTCTTGCCGAGAAGCGAATACGCCTGGGAAAGAGACGTCTACATTTCCGACAGCGCCGCCGTCGGCGACGAGATCGAGATGAAGATTATCGAAGTCGACCCCGTGAAACGGCGGATCATACTCTCGCGGAAACAGTTGACCGAGAACCCCTGGGAAGTACTTTCCTGCCGCCCGGGCGACACGATCGAAGTCGAAGTCGTCAAGGAATTAAAGGACGGCTATAAAATCAATTGGCAAGGCGCCGTCGGGTATCTCCCGAAATCGGGAATCGCCAATTATCACGAGGAAATCGCCGTCGGTTCGATGTTGAAGGTTAAAGCGCGCGTTTTTGACCCGCGCCGGACGAAACTTGTCGTGAACATGCGGATCGAACCCGAACGCCGCGTCGCGCCGCGCGCGAGACAGCAGGAAAAACTGACCGATAACTTGGGCGATTTGCTTAAGAGCCAGTTGAAAGACATGAAGGAGTAGACTCGTCCGATGCGCGGAGTAGTGGCCATTGTCGGCAGACCGAATGTCGGCAAATCTAGTTTATTCAACCGGATAGTCGGTGAAAGGGTGTCGATAACGGATGATGCCAGCGGCATAACGCGCGACCGGATTTATAGCAAAGCAACCTGGTTAAACCAGGAGTTTATAGTCATTGATACCGGAGGGATCATCTTAAAAGATGAGCCCTTTTCTCAAAAAATCAGGGCGCAGGCGATGCTCGCGATTGACGAGGCCGATTTGATTGTGATGGTCGTTGACGTCAGGACAGGCATCACTTACGAGGACGACGATGTTATCGATATCCTGAAAAAAAGCAATAAACCGATTATTATCGCCGTAAATAAAGTCGACGACCAAAGGTTTCTCGACGATATTTACGATTTCTACCGTTTCGGCGTCGACGACGTCATACCCGTGAGTTCCCTTCACGGGATCGGCATCGGCGATCTTTTGGATAAGATCGTCCATAACTTACCGCGGCGCGAAGCCGATGATTATGACGAGAAAGTAATCCGTTATTCGCTTATCGGTCAGCCCAACGTCGGGAAATCAACCCTGGCGAACGCGATTTTGGGCGAGGAACGCGTTATCGTGAGCGACATCCCCGGGACGACCCGGGACGCGATCGACGCGGTTTACAGTCGCGACGGCCGCGATTACGTCGTAATCGACACGGCGGGAATCAGGAAACGCGGCAAGATCTACGAGCGGGCGGAGAAGTATAGTTTGTTACGCGCGCTCGCGGCGATCGAGCGATCCGATATCGCCGTGATCATGCTTGACGGGACGACGCCCGTAACCGAGCAGGACAAGCGGATCGCCGGTTACGCCCGGGAGAACTACCGGGCGGCGATTTTCGCGGTTAATAAATGGGATATTGTCGAAAAGGACGATAAGACGATGAAGCGGATGACCGAGGAAATTAAAAACAATTTTCTCTTTTTGGATTACGCTCCCGTCGTTTTTATTTCGGCGAAAAACAAACAGCGAATAAACACGCTTCTTGACGAGATAGACCGCGTCTACGAGAGCTTTACCAGGCGGATTCCGACGAATATCCTCAACGATATTATCACCGACGCGGTGTTGCTTAACCAGCCGCCGGAATTTGAAGGCGCTCGGATCAAAATTTACTACGCGACCCAGGACGCCGTAAAACCGCCCTCAATCGTGCTTTTTGTCAATGACCCCAAACATATGCATTTTTCTTATTTGCGTTACCTGGAAAACCAGATTCGCAACAGTTTCGAGTTTTCGGGAACGCCCATTAAATTTGTTCTTCGAAAAAAGGAGTAAATAATGACCGAGAGAATAACGATTATCGGCGCCGGCAGCTGGGGGAGCGGCCTGGCCCGGCTCGTTAGCGACAACGGCTACCGGGTGATGATGTATGACGTTGACCCGGATATCGTGAATGAAATAAATCTTTATCACACAAATAAAACAAAACTTCCCGCGGGGACTTTAAACGAAAACGTGAGCGCGACGACCGATATCGGGGAAGCGGTCGACTTCGGCGACATTATCGTCCTCGTCGTGCCGACGAAAGTAATCAGGGGCGCCCTCCGGGCCGTCGGCGGCGTGATTCGCGGGAAGAAGTTGTTCGTGAACGCGAGCAAGGGGATCGAGCCCGATACCTTCAAACGGGTCTCGGAAATTGTTTATGAGGAGATCCCCGAAGAATATATCGAGGGGTTTGTGGCTTTAAGCGGTCCCTCGCACGCCGAGGAAGTAATCCTGCAAATGCTCACTCTCGTCACCGCCGCCTCGCCTAATATCGAGCACGCCCGGCTAGTTCAGCGCGTCTTCAGCAACCAAACCTATTTTCGCGTCTATACCGTGACCGACCTGATTGGCGTCGAGATTTGCGCGTCGCTTAAAAACATTATCGCGATCGCTTCCGGCATTATCGCCGGACTCGGCTACGGGGATAACACGCGGGCGGCGCTCGTGACCAGGGGGCTCGTGGAAATGGGGCGGATCGCGCGAACGCTCGGGGCCGAGGAAAAAACGATTTACGGCCTCGCGGGACTGGGCGACCTCGTCGTTACATGCACCAGCCTTCACAGCCGAAACTACCAGGCCGGTTACAAAATTGGCAGCGGAAAGGATTTGGAACAGGCCTTGGCGGAGATGACGATGGTGGTCGAGGGGGCGCGGAGCGCGGTCGCTGCGCATCAAATTATCAAGCGTCATAATATATACGCGCCGATAATCGAAGCGGTGTATGACATAATATATAATAAACAAGACCCGCGCAAGCGGATCATGAAGATGATGCAGAGTGATTTGAAAGAGGAATAGTCGCCATTTACGGCGACTTTTTTATTAAGGAGCAATAAAAAGCGCCGCCATACAATTAGTTTTATTTGCATCATATATAACCAGATAGGGTTTTTTAAAACGATAATATTATTCCTTTTGCATAAAAAGGCAATTTTCCCGATAAAAATCATATACTTAAAAGTGAGGTGATTATGTGAATATCGGGAAAATACTTAATTTTATCGCGCAAAACAACATCAATCCCGAGGATGTTTTTCGCTTGGTCGAAAAAATCAAGTCCACGAACTTAAAGGACGAAAACAACTTGCGGGAAATCATTCACGAGGCAAGCAAAATCGCGGGCAAAAAGATCGACAAGCAGAAAGAGGATTATATCGTAAAGAAAATCTTAAGCGACGAAGTGTCGGAAGACTTGTTTGAATTACTGTAAAAGGCAGCATAATTTAATAATATTTTGAATATTATTAAGTAGAACTTTTTACAGAAGGTGAGGAAAAAATGAGCGATATAATTCGAGACGTGGTTTATAGAACAAACGGTGAAATGTATATCGGGGTCGTCGGGCCGGTGCGGAGC
>JGI24503J29689_10076522_pt1 | contig 17958 bp, 26 predicted proteins | sample BioPla3RNA2_FD_29689 | JGI IMG/M metagenome (IMG submission 29689)
AGTTATTGTTGTAGGGCCTGAGTTGCGCTTACACCAATGTGGTCTTCCCTCAAAAATGGCTTTAGAGTTATACAAACCCTTTATTATGAAGAAATTGGTTCAAAAAGGGATTGTTTACAATATCAAAAAAGCAAAGACTTTAGTTGAACAAGAGGCTGCTGAAGTTTGGTCAATTTTGGATGATGTTGTTAAAGAGCACCCTGTTCTTTTAAACAGAGCTCCAACATTGCACCGCCTTGGAATACAAGCTTTTGAACCTGTTTTAATTGATGGTAAAGCAATTAAGCTACACCCATTGGTATGTCACGCTTACAACGCCGACTTTGACGGGGATCAAATGGCTGTTCACGTACCATTAACTCAAGCAGCTCAAATTGAGAGTTGGACTTTGATGCTCTCATCGAATAACTTGCTAGATCCGGCAAACGGAAAGCCGATTGTTTTCCCCTCTCAAGATATGGTGTTAGGAATCAACTACTTAACCCGTGAAATGAAAGATGCAAAAGGAACCGGAAAGTTCTTTGACAACGTCAGTGAACTAATTATGGCAATTGAAGCTGAAGCTCTCTCTTATAACGCCCTGATTAAATACCGTCTTGAAGATGGTTCTATCATTGAGACTACAGCCGGTAGAGTTTTGTTTAATGCTGAAATGCCGCCCGAAATTCCTTTCCACAACGTCTGTTTTGGTGATAAAGAGTTAAAAGCATTAGTAGGCGAAGCAATTCAAAATCAAAAATCTTCCGTAGCTGTAAAAATGTTAGACTCAATAAAAGATATCGGTTTTAAATATGCGACCCTTTTTGGAGCTACTATTGGTTTATCTGATATGATAGTTCCTGAAGCAAAAGCAACTTTAGTTGCCAACGCAGATCAAAGACAAACCGAAATCAGAGAGCAGTACCGTCAAGGTCATATTACCCAAGATGAGCGATACAACCGAGTTATTGAAGTTTGGAGTAAAACTACCGAAGAGATCTCCTCTTCGTTGATGGAAGAACTCAGAGAGAGCCAAAATGGGTTTAACCCTCTTTATTTGATGGCCGATTCAGGAGCTAGAGGTTCTAAAACACAGATCCGTCAGCTTGGTGGAATGCGTGGTCTTATGGCCAAACCCTCAGGCGATATTATTGAATTCCCAATTAGATCTAACTTTAAAGAGGGTCTTTCAATCATTGAGTTCTTCATTTCTACTAACGGAGCTCGTAAGGGACTTGCTGACACAGCATTGAAAACTGCTGAAGCAGGTTATCTAACACGCCGCTTAGTTGATATTGCCCAAGATGTTGTTGTCAATGAAGATGATTGTGGAACAATCAACGGAATTGAAAGAACAGCAATGAAAGATGGCGATGACATTGTTGAACCACTAAGTGAAAGAATTATTGGTCGTTACACTTTAGAGAAAGTTAAACACCCGATTACCGGTGATACTATCTTAGATGTAAATACAGAAATTACTGAAGCTAAAGCCCAAGAGATTGAAGAAGCTGGAATAGATTCAGTTCTGATTAGGACAGTTTTAACCTGTGAAGCTCACCATGGTGTTTGTAGAAAATGTTATGGGCGAAACTTGGCAACAAATCGTCCTGTCGATATTGGTGAAGCTGTTGGAATTATTGCAGCTCAGTCAATCGGACAGCCTGGAACTCAGCTAACGATGAGAACTTTCCACATCGGAGGAACTGCAACCAGTGGTGCTGAAGATAACAGAGTCTCATTTACTCATCCGATTATTGTCAACTCAATCACCGGTTCAATCATCGAAACAAAAGAGGGCGTTAAGCTTTTCTCTAGAAAAGGATTTTTGTTCTTCTCTCACGTTGTTGATGAGGTAAAAATTAAAGATACCTTTAAGATGCTGGTAAAAGAAGGAGATCGAGTCTTCCAAGGCGCTCCACTTTATGAGGATGCAAAGGGAAAAACTGTTAAATCAAGTAAAATAGGTATCATCCGACTCTTAGATAACACAATGTATATTTGTGGACACGAGCAAAGAATCGATATCCGTAACGGCTCAGAGTTGAAAGTTGAAGCAAATCAGTTTGTTCCGCAAAACTCGACAATTGTTTTGTTTGACCCATTCAGTGAACCCATTATTGCCGAACATGACGGTGAAGTTGAATTTATCGACATTAAATTGGGAACAACTCTCAAAGAGGAGATTAACGTTGAAACTGGTAGTGTCGAAAAGAAAATTACCGACCATGTCAGTGAAACGTTGCAACCCCGTTTAGCTATCTTAGATGAACAAGGGGAGACTTTGGCAACCTACTTCTTACCCGCTTCATCTTATCTGAACGTTGAAAACGGTTCTAAGATTTTCAAAGGCAGAGTTTTAGCCAAGTTGCTAAAAGAGAGTGTAAAGACCAAAGATATTACCGGAGGTCTTCCCCGTGTTGGGGAGCTCTTTGAAGCACGTAGGCCAAAAACCCCGGCTGTCTTGGCTCAAGTAAACGGAGTAGTCCGTTTTGGTACTGTCGTAAAAGGAAAAAGAATCATCATTGTCGAAGATCCTTTTGGGCGAGAGTTCAAACATCTTGTACCGATGAGCAAACACATGGTTGTCCGTGACGGCGATCATGTTGAAGCAGCTGAAAGACTTTGTGACGGACCAATAGATCCACACGATATTCTTGAAATTCTTGGTGAAAATGCCCTGCAATCATTCTTGTTAGATGAAGTTCAGGAAGTATACCGCTTGCAAGGGGTCGATATTAACGATAAACACCTTGGTGTTGTTGTACGCCAGATGCTTAGAAAGGTTGAAGTAATCAACGTCGGTGATACAGGTTTCATTCAAGGACAACAGGTCGATAAGTACCGTTTCCACGAAGAGAACAGACGTGTCATTAACGAAGGAGGACAGCCTGCCGATGCCCGTCCGATGTTGCTAGGTATTACTAGAGCATCACTTAGCATCGACTCGTTTATCTCAGCAGCAAGTTTCCAAGAGACCACCAAGGTCTTGACAAACGCTGCTATTGCTGGTAGTAGAGACGTGTTACGTGGTTTGAAAGAGAATGTTATTATCGGTCATCTAATTCCTGCTGGAACTGGAATGAAACGCTACAGAAATATCCGCGTCAAAGAGGATAGCTCTATTGATCTTGGTGAAAGGGTGCAATCGTTAATCGGTTCGCGCCGAATGAGCTTGTTAGATGATGATTACGATAGTGATGAATTTGATGAAATGATTTCCGAAGGTGAAGTTGCCGACGAGTCTCTTAATGATGATTAAGAGTCACGGTGAGTCTTCCATGCTGACTTTGGAGTTTAAGAAAGAGAGGGAGTGTATCGCAAGATGCCTACGATTAATCAATTAATACGTAAAGGAAGGACAGCTCAGTTAAATAAGACAAAGTCTCCGGCTTTGCAAAACTGTCCTCAAAAGCGTGGCGTTTGTACAAGAGTTATGACCGTCACACCAAAAAAACCTAACTCGGCGTTAAGAAAGGTTGCTAGAGTGCGCCTTTCTAACGGAATAGAAGTAACTGCTTATATCCCCGGTATTGGGCACAACTTACAAGAGCACTCTGTTGTTCTTCTAAGAGGTGGAAGAGTCAAAGACTTACCTGGAGTCCGTTACCACGTGGTTCGTGGTGCTAAAGATACTTTAGGGGTTACCGATCGTAAAAGAAGCCGCTCTAAGTACGGCGCTAAAAAGCCTAAGGCTTAATGGAGGTACTAGGAGATGGCAAGAAGAACAGTTGCGCCAGTTAGAGAGATTTTACCCGATGCAGTTTACAACAGTGTTGTACTGGAGAAATTCATTCGGCGGATGATGCTTGACGGTAAAAAATCGATTAGTACAAAAATAACCTATGATGCTTTAAAAATTATCGGTGAAAAAGGACAAGGGGAACCTTTAGAGGTATTCCTGAAGGCTGTTGAAAATGTAAAGCCGGTAGTTGAAGTAAAATCTCGTCGTGTCGGAGGAGCTACTTACCAAGTTCCTGTTGAAGTTAAAGAGAGTCGCCGTGAAGCTTTGGCTATGCGCTGGATTATTACAGCTGCTCGAGCTCGCAACGGTCGCTCAATGAGTGAAAAGCTCTCAGCAGAGTTGCTTGATGCTATTGCCAATACTGGTTCTGCTTTCAAAAAGAAAGAAGATACCCACAGAATGGCGGAGGCAAACAAAGCATTCTCTTCACACAACAGATAAGAGAGAGTATGCAAGGCGTCATTACGACGCCTTGTTTAAATTAAGCCAAAATAATATGTGGTTGGTATTGACACATTTTTACAAACCCCATATATTGGCAAAGGTGTCCGTCCGGTTTTCATAAACTGTGGGATACCGTAGGGCCAAACCAATCGTCTGGATCATTTTATAGATGGTTAGGTGGTTCCAGAAAGCAGAGATTTTTTTGATATCTGTAACTATGTCGGTAAGCGCTTGACGACTTGTCGACCTCTGGATCTACCCCCCTCTTTTAAAGATCAGTCTTAGTTTGTCTCTTAATCAGAAAGGTAAAGGCGTCTTGCCTTTATGGAGCATGATACAAAATTTTTGTGACATAGAGGTCACAAGGAGGAACTGATGGCTAAAGAGAAATTCCAAAGAACGAAGCCACACGTAAACGTAGGCACCATCGGTCACGTAGACCATGGCAAGACCACCCTCACTGCTGCAATCACAAGTTACAGTGGTCGTATGAGCGGCGATAAGGTCATGAAGTATGATGAGATTGACAATGCCCCCGAAGAGAAGGCAAGAGGAATCACAATCAACACTCGTCACGTAGAGTACCAAACTGAAAACAGACACTATGCTCACGTTGACTGCCCTGGACACGCTGACTATATCAAGAACATGATTACCGGTGCTGCTCAGATGGACGGAGCTATTATCGTAGTAGCTGCAACCGACGGTGCTATGGCACAAACCAGAGAACACATCTTGTTGGCTCGACAGGTTGGAGTGCCTTCAATTATTGTCTTTATTAACAAAATTGACCAAGTAGACGACCCCGATTTAATTGAGCTTGTTGAAGAAGAGATGCGTGATCTATTAACCGCTAACGGTTTTGATGGTGATAACGTTCCTGTTATTAAAGGATCAGCTTATGAAGCTATGGAAAATCCCGATGATCCTGAAAAACAAAAACCAATCCAAGAGCTCTTGGATGCAATGGACAGCTATATCCCACTTCCTGAGCGTGCAGTTGATAAACCTTTCTTGATGCCGATTGAAGACGTTTTCTCAATCAGCGGTCGCGGAACTGTTGTTACCGGTAGAATTGAGCGTGGAATTCTTCACGTTAACGATCCTGTTTCTATTGTTGGAATCAGACCTACCAAAGACACTGTTTGTACCGGTGTTGAGATGTTTAATAAACTTCTTGATGAAGGCCAAGCTGGTGATAACATTGGAGCACTTTTACGCGGTATCGACAAAAATGATGTATTCCGCGGACAAGTTTTGGCTAAACCCAAAACAATTACTCCTCACCAGAAGTTCAAAGGAACAGTTTACGTACTTAGCAAAGAAGAGGGTGGAAGACACTCACCATTTTTCAGCGGTTATCGTCCCCAGTTCTATTTCAGAACCACAGACATTACCGGTACAGTAAACCTTCCCGAAGGCAAGCAGATGGTTCTTCCCGGCGACAACACAGAGATTGAAGTCGAGTTGATTAACCCAATTGCCATGGATAAGGGATTGAGATTTGCTATCCGTGAAGGCGGACGAACAGTCGCTTCAGGACAGGTCATCGATATCGTAGAGTAAGAAGCCAATGCTATGCCCGCACTGAAAAGTTGCGGGCAAGCTTAGATTTTTGGAGGAATGATGACAAAGGATAGAATTCGGGTACGGCTGAGGGGTTTTGACATTGAGTTAGTTGAGCAGAGCGCTAAGGCTATCGTGCAAACGGTAGTAACTTCTGGTGCCAAAGTCTCCGGTCCCGTACCCCTTCCTACTCGTATCAACAAATACACTGTTCTCAGATCGCCTCACGTCAATAAGAAGAGCCGCGAACAGTTTGAGATGCGGACCCACAAGAGGCTGATTGACATACTCGACCCTACATCGAAAGTCATGGATGCGCTCATGAAGCTTGAGCTTCCCGCAGGTGTGGATGTAGAGATTAGGCAGTAAGAGTTGAGGTAAGAGATGCTAGGGCTTATCGGAAGAAAAATAGGAATGACGCAGGTATTTGACGCTACTGGGCGATTAGTACCTGTGACAGTTATAAAAATAGAGGACAACGTTGTTGTTGGACACAGGACCGTCGAGAAAAACGGGTACAATTCTTGTGTTATTGGCTCTTTTGATAAAAAAGAGAGTCAAACAACCAAGCCGTACGCAGGTCAGTTTAAAGATATATGTACACCCAAGAAGACTTTGGTCGAAGTACGTGATTTTGAAAAAGAGACAGCAGTTGGCGATGTTCTTGGTGTAGATGTATTTAAAGACGTTCTGTTTGTAGATGTCGAAGGCACATCGAAAGGGAAAGGATTTCAGGGAGTAGTGAAACGTTACGGCTTTGGTGGCGGACGTGCTTCACACGGCTCAAAGTTTCACCGTGATATTGGTGGAACCGGAATGTCGGCGACTCCTTCGCGCACCTTTAAAGGGCGCAAGATGGCCGGAAGAATGGGTAATGAAAAAGTTACCGTTCAAAACCTCCGCGTCATCCGTGTCGACGAAGAGATGCAAGTTCTTTTGGTGAAAGGGGCAATTCCTGGACCCGCCCAGAGCGTAGTCATCGTGAAAAAAGCGAAGAAGAAGTAGAGGCGAGAAATGGAAACAAATGTCTTTTCAATTGAAGGGAAGCAGCTTAGAACTCTCACTTTGAATGAACATGTCTTTAATATAGAAGTGAGTGACGGCTCGATTTACCAAGCTATTAATAATGAATTGGCAAATCGACGCGTTGGAACAGCTTCGACAAAGACTCGCGGAGAAGTTAATTTTAGTAATGCAAAACCCTATCGACAGAAGGGAACGGGTAATGCCCGTGCCGGTGATCGAAAATCACCAATTTGGGTAGGCGGTGGGACAATCTTTGGTCCGAAGCCACGTGATTACAGTTACACTCTCCCCAAAAAAGTAAAGAGGCTTGCTATGAAGAGCCTACTTTCGGTCTCTGTTCGTGACGAGAAGCTCGCTGTTGTAGAAGATTTTACAATTGAGAGTGGCAAAACCAAAGAGTTGGCCACAATCTTGAAAAATTTTGTAGATGATAATCGAAGAATCGTTTTGATTTTAAAAGACGACGACAAAATGATGCGTCGTGCCGCTCGGAATATCCCCAACTTAAGGGTTCTTTCATACAACCGCCTTTCGGCAAAAGAACTTTTGTATGGAAAGAAGATTTTAATGCTTGAGACCGCGGCTAAGAATTTGAACGAATTCTATGGCGATAAACAAGGGGTCTAACGTGAGAGCAGATCAGGTAATTATTCAACCCGTGTTGACCGAGAAGTCGAACATTGCACGGGATCAGGAAGTAAAAAAATACACCTTTAAGGTTGATCCCCGGGCCAATAAGTTTGAAGTGATGAGTGCTGTTAAAGAACTTTTTAATGTGACTGTTGAAAAATGCAACATCATCACTGTTAAAGGCAAACCAAAGTATACCCGTGGCAGAGGCGGTCATATCAAAGGGACTACCGGCGACTGGAAAAAGGCTATTGTCACCCTCAAAAAGGGCGATGCGATTCAGGCCATTGAAGGAGTCTAGGAGGAGATTATGGCATTAAAGAAATATAAACCACACACTCCCGGATTGCGCCAAAAGACAACGCTCGTTTTTGATGAGATCACAACCAACAAAAGCGAAAAGTCCCTCACTGTTAAATTGCCTAAAAAGGCAGGTCGGGATTCTTTCGGTCGCATCAGTGTCAGGCGTCGTGGTGGCGGTCATAAAAGAGCTTACCGCATCATCGACTTTAAACGGGATAAATACGATATTCCCGGAACGGTTAAAACAATTGAGTACGATCCAAACAGATCGGCAAATATTGCCTTGGTGTTTTATGCCGACGGTGAAAAAAGGTATATCTTAGCTCCGAAAGGAATCAAGGTTGGCTCAAAAGTGATGAGTGGACCAAATGCTCCTTTAGAGATAGGCAATGCCCTTCCTCTTAAAAACATCCCGTTGGGCCTTATTGTGCACAACGTAGAGTTGCAACTTGGCAAAGGGGGCCAATTGGTTCGCAGTGCTGGCCTTGGAGCAACCATTGTTGCCAAAGAGGGAGATTATGTCTCACTGCGACTTCCTTCGGGTGAAGTTAGGATGGTATTTGGCGAATGTATAGCCACTTTAGGTTCTTTGGGTAACGAAGATCATATGAACGTTACCTTAGGAAAAGCAGGCCGCAGCCGCTGGCTTGGCAGAAGACCTAAAGTCAGAGGTGTCGTTATGAACCCAGTTGACCACCCACACGGTGGAGGAGAGGGAAAGACAACCAGTGGACGTCACCCAGTAACTCCTTGGGGTACACCTACTAAGGGATACAAAACTCGCAAGAAGAACAAACCTTCAGGTAAGTTCATCGTTAAGAAGCGCAAGTAGGAGTAGAGAAAGTGGCAAGGTCAATAAAAAAAGGTCCTTTTGTTGAGAAGAAACTTTACAAGAGGATAACTGAAGCAAGCAAATCGGCTCAAAAGCCGATGATTAAGACATACTCGCGCACCTCAACAATCATTCCCGAAATGGTTGGACAGACAATCTCTGTCTACAACGGAAAAACTTGGGTGCCGGTTTTTGTCACCGAGAACTTGGTCGGACATAAGCTTGGAGAATTTGCTCCCACACGTGTGTTCCGTGGCCATACCGCTTCTGATAGAAAAGCGAAAAGGAAGTAGGTGATAAATATGGAAGTTAAGAAAGGTTTTAGAGCACAAGGTAAATATCTACCTTCTTCCCCTTTAAAAGTTAGGCCTGTTGCTAACTTAGTGAGAAACAAACCTTATTTGGAAGCTGTTGCGATTTTAGAAGCAATGCCCCAAAAGGGAGCCTTACTTATTAAAAGGGTTGTCGAGTCGGCAGCCGCCAATGCGTTAAGTCAAAATAGAAAACTTGATGAAGAGCAGTTGTTTATCAGCCAACTTTACGTCGACGACGGTCCAAGGTTGAAACGAGTTTGGGCTCGTTCGCACGGACGCAGAGACATTCTTTTGAAAAGACAGTGTCACATCACTGTGGTGCTTGATGAAAAGGCAGGGAATTAAATGGGCCAGAAAGTAAATCCTATCGGTCTCCGTCTAGGAGTAAATAAGACTTGGAAATCAAAATGGTATGTAGATCCAAGAGAGTATGCAGCAACATTGCACGAAGATTTAAAGTTGCGCGAAGTGCTACTCAATTGCCCTGAAGTTCAGGGTGCCGAGATTTCTGATGTCGAAATTGTACGTAAACCGCAAAGGGTCTCTTTGACAATCTCCACCAGTCGCCCTGGAATCATCATCGGTTCAAAAGGGGCTAATGTTGAAAAACTGGGGGCTCGTTTACAAAGTGTAACCGACAAAAAGGTACAGATTAAAATCAAAGAGATTAAGAAACCCGAAGCCGATGCCCAATTAATTGCAGGTAATGTTGCAAGACAACTGCAAAACCGTGGCTCACATCGCCGTGCTTTAAAAATGGCTATTTCAAAAGCAATGCAAGCAGGTGCTCAGGGAATCAAAATAAAAGTCTCAGGACGCCTTGGCGGAAGAGAGATTGCCTCTTCAGAGTGGTTAAAGGATGGAAGGATTCCTCTTCATACCCTTAGAAGTGATATCGATTATGGCTTTGCTGAAGCCAATACCTCTTTTGGTAAAATCGGTGTAAAAGTTTGGGTCTATAATGGCGAGATCCTTGACAAGTCAAAAAAAGATGACGCGGGACTGCTTGTGCGCAAATCTGCACGTGAAAGAGCTGAAGGCGTTGAGGCGAGGAGTTAAGTAATCATGCTCAGTCCAAAGAGAATTAAATACAGAAAGAAACAACGGGGTAAGCGGGATGGAGTCGCCCAAAGGGGAAACTTCCTTGCTTTTGGTGAGTATGGATTAATTGCTGTCGAGCCAAAATGGATTACGAACCGCCAAATTGAAGCAGCTCGTATTGCCATGACCCGTCACATCAAAAGGGGTGGAAAAGTTTGGATTAGAATTTTTCCAGATATGCCTTATACCAAAAAACCTGCTGAAACAAGAATGGGTAAAGGTAAAGGAAGCCCCGACGGTTGGGTTGCTGTCGTTAAGACAGGAGCAGTAATGTTTGAAATGGGAGGCGTACAAGAAGATTTAGCCCGAGAGGCACTTCAACTTGCAGCTTCAAAACTTCCCATTAAAACAAAGTTTATTATGAGAAGGGAAACGGAGTAGGGTATGAAAGATTCATTTGCAGACTTAACCTATGCTGAGTTGGTTGCCAAACGGGACGAACTTCATAGGGAAGCCTTGAACCTAAGAATGACAAAGGTGCTAGGACATATGGAAAATCCTCTCGCTGTGCGAACTACTAAAAGAAAGATTGCACGGCTTAACACCCTCATTCACGAGTATGCTTTAGGCATACGTACGAAATCGAATTAATTAAGTGAGGTTCGCGTCCCATGGAAGCAAATAAGAAAAGATTCACCGGTTTGGTTACCAGTGACAAGATGGACAAAACCATTGTTGTTTCAATTCATACCAGAGCGTTGCATCCTCTCTACAAAAAGTATGTGACACGCACTAAAAAAGTGAAAGCTCACGACGAGAGAAATGATGCCCAAGTTGGCGATACCGTACGCGTGGTTGAATGCCGTCGAATCAGCAAGGACAAAAGCTGGCGCCTCGAGCAAATCGTTGAGCGAGCTAAGTAAAGAGGAGCATAACTCATGGTGCAGATGCAAACATATTTGAATGTGGCGGACAACAGCGGTGCCAAAAGGGTCCAGTGTATAAAAGTCCTTGGTGGAACACACCGCTATGTAGCCGGTGTTGGTGATATCATTGTCGTGGCAGTAAAGGATGCTTTACCAAACGGCGCCATTAAAAAAGGTGATGTTTTAAGGGCTGTTATAGTCCGAACTAAAAAAGAATACCGCAGACCTGACGGTACCTATATCAGGTTCGATGACAACGCATGTGTTGTTATTGATGCCAACAATAACCCGCGCGGAAAGCGTATCTTTGGGCCAGTAGCTCGCGAGCTTCGTGAAGATGGCTTTGTAAAGATCGTCTCCTTAGCGCCGGAAGTGTTGTAGGAGAATAGTTGCGATGAAACTTAAAAAGAACGACAACGTTAAGGTTATGGTGGGAAAAGACAAAGGTAAGACCGGTCGAATTCTCAAAATAGACCACGAAAAGCAACGCGTCATTGTTCAAGGGGTTAACATGGTTAAAAAAACTATGCGTAAACGCTCTGAACAAGATCAAGGCGGAATAAAAGAGATTGAGTCTCCAATTCACGTCTCAAACGTTGCCTACTTGTTAAAGAATGGGCAGACCACCCGCATTGGGATGAAGATTGATGAAAAGGGTGTGAAAGCACGCTTTGCTAAGAAAACCGGGGAAGTAATCTGATGGAAAAATTAGTACCTAATCTTAAAAAGAAATATCGTGAGGATGTTGCCCCAGAGCTCTTTAGCGAATTTGGCTATAAATCAAAAATGCAAGTTCCTGCCTTAGAGAAGATTTCGGTTAGTGTTGGTGTTGGTGATGCTATTGCCAATAAAAAACTACTCGAATCGGCAGTAAGAGAGCTTGAACAAATTACCGGACAACACGTAGTGAAGACCAAAGCACGCAAGTCAATTGCTAACTTTAAATTGCGTGAAGGAATGGAAGTTGGCGCTGTTGTGACACTTCGCGGTGATAATATGTGGTTTTTTCTTGAACGCCTTATAAGCGTTGCTTTGCCACGGGTCAAAGACTTTAGGGGAGTCAATCCAAATGCGTTTGACGGACATGGAAACTTTGCTTTAGGAATTACTGAGCAAATTATCTTCCCTGAAATTGACTACGACAAAATTGAAAGAGTAAGTGGTTTGAACGTTGCTATCGTAACTTCAGCCAAAACCGATGAAGAAGGGTATGCTCTGCTTAAAAAGCTCGGTATGCCGTTCGCCAAATAAGGTGGAGTAGATAAAGATGGCAAAGAAATCAATGATTATAAAATCGACCAGAACACCAAAATACAGCACCAGGAAGGTCAACCGCTGTAAGGTCTGCGGACGTCCGCGAGGCTACATGCGGAAATTTGAAATGTGTAGAATTTGCTTTCGGAAACTTGCCAGTGAAGGGCAAATCCCTGGCGTTACCAAATCGAGCTGGTAGGAGAATAAGATGGCTATAAGTGATCCTGTTGCCGATATGCTGACAAAAATAAGAAATGCAAGCATGGCTAAGCATGAAAAGGTTGAAATTTCAGCATCCAAGTTAAAACTTCAAATTGTTAAAATTTTGAAGAATGAAGGATATATTAAAAATTTCAAAAAAGTAGTTAATAAAGACGGATTGAGCACAATTCGTATCTTTTTGAAATACGATGAGAAACAGAACCCGGTACTTCACGGTATCGATCGAATCTCTACCCCTGGACGACGTGTCTATTCTGGCTATCGTGATATGCCAAGAGTTTATAACGGGTATGGAGTTGTGGTTGTGTCGACTAGCGAAGGGATTATTACCGGTAAAAAAGCTAGTGAAAAGAAGGTCGGCGGTGAGCTGATCTGCTCAATTTGGTAAGGGGTGTGGACGATGTCTCGAATAGGAAAATTACCGATTGTATTACCCAAGGGAGTCACAGTCAAAACTGACGATAATGTGGTTTCCGTTGAGGGACCGAAAGGGCGCCTGGTTCAAGATTACCGAAGCGAAGTTAAAATCACTGTTGATGGCGATAACGTTGTGGTAACAAGAAAAGATGATTCCAAAGCAGCCAGAAGCTTTCACGGATTGTATCGACAATTGGTTAGCAATATGGTCGTCGGAGTCTCTAGTGGGTTTTCCAAAAAACTAATAATTAACGGCGTCGGTTATCGTGCCGAAGTTAAAGGCAATATTTTATTGCTCAACTTGGGAATGGCAACTCAAATTGAGTTTATGATTCCCGAAGATGTGCAAATTGTTTGTGAAAGTCCCACTGTTGTAGTTGTTTCCGGAGTCAATAAGCAGCGAGTGGGTCAAGTTAGTGCTGAAATCCGCTCACTGAGAAAACCTGAACCTTACAAGGGTAAAGGTATTAAATATGATACGGAAGTAATTCGACGCAAGGTCGGAAAATCTGGCAGTAAGAAATAGGTAGGCAGACAATGAACAGAATTTTGGATAAACAACGCAAGCGTGCAAAACGCAAAGTTCATATAAGAAAAAGAGTTTCCGGAACTGCTCAGAGACCGAGAATGAGTGTTTATAGAAGCAACAACAGAATGTATGTTCAAGTCATCGATGACGTTGCTGGACACACATTAGCTTCAGCTAGTACCCTTGAAAAAGAGTTAAGTTCTTTGAAAAATAATGTCGAAGATGCGGCAAAATTGGGTGAAGTAATCGGAAAAAGACTTTTAGAGAAGAAAATCGATACGGTCGTATTCGATCGTAATGGCTTTCTTTTTCACGGAATTGTAAAAGGTATTGCCGACGGCGCTAGAAAAGCCGGAGTTAAATTCTAGGGGGATATGGTGGACAGATCAGAGAGAAACAAAGAAAACGAGATTGTCGAAAAATTGGTCAGACTCAACCGTGTTTCCAAGGTTGTTAAAGGTGGAAGGCGCTTCTCCTTTTCGGCTCTTGTTGTAGTCGGCGATCAAAACGGAAAAGTTGGTTGGGGAAGTGGAAAAGCAAACGATATTACCGAAGCAATCCGCAAAGCTGTCGACAAAGCTAAAGAGAGTATGGTTGAAATTCCAATGGTCAAATCGACTATTCCGCATAAAGTTATTGGTAATTTTAAAAGTGCAAGTGTTTTATTAAAGCCTGCAGTTCCTGGTACCGGAGTTATTGCCGGCGGAGCTGTTCGTCACGTAATGGATGCTTGTGGAATAAAAGACGTGCTTAGTAAATCACTTGGTTCTAAAAACAGCGTTAACACTGTTAAGGCAACATTTGTTGCTTTGGAGAGCCTCTTTGATGCCAAAGAATTGGCCAAAAGTCGTGGCAAATCTCTAAGTGAGATGTGGGGGTAATCTATGGCTAAAGAGAAAAGAATAAAAGTAACTTTGGTTAAGAGTGTTATCGGCTCATTGCCCGCACAACGGAGAACCGTTAAAGCACTCGGCCTCAAAAAAATCGGTAGTAGTATTGAACACAATGCTAGTTCCTCTATTATGGGAATGATTAATGTTGTCTCCCATATGGTTAAAGTTGAGGAGATTTAAAGATGGGACAAATTAAAGCACCAGTTGGTGCCAAAACAAAGAAAACGATTGTCGGTCGCGGTGTTGGTTCAAAAGGGCGAACCTGTGGTCGTGGTGATAAAGGGCAAAACTCCCGCTCAGGTGGTGGAGTTAGACCTGGCTTTGAAGGTGGACAAATGCCCCTTTATCGCCGCATTGCTCGTCGCGGTTTTTCAAACCACCCTTTTAAAGAAGTTTATCAACCGGTATCTCTTGATGCTATCAGTGACCGCTTTGAGGATGGGGATGTTGTTAATGTTGAAACCCTGCAAGAGAAAAACTTGTTAAAAGGACTTAATACAAAAGCTAAAGTGCTTGCGAACGGCTCTCTCACTAAGAAAGTAATCTTTGAGGGACTCAAAATGTCTGCCAATGCGGTCAAGTTGATCGAAGAGGCAGGTGGACAAATCAGATAAAAGAGGGTCGTGATGTCTAATTCCTTAGTGAATATGTTCAGAATTGAAGAACTCAGGAAAAAGATTTTGTACACTTTCCTGATGCTCGTCGTCTTTAGAATCGGAGCTTTTATTCCGATTCCCGGAATTGATCCAGAGGTTTTAAAACTCTACTTCCTTTCCCAAAGCAACTCGAGCACAATTGGATTAACAGAGTACCTTAACTTTTTCGCCGGAGGGGCCTTTTCCAACTTTTCGGTCTTTATGCTCGGAATAATGCCCTACATCTCAACTCAAATTATTTTACAGTTGTTGATGTTAGTTGTCCCTTCCCTTAAGAAGTTAGCCGAAGATGCTGCTGGAAGAAAGAAGATGCAGCAATACACTCGGTATGGAACTATTTTAGTTTGTTTAATCCAATCGTATGTTGTGACGGTTTACGTTAAATCGATTCCCGATGTAATGACGATTCCATTTTTACCCTTCACGTTAATAGCAATGTTAACGGTTACTACCGGTACAATGCTTCTTGTTTGGGTTGGAGATCAAATTACAGCAAAAGGGATTGGTAACGGTATTTCGTTACTTATCTTTGCTGGTATTGTTGCCCGTATCCCGAACGCATTGGTAACTCTTTGGAGAAGCGTTCAAAGCGGAGCATTAAACCCGATCGTTGTTCTGGTTGTTTTCGCCATGTTCGCGGCAGTCGTGGCGTTGGTTGTCTATGAACAAAGAGGACAAAGGAAGATTCCCGTTCAATACGCAAAGAGGGTGGTCGGACGTAAAATGTACGGTTCTCAAAGTACCTACATTCCGTTCAGAATTAACCCCTCGGGAGTTATTCCGGTAATTTTTGCATCGGCACTTCTTTCATTCCCATTGCAAATTGCTGCATCTTTGGGACCTGAGGTGCGTTGGTTGCAGGCAGTTGCAAATTGGCTTAACCCACAGGGTGCCCCTTATCTGATTATCTACACCCTGTTGATTATTGCATTTGCTTTTTTCTATACCCAAGTTAGTTTGAATCCGGTCGAAATGGCTAAACAAATTAGGGAAAACGGAGGCTCCGTTCCTGGAGTCAGAACTGAAAAACTTGAAGAGCATTTAACAAAAATTCTCAACAGAATAGTTCTTCCCGGTTCTCTTTTCTTAGCTTTTATCGCATTGATTCCTACTGTCGTGCAAAAGTTCTTTAACTTCCCAGCTTCAGTAGCGATGCTGTTAGGTGGAACCTCTTTAATAATCTTGGTTGGAGTTGATCTTGATACCATGAGCCAAATAGAGGGCATTATGAAGATGCATCACCACGACGGATTGACATCAAAACGGGGAAAGATTAAGGCCAGGAATCTATAGGAGAGAGATAAAATGAAAGTTAGAGCAAGTGTCAAACCAATGTGCGACAAGTGCAAAGTAATCAGAAGAGCTGGGGTTGTCAGAATTATCTGCGAAAATCCCAAGCACAAACAGAGACAGAAGTAATTAGGAGGCCGATTAATGGCAAGAATTGCAGGTGTTGATTTACCGAATAAAGCAGTCAAAATCGCATTGACATATATCTATGGAATCGGTCAAAGCTCCGCACTCGAAATCTGTCGCAAGAGCAACATTAACCCCGAAGAGAGAATGAACAACCTCTCTGCCGATGATGTTAACGAATTGCGCAAACTTATCGAGAATGAGTATAAAGTAGAGGGAAGACTTAGAACCGAAGTAGCGCTTAACATTAAGCGTTTAATGGACATCGGATGTAATCGTGGACTACGTCACAGAAGAGGCTTACCGGTTCGTGGCCAAAGGACTAAAACTAATGCCCGAACACGTAAAGGTCGCAAAAAGACCGTCGCCGGTAAGAAGAAATAAGGAGAATTGAAAGTGGCTAAAGCAAAGCGCAGAGTCAAAAAGACGGTATATGAAGGCAATGTTTATATCCAGGCGACTTTTAACAATACAATTGTGACTGTCACCGATTTAACCGGAAACGCCGTTTCTTGGGCAAGTGCCGGTGGTTTAGGCTTTAGGGGCGCTAAGAAATCGACCCCTTATGCTGCCCAGACAGCAGCTGAAACTGCTGCAAAAAAAGCGATGGATTACGGTCTTCGTGAAGTAAACGTATTTGTAAAGGGTCCCGGAGTCGGTCGTGAGTCGGCCATTAGGACACTGGGAGTTTTGGGCTTAAAGGTGCGCTCTATCAGAGATATTACACCAATTCCCCACAACGGTTGTCGCCCCCGAAAGACAAGAAGAGTCTGATGAGAAGTAGGTGTAACAATGGCTAGATATACAGGACCAAAATGTAGATATTGTCGTGCTGAGAAGACAAAGTTGTTTCTCAAAGGAGAAAGATGTCACACCGCTAAATGTCCAATGACCAAAAGGGACGTCAGTACCCCAGGTAAAGACCCAAGGGCAAGACAGCGTAAGATGACCGACTATGGTTTACAGCTCAGAGAGAAACAAAAGCTTAAGAGAATGTACTGCATGCTCGAAAAGCAGTTTAAATTGACCTTTAACGAGGCGGCTCGTGTTCCGGGAAAAACCGGTGAAAACCTTATAATGTTGTTGGAAAGAAGACTCGATAACGTTGTTTTCAGACTCCACTTCGCTGCAAGCAGAAATCAGGCAGCTCAATTGGTTAACCACGGACACGTTTTCGTCAACGGTAAAAGAGTCGATATTCCATCATACCGCGTAAAACCAGGTGATGAAATTTCGATTGGATCGAAGGGGCAAAAAATGCTCCTCATAAAAGAAAATTTGAAAGAGTTCTCAAGAGCGGGAGTTTCCCCTTGGCTCTCTTTAGACCCAGATACGATGAAAGGAACATTTTTAGCGGTTCCCAGACGCTCCGATGTTGCTGAAGTGGCAGACGTAAATGAGCAGCTGGTCGTCGAACTCTATTCTCGTTAAGGAGTAAACATGGCACGTAAAAACCTGTTGAAAGGATTTAAAAAGCCGAAAGGAATTACTTTTGAGCACAGTCTCGCTGAATCCGATACGGGTAAGTTTATAGCTTACCCTTTTGAAAGGGGCTTTGGCACCACGGTCGGCAATACACTCAGAAGAATTCTTCTCTCTTCAATTCAGGGATATGCAGTTACAGCCGTGAGGTTCACCAGCTTCAATGAAGAGGGAGTTCCACACCTTGTTTCGAGTGAGTATGAGTCGCTGCCAGGGGTTGTAGAAGATATTCCTGATATCATCGCACGGATGAAAAAACTTGAAATTAAATTGCCTGAAGATG
>JGI24503J29689_10042364_pt1 | contig 17524 bp, 19 predicted proteins | sample BioPla3RNA2_FD_29689 | JGI IMG/M metagenome (IMG submission 29689)
CAATCCATAAACAGCATTGACATTAATTGTGCGAAAATATATAATTAACACTATACGGAAAGATTTTTCTGCGAAAATAGAGAGGTGAACAAAAAATGCTAGACAGGATGAAGCAGTATTTGCAGTCGCTTCAGCAGATTACGGCCGATGTAAACTTTTCCGAGTTAAGTGAATCCCTTCGCACCGCAATGGGGGAGGGGAGCGTGTACATTCTGGGCAGGAAGGGCAATGTACTGGGTTACGCATTGGAAGAAGGCTTTGACAGCACCCCGTTTGACTCCGACTGGCTCTTTACGGGTGTAGCATCTTCGACCATTCAAAGCCTGGCCAACCGAGTGGCTGACATCAGCATTCAAGAAGGGCCTAATGGTGAAGCAATCATGGTTACACCCATCATCGGCGGTGATGAAAGGGTCGGTTCGGTTCTCTGCGTTCGTCGCACTGGGCAATACAGTGACGAAGACATGGATATAGCAAGCATCGCAGGAGTTACTCTAGGAATGATCATTTCTCGTGTTATTCATGAAAGGCAGGAAGATAAAGCAGCACAGACCAGGGCTGCCCGTTCTGCCATTAACAGCTTATCGTACTCAGAAATTCTAGCCATGCAGAAAATCTTTGCAGAACTTGACGGTGATGAAGGGCTGCTTGTCGCAAGCCGCATTGCCGATGAAGCTGAAATCACCCGCTCTGTTATCGTGAACGCCTTGCGCAAACTGGCATCAGCGAATGTCATTGAATCGAGGTCCTTGGGTATGAAGGGGACCTACCTGCGGGTACTCAACCCTGAAATTCGCAAGGAATTTGAGAAGCAATGGTTTTCAGAACCAAAATAGTAACACTCTTCCTCCAAAGGGTCTGTGCAGCCGGCACAGACCTTTTTCATTCGTCAGTGGGCAGGGTTCGCGCCCTGGTAATGGTTCCAGGCGAAAACTTGCGATTGATGGAGTCCATCAACTCACTAACCTGATCAGCTGTCTGAACGTCCTGGGAAAACAGCGTCAGCTGGGCCTCGTGGGAAAAGTTGCTCACTGTCACACCCAGGAGCCTGATCGGCTGCAGCTTAATTTGTTCCAAAAGGTGTAAAGCTTCTCTAAAAATGGTATCATCATCATTGAAGGAATGACTCAGTGTGTGGGAACGGGTAATTGTCCTGAAATCATAAAAACGCACTTTAATAGAAACGGTGCGGGCGAAAAGCTGTTGCTTCCTGAGGCGCCAGCCCACTTTCTCGACCATTTGGGCCAGTTGGCGGCGGAGAAAAGCCAGGCTTTCCTGGTCTTCGTCGAAGGTGATTTCATGGCCGATGGACTGTGCCTGAGTTTCTGGAATGACAGGACGATCATCGATCCCCCGGGAGAGGTAGTAAATCTGCGACCCAAGGGCAGAGCCCACATTTTCCTGCAGCCATTCCAGGGAGTGGGGTAAGATATCCCGGACATAATGCAGGTTGAGTTTGTGCAGGACGGCTTCGGACTTCTTGCCTACGCCCCATAACCTGCCTACCGGCAGATCACGGAGAAAGTCCTGAACTTCCTCGGGGCGAAGCACAAAGAGCCCATCCGGTTTTTGCCAGTCCGATGCCAGTTTGGCCAGGAACTTATTGGGGGCAATCCCTACCGAGGCAGTAAGGCCGGTCTTCGCCCTGATCCTGTCTTTGAGAGCTTTGCCCATTTCCTCTAGGCTGGAATAGAAATGCTCGCAGCCGGTCATGTCCAGGAATGCTTCATCGATAGAAAGAGGTTCTACAACAGGTGAGAATTCAGGGAAAATGTCCTGGATCTGGTCAGAGATTTCCTTGTAGCGGGACATGCGCCCCGGGATAAAGATGCCCTCTGGACAGAGCATTACTGCTTTAGAGATCGGCATGGCACTGCGTACTCCAAATTTGCGCGCCTCATACGAGGCGGTAGAGACAACGCCCCTTGGTGAATCCTTGCGGCCGCCAATGATCAAAGGCTTCCCTGCATATTCCGGATGATCAAGGACCTCGACGGCAGCAAAGAAGGCATCCATATCGACATGCATAATTGTACGCATGATTTATTCCTCCCCGGTTCTGATTTCCAGATCGAGCCTGAGATTCCTGCGAGTAAAGGGGTGAACCATGGTAATGGAAACCAAGAGACAGAATGCTTATCTAGTGGCGCTGCAGCAGAGTTTCCAGCGAGACTGGGAAGTGGAAGACAACTTGGCTGAGCTTAAGGAACTTGCTGAAGATGCAGGTTTGCATGTAGTAGACACTTTCGTCCAGAAACGGAGCTATCCCGATCCGGGAACGTTTATTGGCAGCGGAAAAGCCCTTGAGCTTGGCGACATAGTGGAAGAAGACAGTCTGGTGATCTTCGACGACGAGCTTACACCTGCCCAGCAGGGCAATCTTTCGGACTTGATCGATGCTCCGGTCATCGACCGGACCCAGCTAATACTAGACATTTTCGCCCAAAGGGCCCACAGCAATGAAGGGAAAATCCAGGTGGAGCTGGCCCAGCTAAACTACTTGCTCCCTCGTCTGATGGGCAAGGGGAAAGCCCTGTCCCGCCTGGGAGGAGGAATTGGCACCAGGGGGCCGGGTGAGACCAAGCTGGAGACTGACCGCCGGCGTATCAGAAAGCGTATCTCAGACCTGAAAAAGGAACTGGAGAAGATACGCCAGACCAGGGGCTTGCAAAGAGAAGGGCGGACTCATACCGCTGTCCCCCATGTTGCCCTGGTGGGGTACACTAATGCAGGCAAGTCCACCTTGTTGAAGGCTTTGACGGGTTCCGACGTGTTCGTGGCAGATCAGCTCTTCGCCACGCTGGATCCCACCATCAGGCGCTGGGACCTCAAAAGCGGACGCTGGGTTTATCTTAGTGATACGGTGGGTTTCATCCGCAAGCTTCCCCACACTCTGGTGGCGGCATTCCAAGCTACCCTGGAAGAGGTGGTCTATGCCGATTTGCTTCTCCATGTAATTGACGCCAGCCATCCCCAGTCTCTGGAGCAAAAGGAAGCAGTGGAGAGTGCTGAAGAGAAATTGGTGCCGCAGCGCCTGTCATTTCAGTGTATAATAAGATAGATTTGGTGGAGCACCCAATCGAAGTTCCCGAACCGGAACAGGCCATTTCTGCCAAGACTGGTTATCAGCTGGATAAACTGGCAGATGCTGTAGACAGCTTTTTTGCTGCAGGTTACTCTGTCAGGGAATATTTCTTTCCCTATGACAAACTGGGTGAGGCCAGCTGGCTGCGGAACAACGCCCACGTTCTGGGCGAAGAGTTTGTGCCGGAAGGGGTAAGAATCACAGCTGAGGTGGACCGCAGGACAGCGAACCTGCTTCGTGTGTTTGAGAATTGAAAAGGCAGGATTTCCCTTGAGCTTTAGAGAAACCTAGCTTGTTGCGATAAAGTGATAGAGGTGAGATCATGCCAAGTAGTGAAGCTTCCTGGCTCGAAGTGATCGCTGGTTCTATGTTTTCGGGGAAATCCGAGGAGCTGATCAGAAGGGTCAAGCGGGCGGTCATTGCCAAGCAGAATGTGATAGTTTTTAAGCCAGCCCTGGATCACCGTTATGGGAGGGAAAGGGTCGCCGCCCACAACGGCTTGCATATAGATTGTATACCGGTTCGTGAGCCGGAAGAGATCTTAGGTCAAGTGAATGATGATGTAGATGTAGTGGCAATTGATGAAGTTCAGTTTTTCGGTCCCGACATTGTTCCCGTCTGCCAGCTGCTGGTCAGAGCAGGGAAAAGGGTTATTGCTGCAGGCCTGGATCAGGACTTCAGGGGTGAGCCCTTTGGCTCTGTTCCCATCCTCATGGCTTTAGCTGAACAGGTGACAAAATTGAATGCCATTTGTGTGGTCTGCGGCCGGGCTGCCAGTCGAACCCAGAGACTGATTGACGGCGAGCCGGCCAATTACAATGATCCCATTATTCTCATCGGGGCAACGGAAAATTATGAAGCCCGCTGCAGCCGCTGCCACGAGGTGCCAGGATCACCGGATTTGCAGGTAGGAGTGTAGCCTATGGCACGCAAATCGGGCGTTGTCTTCTTTATCATGGTGATGCGGTCCATCGTGGTCGGCGTAGCCTACTACCTGGTCCGTGACATTCCAGGCCTGACCTCGTCCTTTGTGTCGATTTTTGTAGGTTTTTTGGCCTTTGATATGATCGTTGCCATGCCCAAATTCTCAGTTCGTTTCGGCCATCTGCGGGATCTGGTCTTCCTGCTCTTGCCGCGCATCAGCGGAACCGCGCTCAGTCTGGCAGGAGGTCTGGCCCTTGGTGTGCTCTTTGGCAGCCTGACTAAAGTGGGTCTGCCGGTCCTGGCGGGGGCGGTTTTTGCCATGGGGCTTTCCTACAGTTTTTCCGCGAGTATAAAGGGAAGCATTTCTAGTTATGTGGGCATGATTTCTGCCGTAGACATGTTTGATCGGGTGGTGCGCCTGGACTACTTTACTGATTACTGGATCCAGGATTTGGCGGGACCGGCAGGAAATTTGATCTACAGTACCTTTCTGGCACTTTTGATCGGCTGGCTGGTGGGGATTGTCATCGGCAGCTTTACCCGCCTCTTTTTGCCCCGCGGCTATCGTTCCGTCAAGAGCAGCGCCTATGAGCAGCCGCTGTGGATGCGTTCGTTTCGAGACGTGCTGCACCTAGGGGAAGACACTGTACTCTTGCAGATCGAACTGAGCGAAGAATCGGCTTTGGCCTATCACAGCCTGGCAGAAGTGGGTTTAAGCAAGGATCTGGGTGTGCAGGTGCTCTCCATCATCCGTTCGCCGGAAGAGATCATTGCGCCCAAGGGCGCTGACGTGCTTTTGCCCCTTGATCAGCTGGTGGTAATTGTGCCGGCAGGTCAAGTTCAGAATTTAATCTCCTTAATGAAAGGACGCGTGTTAGATGGGCAAATTTAATTATGGAGGCCAAGCGGTTATCGAAGGCGTAATGATGCGCGGGCAGTATCATGCGGCCGTTGCGGTACGCAAGGCAGATCAATCTATAACAGTGTTAGAAGAAAACCTAAGACCGTGGTCTGACCGCTTTCCCATACTGAAGAAGCCAATTCTGCGGGGTTCGGCAGCCCTGATTGAGAGTCTGATAATGGGGCTGAGGAGCCTAAACTACTCGGCCAGTCAGTTTGGGGAAGCAGAGGAGCAGCTGACCACCAAGGAACTGGTGTTGACCATGGTCTTTGCCCTGGTTCTGACGGTAGCACTCTTTATTGTCCTGCCTGCTTTTCTGCTCCGCTTTGTCCAAAGTTACATTTCATCCAATATAGTGGTCAATTTGGTGGAAGGTGTCATCAAAGTATCCATCTTCGTACTTTACATTGCGGCAATCGCCTGGATGGAAGACATTAAAAGAGTGTTTGCCTACCACGGCGCAGAGCATAAGACCATCAACTGTTATGAGGCCGGCGAGGAACTCACTGTCGAAAACGTGGCCAAACACAGCAGGATCCATGCCCGCTGCGGCACTAACTTCCTCTTGATTGTGCTGTTTACCAGTGTTTTTGTCTTCTCGTTTTTCGGTCGGCCGCCGTTCTTGCAGCGAATCTTGATTCATGTGGCAATTATGCCGCTTGTGGCGGGTCTTTCCTATGAGCTGATCCGCAAAGCAGGACAAAAGGATTGTCATCCCGTATTTAGGCTGCTGGCCAAACCGGGCATGCTACTGCAAAATCTTACTACCGTTGAACCTGATGAGCACATGATTGAAGTGGCCATTAAGGCCCTTAAGACGGTGGTGGACAAGGACGCCATTCATCCGGAGACGAAGAAAGTGGTTCCCCTCCCATCATCGGATTCCAATGCCTAAAGGAGTAGGAGGCAATAATGCTAGATAAGTTACAGGCTTTAGAAGAAAAGTATGAAGAATTAACCCGTGAGATGAGTGATCCGGATATTTTCAATGATCCCCAGGCTTATAACAAATTGGCCAAGGCCCATGCAGATTTGGGGGAAATAGTGGGGAAATACAGGGAGTACCGCCAGGTGCTGCAGGATTTAGAAGATGCAGAGCTGATGCTTGACGAACCCCAGGATGAAGATTTCGCGGCCATGCTTAATGAAGAAATCGAGAGGCTGAGTGAAGCCAAAGAGAAGCTCCAGGGAGAGCTTCAGGTTCTCTTGCTGCCTAAGGATCCCAATGATGACAAAAACGTAATTGTGGAAATCAGGGCGGGAACCGGCGGAGAAGAAGCTGCCCTGTTTGCCGGCACCCTGTTCAGGATGTATTCGCGCTATGCAGAGGATCAGCGCTGGAAGGTGGATATGCTCAGCAGCAACGCCACCGAACTTGGCGGCTTCAAGGAAGTAATCTTTGTGATTGAGGGCCAAGGCGCCTATTCCCGTCTCAAGTTTGAAAGCGGGGTCCACAGGGTGCAGCGGATTCCTGCCACTGAGGCAGGGGGCCGCATCCACACCTCAACGGCGACGGTGGCAGTGCTCCCGGAGGCCGAGGAGGTTGAACTGCATATTGATCCAAATGATCTCAAGATTGACGTTTACCGCTCTTCCGGACCTGGCGGCCAAAGCGTAAACACCACTGACTCAGCTGTCAGGGTTACGCACCTGCCTACCGGGCTGGTAGTAGCCTGCCAGGATGAGAAGTCTCAGCACAAAAACAAGGAGAAAGCCCTGAAAATTCTCAGGGCCAGGCTTTATGATCAGCTGCAGGAAGAGGCTGAAAGGGAACAGGCTGCTGTTCGCCGCAGCCAGGTGGGCACCGGCGACCGCAGCGAGCGAATCCGCACCTACAACTTCCCCCAGGGCAGGGTCACTGATCACCGCATCAACCTTACCTTATACAAGCTCGATTTAGTAATCGACGGTGATTTAGACGAAATTATCGATGGGCTGATTACGGCAGATCAAGTGGAAAGATTGAAGGAGACCGTTGACGTTAACCATGGCTAAGCAGTATACAATTGGAGAGCTAATCAGTCTCAGTGCAGGCTACCTGGAGAGTAAGGGCTGCAGTTCAGCGCGCCTGGACGCTGAGCTTCTGCTTGGCCATGTCTTAGGTCTGGACCGTTTAGATCTGTATCTTAATTTCGACAAACCCTTGAGCAGCAGAGAGGTGGACGAGTATCGCCAGTATATAGGGCGCAGGGGCCAAAGGGTCCCCCTGGCGTATTTGACTGGGCAGAGGGAGTTTTATTCGCTGCCGATCCATGTCAGCCCCGATGTGTTGATTCCAAGGCCGGAAACGGAGTTTGTGGTGGACAAGACCCTGGAGGTTTTAGAAGCGGGTCAGCCTGCCAACATACTGGAGCTCGGCACAGGGAGCGGGGCGATTGCCCTGGCCCTTGCCTGTCAGGACCCTCTTTTTCGGATTACTGCCGTGGATGTTTCCCAGGAGGCCCTCAAGGTCGCGGAGGCAAACGCCAAGCGCCTTGAGGTAGATAGTCAGGTGGTCTTTCTGCAAAGTGACCTCTTTGAAAACGTAACCGGTACATATCGGGTTATTTGTTCTAACCCTCCATACATCAAAAGAGACGAGCTCCCCAGGCTTTCCCCGGAAGTTCAGACCGAGCCTGCCCTCGCTTTAGACGGAGGTCCCGACGGGCTTGAATTCTATCGCCGCATTCTCGGCCAGGCCGCTTCTTTGTTGGAGCAACCTGGTTTTGTCGTGTTAGAAATAGGCTGGGACCAAGGTCCTGATGTACGTGCCATTGGTGAAAAATCCGGTTTCACCTGGCTGGAAACGGCCCGGGATTACAGCGGCAAAGATCGGGTGGTGGTCTTCCAGTGGGCATGATCAGAACGCGTCTTTTGAAGCCGGATCAGATTCAGGAAGCTGCCGAGCTGCTGCGCCAGGGTCAGGTTGTGGCTTTTCCTACAGAAACCGTTTACGGTTTGGGTGCCAACGCCCTTGATCCCAGGGCGGTAGAAGCAATTTTTGCGGCTAAAGGCCGGCCTCAGGATAATCCATTAATTGTCCACATAGGTTCGCAAAACCAGGTGGAGGAGCTGGTCAGAGAAATTCCTCCTGAAGCCCTCCTGTTGATGGAGAAATTTTGGCCCGGACCATTAACTTTGGTGCTTAAGAAGAAAGACCTTGTTCCAGATGTAGTCACAGCCGGTTTGGATACTGTAGCAGTGAGAATGCCCGATCATCCAGCCGCGCTGGAGCTTCTGCGGAGCACAGGATTTCCGTTGGCTGCCCCTAGTGCCAATATCTCGGGCCGTCCCAGTCCAACCAGGGCGGAACATGTCTATGCAGATTTGACGGGCAAAATTCCTGCCATCCTCGATGGCGGCGAGACTGGATGGGGAGTGGAGTCAACTGTTCTGGACTGCACCGCAGAGCCGTTTCTTCTGTTAAGGCCGGGAGGGGTAACCCTGGAGGACTTGCGGGCGGTCGTTCCCGTTCAGTATGGGGAACCCGCCAGCGGGGCTAAAGCTGACCAAACACCTCGCTCGCCTGGGATGAAGTATAGGCATTATGCGCCAGAGGCTCTGGTGTTTTTGGTCACTGGAGGTGCAGCTGCGCCAAAAATCCTTGAACTTAGCGAACCCTATCTTAAAAGGGGCGAAAGAGTAGGGGTGATGACCTGGAATGAAAGGACCCACCTCTATCCGGGGCTGAGTGTCCTGCCCATGGGTTCCGAAGGGGATCTGGAGGCGTTAGCCCACAGCCTTTATCACTTACTGAGAAAAGCAGATGTGCTTGGGCTCAAAGCGTTATTCATCGAAGGCGTTTCAGAGGATAATCTGGGCCTGGCTATTATGAACCGTCTGCGCAAGGCGGCCAATAATCGAGAAATAAGGACCTGAAGCAAAAGGAGGAGCTATGACTAAGTCAGTCTTGTTTGTCTGTACCGGCAACACCTGCCGAAGCTTTATGGCAGAATACCTCTTGCGCCGTCACGCGCAGGAGCGGGGACTTGATATCGAAGTTGCTTCTGCAGGCCTGGCTGCTTTTCCCGGCGATACAGCAACGGAAAATGCTCTGCGGGCACTGGAGGAAGTCGGCATTGACGGGTCGCAGCATCGCTCACGCAAAGCGGAGCTCTACCTTCTGGAACAATATGACTTGATCCTGGCCATGACTTCGGGGCATAAGAAGCAGCTCCTAAGTATGGCTCCAGAGCTTTCCGACAGGATTTTCCTCCTCAAAGAGTTTGCGGAAACAGCTGACGGGCAGAAGGATCCTGATGATTCTGTAGAGAAGGACTATGAGATAAGCGATCCCTTTGGATTGTCGCTGGATGTGTATCGCCAGTCCCGTGCAGAAATTGACTTAGCAGTACAAGTTATAGTAGAGTATCTTCTTGAGGAGGCGGTAATGTGAAAATCGCAATCGGCGCGGACCACGGAGGGTTTGCAGCAAAAAAGGCAATATTCGAGCATCTGCAGGAGAAGGGATTTGAACTGAAGGATTTTGGAACCCATTCTGAGGAATCCTGCGACTATCCCGATATTGCCCACGAAGTCGCCAAAGCAGTGGCTGGCGGCCAGTTTGATCTGGGCATCCTGATCTGCGGCACCGGAGTGGGTATGTCCATCGCGGCAAATAAAGTTCCGGGCATTAGGGCGTCCCTCTGCGGCGACACCTACTCTGCCCGCATGACGAGAAACCACAATGACAGCAACATTCTTTGCCTTGGTGCCAGGGTGACTGGCCTTGGGCTGATGCTTGACATTGTTGATGCCTATCTCGCGGAGAGCTTTTCCGGAGGACGGCATCAGAGACGTATCGACAAAATTGAGCAACTGTAGTTAGAGCAACGTAAATGAGGAGATGATGAGTTGAGCACGGTGCACGTAGTTTCCCACCCGTTGGTGCAGCACAAGTTAACTATGATTCGAGATCAAGAAACCGGGCCGAAGGATTTCCGGGATTTAGTAGAGGAAGTCTCTGTGTTGCTGGCCTATGAAGTGACCAGAGATCTGCCATTAGAGGAATGTGAAGTGGAAACTCCAATGTGTAAGATGACCGGTCGCGTCATAGCGGGCAGGAAAATCGGGGTGGTACCGATTCTGCGGGCAGGGCTTGGTATGGTCAATGGTGTGCTAAGGCTGATTCCCACCGCCAAGGTGGGCCATATCGGTCTTTACCGGGATCCCGAAACTCTCTTGCCAGTGGAATACTACTGCAAACTGCCCACTGATGTCCAGGAACGGCAGATCATTGTTTTAGACCCGATGCTGGCCACAGGCGGTTCTGCGGCTGCAGCCATCACTTATTTGAAACAGCGGGGCGTTACTTCCATCAAACTGATGTGCCTCCTTGCTGCACCGGAAGGAATTGCACTGATGCAGAAAGAACATCCTGACGTGGATATCTTTACGGCGGCAATAGATGAGAAGCTGAACTCCGTCGGTTACATTATCCCAGGCCTTGGCGATGCGGGGGATCGCCTCTTTGGAACAAAGTAGGTGATTTGATGACCCGCCCCTCTTGGGAAAGGTATTTTATGGAAATAGCTGAACTGGTGAGCAGCCGCTCCACCTGCCTTCGCAGGCAGGTAGGCGCTGTACTGGTTCGTGACAAGCATATCATTGCCACCGGCTACAACGGTGCCCCCCGGGGCATAACCCATTGCATGGAAGCAGGCTGCCTGCGGGAAAAGCTGGGCATTCCGTCGGGGGAGCGGCATGAGATGTGCCGGGGCACCCATGCCGAGCAAAATGCCATTATCCAGGCAGCGCTCCACGGTGTGTCCACCGCGGGTTCAACTCTGTACTGCACGCACCAGCCCTGTATCCTATGTGCGAAAATGCTGATCAATGCCGGTGTGGAAAGGGTAGTCTTTCAAGGCAATTATCCCGATGGACTTGCTGTAGAGCTGATGAATGAGGCAGGAATTGAGATGGTAATCTGGAACCATGGAGAGGAGCAGCCATGAATATTGTCCAGTTCTTTATAGTATTTGCCATTGCAGCAACTGTTACGGCAGGCTTAACGCCATTAGCCCGGCGCTTTGCTCTAAAAATGGGCTTGGTTGACGTGCCGAATCCACGGAGGATTAACAAGGTGCCCATGCCTACAGGCGGCGGTCTGGCGATTTTTGCAGGTCTGTTGGCTGCCTCGGCTGCAGCAGATATTCCCCATTTTGGTGTGACAATACTGTCTGCGTTTCTAATCATGCTCTTAGGGCTGTTTGACGATCGTTTTGAGCTGTCGGCGGGTCTGAAGTTTGCCGGGCAGATAGCTGCAGTATTGATTTATGTCCTTTGGGGACCGCGGATCGAGTTTATGAGCAATCCCTTTGGAGAGATGCTCTATCTCGGCAGACTCTCGATTCCCCTCACTATGCTCTGGGTGCTGACACTGATAAACATTATGAATTTTATCGACGGCATCGATGGTTTGACTACTGGTATCACCATGATCAGTGCAGTAGCTCTAACTACTCTGGCAATTATTTTGGGCCGCTATGATGCGGCACTGCTGGCCATTATCGTGGTTGGGGTTTCCCTTGGCTTTTTGCCGTACAATTTCAACCCGGCACGGGTGTACTTGGGTGACGGCGGTGCGATGCTGCTGGGCTTCCTGTTGGCCGCTGTGTCCACAGAAGGTGCGCTGAAGGGAGCTGCTACCATTGGTATTTCAGTGCCTATCCTGATTCTGGTTGTCCCTGTAACTGATCTGGTCTGTGCGGTGGTCAGGCGCGTGCAGAAGGGAGTGCCCATCTATCAGGCGGACCGATCCCATTTTCATCACAGACTCCTCGATTTAGGCTTTACCCAGCGGCAGGTGGTCTATGTTGCTTATCTGATCACCGGGTTTTCCGCTGCAATGGCAGTGCTGACTGCCCATATGACCAGAACAGCCTGGATTGTGGCACTTGCCCTAGGCCTCCTTTTCATGTACGGATCGATGCGGGTTGGCATGATCAAGCCCTGGCAAGGCTGGCGCAAGGAGGACACTAAGGATGTTTAAACTTGCGGTGGTGTTTGGCACCAGGCCCGAGGCCATCAAAATGGCTCCAGTTGTGAAGGCCTGCCGGGCTGTTGAGGGCTGGGATGTTCGGATTATCAGCACTGGACAGCACCGTGAAATGCTGGATCAGGTACTGGAGCTGTTTGGGCTTGACGCAGACTATGATTTAAATATTATGAGCCATGGACAGACCCTCGGGGACATCACCCGGCGGACGCTGAAAGGCATGGAGGAAGTATTCGCACGTTGGCTCCCCGACTTGGTCTTAGTCCATGGGGATACCAGTACGGCCTTTGCAGCAGCTTTGGCCAGTTTTTATGCGAAAATTCCAGTCGGCCATGTGGAGGCAGGGCTGCGCACCCAGTCAATAGACAATCCCTTTCCGGAAGAAGCCAACCGCAGGCTTGTTGACGTTCTGGCTGCCTGGTATTTTGCCCCTACCGAACAGTCGGCCTTGAATCTTAGGCGTGAAGGCGTTGATGCAAGCCGTATCTTTGTTACCGGCAACACGGTAATTGATGCCCTGCTTTCGGTTGTGGATGATAATTACCAGTTTACCAGCCCTGAACTTCAGAATCTGGATTTTGACCAGCCTGTGCTGGTGGTTACTGCTCACCGCCGGGAAAACTGGGGTGAACCTCTGAAGGAAATCTGTGAGGCCCTTTTGGAGATCAGCGCCGGGAAGTTTTTCGGCGAAGAGAAGCAGCTTCAGATTGTGGTGGCTATGCACCGCAATCCCAACATACAGCGAGTGATGAAAGGTATTTTGGGGAACAGTCCGAATATAGTCTTACTTGCTGCGCCGGACTATCTCGAGTTCGCCAATCTTCTAGCCAGGTGCACGCTGGTTCTGACAGATTCAGGCGGGCTGCAGGAAGAGGCTCCAGCCTTACATAAACCAGTCTTGGTAATGCGTGAAGTAACTGAACGGCCGGAGGCTCTTGAGGCGGGCACAGTGAAACTTGTCGGTTCGAGAAAGCGGGATATTGTGGATGCGGTCCAGGAACTGCTGACCAATCCCGAGCTTTATAAGAGGATGTCAAGTGCTCCTAACCCATATGGACACGGGCAGGCAGCCAAGACAATCTGCAAAATACTACAAGAGAAATACAAGCAATTGGGGGTATCGCAATGGCAATGAGGCCAGATGAGATTGTAGCTGTCCTAAGGCGGCAAATTGAAGCATTTGAGTCCCAGCTCGAGGTAGAAGACCTCGGTTCCGTCCTTATGGTGGGCGACGGAATTGCCCGTGTTTATGGACTTGACAGGGCGCTGGCCGGAGAACTCCTGGAGTTTCCAGGCGGCGTCTTTGGTATGGTACTGAACCTGGAGCAGGACAATATCGGTGTTGTTATCCTAGGGCCTTATGAACATATCAAAGAAGGCGATCCCGTAAAACGTACAGGCAACGTCGTGCAGGTACCCGTCGGTGAAGCGTTGATCGGCCGGGTCGTAAATCCCCTGGGGCAGCCTATTGACGGCAAAGGGCCCATCAAGTCCGAGAAGAGCAGGCCCATCGAAGCCCAAGCCCCTGGAGTTGTCGACAGAGTCAGCGTCCACGAGCCGCTCCAGACAGGTATTAAGTCAATTGACTCTCTGGTCCCGATTGGACGAGGCCAGAGGGAGCTGATCATTGGCGATCGACAGACAGGCAAGACAGCCATTGCAGTGGATACCATCTTAAATCAAAAGGATCAGGATGTCATTTGCATCTATGTAGCCATCGGCCAAAAGGCATCCACCGTGGCAGGGGTAGTTGAGACCCTGACAAAGCACGGAGCTTTGGATTACACCATTGTGGTTTCCGCTACCGCCAGTGAGCCTTCCCCGCTCCTTTACATTGCACCCTATGCAGGGGTGGCGATGGCAGAAGAGTTTATGTATGCAGGCAAGGATGTGCTCATTGTCTACGATGACCTTTCCAAGCATGCAACAGCCTATCGGGAAATGTCCCTGCTTCTGCGCAGACCCCCAGGCCGAGAAGCTTTCCCAGGCGATGTCTTCTATATTCATTCGCGCCTTTTGGAGCGCGCTGCCAAGCTCAATGATGAACTCGGCGGCGGATCTATCACTGCTCTGCCCATTATTGAAACCCAGGCAGGGGATATTTCTGCCTATATTCCCACCAATGTGATTTCGATTACGGACGGGCAGATCTTTTTAGAGTCGGATTTGTTCTATGCGGGAATTCGCCCCGCCATTAGTGTGGGCCGTTCTGTCTCCCGTGTCGGCGGCGCTGCCCAGGTGAGGATGATGCGGCAGGTAGCGGGATCCCTTCGCCTTGACCTCTCACAATACCGAGAGCTGGCTGCTTTTGCTCAGTTTGGTGCAGATCTGGACCGGCAGACCCAGGCTCGGATCGGCAGAGGTGAGCGCATCTACGAGGTTTTGAAACAGGAACAGTTCAAACCTATGCCCGCCGAGGAACAGGCAGTCTCCCTGTATACGGCAGTCAACGGATATTTAGACAGTATCGCTGTCAGCGATATCGTCCGTTTTGAGAAGGAATTCTTGGATTTTCTCCGCAAAGAGCACAATGAACTGCTAGCAGAACTGAGAGAAAAGAAGGAAATAACAGAAGAGATTGAGACCAAACTCAAGAAGCTGATTGTGGAATTCAAGAAAGACTTCGTCAGTTAGGGGGGTTGAAGGTGGCACAAACGAGCCGAGACATTAAGCGGCGGATTTCCAGCATCTCAAAGACCCAACAAATAACTAAAGCGATGGAGATGATTGCCGCCTCCAAGCTGCGCAGCGCTCAAGAAACGGTGATCAGCACCCGCCCCTACTATGAACGACTGACCAGTTCCCTGGGCACAGTGTTGCGCGCGGCGGAACAGGCCGGTGAGGATCTGCCTGAGATTCTGAGAAATCGGAACGGGGACACGCACTGTCTGCTTGTTTTGGCTGCAGACCGCGGTTTAGCAGGAGGTTACAATGCCGCCATCATTCGGCAGGCTGAAGCATTTCTCCAGGAACACCCCAATACAGAAATGGTGATGGTCGGCCGTAAAGTCCGGGATCATTTCCGCAGGCGCGATCGCACCGCCCTGGCTGAGTTTGTCGGGATCGGAGACACCGCCAATCTGAGGATTGCTCAGGACATTGGACATGTGGTCTTTGACTTTTTTGCCCATGGACTTTTCGACAATGTGACCGTTTTATACACCGAGTTCATCAATTCGGTGACACAGCGGGTCAAGCTGCGCAACGTTCTTCCCTTGCCCGAACAGATTAAAGAGATCAAGAGCGAAGGGCTGGAGCCATTATATGTGTATGAGCCGTCTATTCATGGGGTGCTGGAGACTTTGATTCCCCTGTATGTAGATGCCGCAGTATACCAGGCCTTAACTGAGGCTAAGGCCAGCGAACTGGGTGCGCGGATGAACGCGATGCGCAATGCCACAGATAATGCCGGCGAGCTGATTCAGGAACTCACCATCAGCTACAACAGGGCAAGGCAAGCTCAGATCACCAAGGAGATTGCAGAAATCGTGGGCGGCGCAGATGCGTTGGAATCGTAGAATTGTGAGGGGGTATATTAATGACCACGAATATTAACAAAGGAAAAGTCGTCCAAGTAATTGGGCCTGTTGTTGATATTGAGTTCGAGCCCGAGCGGCTGCCTGACCTGCTTACGGCTATTGAAATCAAAGGTGAAGTAGAAGGTGCGACGATTGATCTGACTCTTGAAGCAGCCCAGCATTTAGGAAACAACATCGTACGCTGCATCGCCATGGCTTCAACCGATGGCCTGCAGCGGGGCATGGAAGCAGTTGACACCGGCGGACCCATTTCTGTTCCGGTAGGTCCGGAGACACTAGGCCGTCTGTTCAATGTTCTCGGGGAGCCTATTGACGGCAAAGAGCCTGCCAAGACCAAAGAAAGGTGGCCAATTCATCGCCCCGCGCCGAAGGTCGATGAAGTAGAGCCTTCCAGCACTATGCTGGAAACAGGGATTAAGGTTGTAGACCTCCTTGCACCCTACGCCAGGGGCGGAAAAATTGGTCTTTTCGGCGGTGCAGGTGTGGGCAAGACCATCCTCATTATGGAGCTGATCCGCAACATTGCCCACGAACACGGCGGCTACTCTGTCTTTGCCGGCGTGGGAGAGCGTACCCGTGAGGGTAACGACCTGTACTTTGAAATGCAGGAATCCGGAGTTATTGACAAAACGGCCATGGTTTTCGGTCAGATGAACGAGCCTCCAGGAGCCCGTTTGCGGGTTGGCCTGACCGGGCTTACCCTGGCTGAGTACTTCCGTGACGTAGAAAAACAGGACGTGCTTTTGTTTATCGATAACATCTTCCGCTTTACCCAGGCAGGTTCGGAAGTATCTGCCCTGCTGGGACGTATGCCCTCCGCGGCAGGCTATCAGCCAACCCTGGCAACGGAGATGGGCCAGCTGCAGGAGCGCATTACTACGACCAAACATGGCTCCATTACCTCCATCCAGGCCATCTATGTACCTGCCGACGACTATACTGACCCGGCTCCGGCAACTACCTTTGCCCACTTGGATGCCACCACCAACCTGGAAAGGCGGATTTCAGAGAAGGGAATCTATCCTGCTGTTGATCCTTTGGCATCCACTTCCAGGATTCTGGCTCCGGATATTGTCGGAGAAGAGCACTACAATGTGGCCCGGGGCGTGCAACAGGTATTGCAGCGTTACAGTGAGCTCCAGGACATCATTGCCATTTTGGGCATGGATGAGCTTTCAGAGGAAGACCAGATCACAGTGGCCAGGGCGCGCCGGCTGGAGAGATTTATGTCCCAGCCCATGTTTGTGGCCGAGGCCTTCACTGGAATTCCAGGCAGATTCGTACCTGTCAAAGAAACAGTACGGGGCTTCAAGGAAATCCTGGAGGGCAAACATGACCATCTGCCCGAAAACGCCTTCTTCATGGTCGGCACAATCGATGAGGCGGTGGCTAAGGGGCAGGCCCTGTTAGAGGAGAATGCCTAATGGCTGTCTTCACTTTAGAAGTTGTTACGCAAGAGCGAACTGTAGTCATGACAGAGGTAGAGTATGTGCTTCTGCCGGGGACCGACGGCAGCTTCGGAATCTTAAGCGGCCATCAGCCGATTATGGCGTCACTGGGCATTGGTGTCCTCGAGTTTGGCCCCCTGCATGGCAAACGACGAAAGATAGCCCTTGGCGGCGGGTTTATGGAAATGAACGGCGACAGACTGAATGTGATGGCCCACACTGCAGAACTGGCAGAAGAAATAGACGTGCTTAGGGCGCGCCAGGCTAAGCAAAGGGCTGAACAGAGGCTGGCGGACCGCCATGGCGATCTTGACATTGCCCGAGCACAGATTGCCCTGCAGAAAGCGCTGCTTCGTTTGAAAGTGGCAAATGGCGAGTAAACCTTCCCCCTGATTTTTCAGGGGGATTTTTTTGTATAGTGTCTTAATCTACGGAGCATACTATCCCCAAGGCGGTGATAGTATGCGAGCATGGAGAATTGTGAAAGACAGGCTGAGACAAGCCTGGTACAGGCGGGACCGGCAGAAAATACTTGTTTTCATAATGATCGGAGTATCGCTGCTGGCCGGCATTGGCGTAGGCATGTACCGAACTTGGCCCTCGGAAGAGCCGGCGGCCACTGCTCCCCAGCTGAGTCTGGAAGATCTTGAG